>CEPX01196254.1_pt1 | contig 13998 bp, 14 predicted proteins | sample 361361 | NCBI WGS metagenome assembly CEPX01 (sample SAMEA2619974, study PRJEB7988) | marine metagenome | biome: marine biome (ENVO:00000447); feature: mesopelagic zone (ENVO:00000213) & marine oxygen minimum zone (ENVO:01000065); material: "saline water (ENVO:00002010), including plankton... | reverse complement strand
GCGGAAAGTAAAATTCTTGAAGGTAATAAACGGAAAAAACATTTCCCCTGAGATAAAAAGTGCTATGAAGGCAGTGGTAAATATGCCGCCAATTAGGAAATATCTAAGTATTTTTTGAGCATGCATTGCAATACTATATCATATTTTTATAACTATGCACCAGTTTTTAGATAGTGATCAACGATTTTCGCAGCTGTGTATTCCACGCCGTTTAAAGTCCCATATTTTTTAATCAAATCAGCTTTTATTGTTTTAACTGTTTTTTTATATTTATTGCCAAACTCAAGAAGTTCATCTATACGTTGTCCATTGTATATCTTCCCGATACCAAGCTTCTCTATACTTAAATTGTTAAAATATACTTCTGGTTCATCGTTTGAATCATAAGGAAGCGCAATAAGAGGTGTTTCAGTATTAAATGAAAGCCATGCAGAACCCCAGCCCACTCTTGCAAAATGCATTAATATATTTTTATGTGAAATAACATCTATTGGTGCACGCTTAGAAAAAGGCATAAAACCGGTCTTGTGTGTATACACACTGAGATGCATTTTGTGCATCTCATTAAATATCTGATTCATTCCATATATACCTGTTATGGTGCAATACACGCCTCTTTTTATGAACCGGAAGAAAGGATTTCTAAGTTTCTGGTTAGTATTTGGAGGAGTTAATATTTCAGATTTATGACCTGGAGATTTATTCTCCATACAAGAAAATGTCGCCGGTTCTGCTATAAAGCGCAGAGTTTGGTTTTTTTCAATTCCAGAATAATATTTTACTCCTTCATCAAGTAGATTGTTGTCAACTTTTACAGCATCAGCATCTTTTGAATTCTTAAGTATGTCTGAATAATATGCAAAGGAAGTGTAATAAGACGGCTTTATTTTAAAATCAATTATTGGACACCTATTAATCTCCATTTCTATCTGATTTCTATCAACTGAGATTTTCTTACCTTTAAAATTTTGTGCGGTTAGATCATTATTAAAATATTCTTGAATTTTATCTTCAGTGTCCTTATTATTTTCCAGAAAAAATTTAAGCCAATTATTATAATTATGGCCGTCATAAAAAATTGATGATAGAAAATTACCGAGGTTTTTGTCTAGCAAAATTTCGTCAGGATATTTTTTTATTATCTTACTAAAATTATGTCTTATTATATACCTTTGTCTTTCCTCATACACCCACGGTACTATAATCCCCAAGCGCTTTATCCCCTTCTTCTCAAATATATCGTTTACAGCTATAGCAAGTTCTATAGTTCGCAGATATGGACTGTTGCCATGCGGAAAATTTAAAATTATATATTTTTTAGATTTCATTTTTCTTTTTCAATTCTCTAAGCATATATTCTGCTTTTATGAAATCAAGAGGGCCGTCAATATCTATTGAGCGTTCTTTTGGAACAGTGTAGCCTACAATATTACCACGTACAATATTTTCACCGACTTTCTGATTTTTTTCCATAATTTTATCGTGCTTTATCACATATACTGCACTACTTCTCTGATAAACTTTCTGTAAATCTTGACGTCTAGTAGTTGTTTCTTCTACAAAGTATGGCAAAACTTTGTCCCCTTCTAGCTTTTTTGCTGATATAGGATGCGTACCTTTCCACTGACAGATACTTACTGCACTATCAGCATTTGTATCAATTAATTTTTGAATTGTCCCATCAATATCCTCTTCTGTCCTAAAAGGAGATGTCGGCTGAAGTATAACAACATAATCAAATGTAATTCCAAGCTTATCTTCCATAAAAGAAACCGCGTGCTGTATTACGGGAAGATGTGGTGTATTATCTTGTGATAATTCTTTTGGCCGCATAAAAGGTACATCAGCGCCATATTTTTTTGAAACGTCAGCAATTTCTTTATCGTCTGTTGAGACAATCAAATTAGTGATTAAATCGCTTTTTTTTGCAGATTCAATAGTGTAAGAAATCAAAGGTCTGCCACCAAGTTTTTTAATATTTTTACGCGGAATCTCTTTGGAACCCCCACGTGCTGTTATAACAGCAAGTATTTTTTGTTTCTTCATATTATCTATTCTGCAAAACTTTTTTGCACATACAAGTTAACTGTCGCTAAAGTCTTTGCAATATTTTTGCTTGTGTTCTTTGCATAATACAGGTCAGACGATTTGTAATTACCTTTCAGTAACTGTTTTTCAACGGCTTTTTTTATTTTGTTTTTATCATTAAATACATCAATTACATTTTTCTCCCGCAGGCGATTGTTTTGCCGTGTACCGATGTTTACAACAGGCACTCCAAGATAAGAGCATTCTTTTATGCCAGCAGAAGAGTTACCGATAAGGCAATTAGCGTTTTTTAAAAGGATTATAAACTGTTTGGGCGGAAGATATCTCATAAACCGTATCTTATGTTTTGGAGTTCTGTCATTGAATCTCCGTATTTCGTGTGAAATATCCTCTGCCCCAAGATCAGCATTCGGCCAGAACCATAATATCTGAATATTCATTTCGTGAATTGTATTAAGGAGCTCTCTTGTGGATTTCCTGAGCATATTTATATCCGTGCTTACAGGATGATGCATAACAATAAGAAATTTACTCTTTAGATCAACCGGCGCACCACTTCCAGTACGCTTAATATTAAAATTATTTTTTCCTCTTGATACATTGTGGAGCATTTCTATATCAGGACTTCCAAAATTGAAAACATATTTTTTGTTTTCTCCCATTTTAAGAATTCTTTTTTTAGATTCCTCATTTGTCGGAAAGTGAATGTGAGAGAGTTTGGTGATAGAATGCCGTACAGCTTCATCAAGAGTTCCGGAGACGTCACCTCCCTCAATATGAGCTATTGAGATATTCATATATGCCGCTGCAGTTGCAGCAGAAAGAACTTCAAATCTGTCCCCGCGCACAACGACAATGTCTGGTTTTATGTTATTAAAAATATTCGCGAATTCAACAATCCCAAGACCTGCTGTTTTCGCTTTTACTGCCTCGCTGTCTCCTTCAAGATTAAAATATACTTCATATAGATTTTTAAATCCGTCATCTTCAAGCATATTCTTTACATGAGCATATTTTGCGGAATATTTGGAAAGAAGTGCCGTACCCCCGATAACAATATGCAAATCTACATCTTTTCTTTTTTTCAATTCCTCAAGCACGAGCAAATTACGGCTGTAATGAATAAAGCTTGTAATCACAAAACAAATTTTTCTTTTTTTAATTTTTCTCACACTTTTCATAAAATAATATATACAATACTATACTATATTTAAAATAAGACCCTCATAACGCTACACGCTAAAAGGGTCATCTTTTATTCTTCCCAATTGAATCTCGGCTTGCTTCCATTATTGTCCCCAAATCTCCCGCGAAAATAATCCATAAGCAATACCTCTTTGTGTGTTAATTCTCTTTTTTCAGTTCCTACTATATCAATATAGCTAGGTATTTTCATTGTTTCTACAAAAGCGTCTTTATCTTTCTTTGTTTCTTCCAAATTAGAGAAACCAACAAGTTCACACAAGAGTTCAGGTCCAATTGACACAGGTCCATCTTTTGTTTCGTCTGCACTCAGAACACTGAAGTGTCTTTCAATAAATTCAGCACCTTCCGCAATAGCAATCTTTGATGCTTTTATCCCATCTTTTTCTACATTAGTGTGGTCAGAAAATCCGACATGGTCTGCAAACTGCTTTAACCAATTCATTCTTGCTATGTTGCATAGACTTAAAGGATTTGGATATATTGAAACACAATGAAGTAGTGTCAGTTTATTTCCTTTTCCTTTAATAATTTCAGATGCTGTTTTTATTTCCTCATCAGTGGCACCACCAGTTGATAAAATTATATGATCAAATACATCACATAATTCTTTCAAAAAAGGCAAGCTAATTATATCGGGACTTGCGACCTTTACTATACTTTCTGGCCACTTTAGTTTTGTCGCAAGCTCAATCCCACGTCGCGAAAAGATAGTCGTAAGAGGAATAACATTATTCCTTACACATTCATCGATAAACCACCTATGGTCATCTTCAGTCAGATCAAGCTTCTTTAATCTTTTGACTTCCGCATCATATGGTCTTTTTATTGCCTTTACAATATTATTCCCGTCAACAAAACCATTTTCAAATCTTTTCCTGTATGTTATGTCACCTGAGAATATAACCTGACTTTTTACATATGTTGCACCTGCTTCTGCGGCAGCCTTTATCATCTTTCTCAAAATATCTCTACTACCATTATGATTCTGGCAAGTTTCTGCTATTATTTTTATATTCATTTTTTCTCCTTTTTTAAGGTACAAAATAAAAGAACAGTCTCACTCCAATATAACCCTAATGTATAAGGCTTGGTGTCATTGACTTTGATTGATTTTATTGTCTGATGTTTATCTTTTTATACCCGTTGCCTCTGCGATTAAATGAACTCCTTTGTCATACGGTTGTCTATTTATTGAGAAAAATTTTACATTATTAAAATATTTTTTTAATATAAATTTTAAACTTGTGACACTAAAGAAATTTTTATGATCTGGCGCGTTCCATCTTGTTCTGTTTTCTTTTTTATAAAATTCATCAGGATAACGATTTGGAACAGCTATAAGAAAATTTCCATTTGGATTCATCATGCGAATCATTGAAAGAATTGCCTTTTCAAAATCATCCGGAACTAAATGCTCAAAGATTTCAAAAGCACATACCGTATCAAAATATCCATTTTTATAGTTTAAGTCTTCAATAGCGGAAGAAATAAATTTTAATTTTTCTGAATCAGTTTTTGTAAGTTCGTTTTTATTTTCTAAATCTTTTTGAAGATATCCAGCTATATCTATGGCATCATCCCTTATATCAACACCAACAACCTCTTTTACATTACTATCCTTTGCTATTTCAATTGAAATAGTACCCGAAGAACACCCCGATTCTAGGACTTTTCTGCCGTAAGGTAATATTTTTGTTTTCTTAATGCGTGATTCATCATCTATACGCCATTTTGCAAGCTGAGGATTTCCTTTGTCATCTTCAGGATGATAAATATATTCAATCCTGTCCCTGAATTCTTTTGCTCTCTTTATATGTTCAACTCTATCCCATTCATATTTATCTATCATCACAGGAAAAATCTTTTTTGCTTTTTGGGATACGCCAAATAAAATATCAATTTCATTCCCTTGCCTATCAAGGGCAATCATAACATCAGACTCGGAATTATTGAAATCTTTTTCTAATTTATTTAATTCATTCTCTGTCAATTTTATATTACCTTTCATATTTCCTTTCTTTTTTCTGGATTTTTTACGGCAATATCTATAAGTTTGTTGTTTCCGTCAACAACAGGGATGATTTCTATATCATTTTTGCTGTTAAAAACCTCGGCAACTTTTTTAGAATTAAATTCGTTTTTCGTTAATACGGTCGGATCAGTATTTACTATCTTTGATACAGGAGCAAGTACTGTTGCACCGCTTACCATTGCTCTTCTTATCTCGCCGTCTGAGACTATCCCAACCAGATAAAACTCATTATCAACAATAATTGCTGTGCCTCTTTGATTGTCAGTAATAGCCTCCATTGCCTGCTTTATGGATACATTCTCATTGATAACAAAACTGGTATTTTTTATGTCTATTTTTTTCATATTAATAGGTTATTTTCTTTACTAGAAGTTTATCATCTAAAGGAATGCTTTCCAAAATTTTTACAATTCTTTTTGCAGATTTACCGTCACCATATGGATTGACACATTTTGAGATTTTTTTCTTGAACGCTGGTGTCATTGCCTTTTTTATAGCTTTTACTATTTTATCCGCTGAGTGAGGTGTATCAATAACATTTATTGTGCGCATTCTGTTTTTCTGCCTGTTGCCAATATTCACTGCTGGAAGATTAAATGTTGGTGCTTCAATAAGTCCGCTTGAAGAATTGCCAACAATAACATCAGCAACATTTAAAAGCCCTGCGTAATCCTGTCTTTTCATATTTGGCACAACATGCATAAAAGGTTTCTTATAACGAAATATAATTCTCCGTAGTGTTGCACTTCCTGCATCTGAATTATTCAGAATAATAACTGTCTGATGGCCTAATTTATCAAGAGCCTTCATGGTTTCTTCCATTTGTTTCTCAGATTGAGAAAATTCTTCTGTTACAGAATGCTGGGCCATTAGAATAATGGGCTTATTTTTATTAAGTGAAAACTTTTTATAAACCTTCTCTTTGGGTGTAACAAAACCTTCTACAAGTTCATCTAACATCGGCGCACCAACATTAAAAATTCTTTGCTTCTCTTCGCCCATTTTTTTTACTCTGTTTGCTGCATCTTTATTTGCGGCAAAATGAATATGTGCAAACTTTGTTATCGCATGTCTTGTAGTACCATCAATATTCCCAGAGAGTTCTCCTGCTTGTATGTGAGCAACTGGTACATACATATGCGCGCCAGTGATTGCCCCAATAAGCTGTTCTCCTCTGTCTCCTGCAAGTAAAACAACGTCAGCTTTCATCTGTTTTAAAATCTCCGGCAACTGCATCATAAATATTGAAAGGGACTTCACCATAGTCAGATGGTTGTATCCGTCTAGTGTATTGTGTACTGTTGCATCAATCTTGAGTTTGTCTTTTTTAATCTCATTAATGCTTGATCCAAATGAATCCAGAACATGCATGTTAGAAGCTACTATGCCGTAATCAAGATTTGAATTCTTTTTGATTTCTTTTATAACAGGACGAAAATAGCCATATTCCCCACGTGAACCGGCTATTATCGCTATCTTTCTCTTCTTTGATTTTGTCTTCATTATATGAGTACTGAAACTACAAAAAACCCAGTAAGTTACTCAATATCTTCCCATTTAAGGATGGTGTTTTTGGGCAAATCTTTCTTTGCATGTTTTCCCAAAAGTTTGTCACTATACAGTGAATCAAGATATTTGGCCTCTATACCTGAACCTGGACGTTTTGGAATAAGATTATCAAGTGTTAATTCCTCTCCTTTTTTTATATCTTTCTCCGCTACAATACTGTGAAATGCCCAATCACGAACCACTTGTTCATCTTTTGAAACAGTTCTTTCGCTACCTAATCCAACTTCTATCTTTTTAACTCCTTCGACCAAGTCCTTAAGCATATGAGGCTCAAGTGAGATCTTATGGTCAGGTCCGTCTTGATCACGAGAAAGTGTAAAATGTTTTTCAATAACTTTTGCTCCGAGCGCAACGGCAGCGTACGCAGTGTAATTATCAATCGTATGGTCTGACTGACCAACCCAAACTCCAAACTCATCCTGCATCTTTTTGATGAGTCCAAGATTTGCATGAGAGTAATCCTCTGGAGGATATTCTGATGTACAGTTTGTAAGTATGAGATTCTCTTTTGCGCCTTCTTCCTCGTATACTTTTACAGTTTCTGCAATTTCATCCAATGTACTCATACCTGTTGAGACAATTGCAGGCTTTCCAGTTTTTGCTGAAATTTTTGCAATTTTTCTGTGATGAGGAAGATTTGTTACCTCACCTGAGCCAGTTTTGAATGCTTTTACCCCCAAATCATTTAAAACATCAACTGCAGTCGGGCAAAACGGCGTGCAGAGATATTCAATACCAACTTTCTCACAATAATTCATCATCTCTTTATGCATCTCAGATGTGAAAAGATTTCTATTTAAAATTTCATAGAGATCTCCGTCCCACATTTTAACCTTACCTTCTACCATCTCAATATCAGGCAAATGAATCTGGAACTTTGCAACATGGGCACCAGCTTTTTTGATTTCATCAACCATTTTCTTGGCCGTCTCAATGTCGCCATTGTGAGAATCAGCGATTTCTGCAATAACTACAGTTGGATTATTTTCTCCAATTTTTAGTTTTCCAAATTGAAGTTCTTTCATAAACGGTAAAACTTATTGTTCTTTTAAAAGTTTCTTCATCTTAACCTCTGCTATTATCCAATCATCAGGTGTATCTATATCAAGCGCATATTTCTCGTCCATAATATATCCATATGTACTGTTTCCCCAAAGACCATTATTGCCGTTATATAGATTCTTAGTTTTGAATGCGTAAATAGCAGAATTTATAAAAAAAGATTTAGGAACATCCTGATTTCTATGAATAAGATTTCTCAAAATAGAATTGTCTCCTACTCTAGTTACGACTCCTTTATCGTCAGAGTTGAGTTGTTTTAAATGGCTAAAATGTCCCGGGACTTCTGAAACCCCTGTTATTGAGTCAAAATCATCACGTTCTTGTATAAGTTTCGCAACTTCTTTAATATGTTTTGCCTGCCTTCCTGGAGAAGAAGGTTCTAAGACAATAATCCAATCTGCTTCATAATTTTCATTTTCCTTAAGCCATTCTATAGCATGCTTCACAACTTCAGATGAACCCGTAGTATCACCTGCAAGTTTATTTGGTCTTATAAAAGGAACTTCAACGCCATATTTTTCTCCAACTTCAGCGATTTCTTTATTATCAGTTGAGAGAATAAATTTATCAAATACACCTGCTTCTTTGCCAACTTCAATTGTCCACGCTAAAAGCGGTTTTCTTAAAAACTCTTTCACATTTTTATGCGGAACTCTTTTTGAACCACCACGTGCTGTTATAATACCTAAAATTTTCATCTTAAATTGATTAATTTAAACTGCTTTTGTGGTTCCTTTAGATACTTTTCTACCAATCCGTCCTTTAGATTCTTCTTGTACTGTAACAATATATCTTCATTAAAGTCCCGTATTCTGTAGTAACGCTCATCTGGAATTTTCCATTGTTTTATACGATTAAGCTTTTTGCCTTTCTTTACCATATTCATTATCTCAACTAGTGCTGAAACGCTTTCCTTTATAACTTTACACCCAACAGTGTGTACATTGTCTCCTTTCTCAATATGAGGTCTTACATGAGTGATAATATCTCCTGTATCTACTCCTACATCAATATGAAGAATTGTTGAGCCAACATATTGGAGCTCTTTATTTACAAATGGCCAAAAATTTGTGGCAGCCCCACGGTAATAAGGTGAAAGCCCTAAATGAAGATTTATAAAATGACCTGGGAGCAGAAGAGAAAGTAGAGGTTCCTTTATAATAGAGGTCCCAAAGACAAACATCATATCCGGTTTGAAATCCTTTACAACATTATATACATACGGAAGGTTCACTTCTTTATAAAGTATAGGAAGAGTTTTGGCATTAAAATAATCGTTCCCAGAAAAGAAATTCCCCTCTGTCTCATATCGCAAGGAAAAATGCTCTTCAAACTTAGATAGTGGTTTATCACTCACATTTTTATCTACAGCGTCATTTTCGCTTGACTCGCATACTATAAGTGCATCGTCTACATTTTTTGCCAGTATATTTGCAAGAAATTTATGCCTGATTGCATTGCGTGTAAATATAACTATTTTCATATTTTTATTATTTTTTCCTGCATTGAATGCAGAGTTTCTTTAAGTTTATTATAATCATCTCTACTTGTAGGTACATGTCTTCCAAGTTCAAGGGGTGACGTTTCCTTTGTATTTACTATATTTTCAATTGAAAAGGCTATTTTATATTCATTTGTCTTTTTTATCAAAGCGCTCATAGACAGACAATCTTTTTGTTTTCCCAATGGGTAACTCAAAGATATCACCGGAATATTAAATTCAGTCTCAAGGTATTTTTTAGGATCTATCATTTCTTTTTCAAAATCTTCTTTGGTAAGTTCTGTTGCTGCAACAGAAATGTGAGAGAATGAATGCGTTCCGATTGAATGACCCATGTTTATAATTTCCTTTATTTTTCCGCTCGTGAGATGTATTATTTCAAGAGCATTCGGATACTTTTTTAAAAACAAATTTCTATAAATATATAAGAGGATATCTCTTTCTTCCTTGTATCCTAATTTATATCTTAAAGTATTTTTTATTTTAAATATAACCTCCCATTGATTATCTGTTTTTTTATTAAATTTTATGTCATATTCTTTAAGATTTATTCCAAGATCTTTAAAAGCCCTACGATAGGCCCCCAAAAACCCGTCTATGCCGAAAGCTGCAAGACAATAATGTACTATGAAAGGATTTATCGGCAATTTCTCTTCCAGAATACATGTTGGTACAAAAAAGACCCCTTTTATATCATTCTCAGCAAGAATTTTGGCTGCTTCATAGTGATCTGACAGAGCATCGTCAAATGTTAGAAGAATATTCGGTTTTGTGCCATCAAATTCAAAATCGCTGTAAGAAAACTTGTAGGCATCATCAAGAGAAATAATATTATATTCCTGTTTTAACATTTTTATGTGTTTGCGAAATTCATTTATATTATTTCCTAAAATACGCGGAAAGAGATTTTTATCCTCACTTGTGGGAATATAATGATAGCTAATCGCAAGATATCCGTTGTTTATATTTTTCATGAAAGAAATTTTAATATGTTATGAGCTATTCTCTCACCTGCTTTACCGTCAACCTTCCAGCACATCTTATCACGAAGTTTCTTTACATTATCTTTATTTGCTTTTGGATCTTTTAAAAATTCATTTATAGCCTCTAGAAGCTCATTTTTGTTTTCCACCTGTCTTACTCCTTTTGTTTTAAGAACATGCTTGTAGTGAGAATAATGTTGAAATCTTCTGATGCTTTTGGAAAAGGGAGGATTCTGATAACCATCAAAGTTGACATTGATAATTGGTTTTAGATATACACTTGCTTCAACAGAAACACTTGAATATGCATTGACTATAATGTCAGCATGGTAAATACAATTTAAAAAATGTGCAATGGAGTCAAAATTCGGATACCATGCGTGAGCAGACTGACCAAAAATCTTTTTTGGTTCAATCCAGTCAGTGTAGATAAACTTTTCTCCAGCAAATTTATCAAATTTATCATGGTCAGATTTTACCCCCGGATATGGTCTTAGAAATATCTGCGACGGAACTGAAAGTTCGTTCTCTTTAACAAATTTAAGGATTATGTCAACAGTATCTCCGTCATATGGAGAGTATTTTGTCCCAGATGCGAAGAAAATGATTTTTCTGTTCTTATCCAGTCCGAATTTACTCAAAAATTCATTCCTACTCATCAAAAGCTTATTGTATGTAAAAATATCATAAAAGGAAGCTCCTGTAACAATAATATCGCTTTCTTTATAGTCCTGCAGCTCTATTGCCTCTTTCTTGTTGACTTCATTCCACACCATCAGTTTATCTGCTCTTAGGGGCTCAAACTTCTTTGGAAAATGATCCCAGCTTCCGGGCATACCGATTGTCATAATTCTCTGGCGCCGCGCTTCCCGAATCACAGTCACATCCTGCATGCTATGAACGTCAGGAACAAAGACAAGATCTGGTTTGTGTCTGTCAAAAATTTCTTTGTAAGGTCTTTTTCTGTAAACTAAGCTGTCAATCCTTGGCATGATATAATCTCTGACAAATTTGGACTTTCCAAGTGTATTGGAGATAAAAAGTTTAAGATAATATAAATAATTTCTCCCTCCGGCAGCTGGAATATCAATCCGTACTCCCATAGATGCAAACAGGCGCGCACCTTCCGTGAAATTAAGATATGTTGCCATAAATGTATATACTCTTTGTAAAAAATTCCCATGCCAAGAAATTACAATCGGCTCTATTATTACATTCTCTTCCCCTAAATCTTTCTTAACGTCCCCATATGCCTGATGTGTAACGAGTATAACAATCTTTAATCCTCTTTTTTTCAAAAGATCAAATACTCCATTTGGAATGAGAAAAAAGTTCCTTATTATAATAGGAGATGATACGCTTATAAATATACATTTGGTGCTTTTCATACTCTCAATAATGTGTAACTTGAAATAAATACTGATAGTTCTATTATGTTAATAATACATAATAAATCCATATAAATCTGCATTTTATATGAAAACAATAAAAATCGGGAACAGAAAAATCGGGGAAAAATATCCAGCCTTTGTGGTAGCAGAAATTGGCATTAATCATAATGGAGATGTTAAACTCGTAAAACAATTGATTGATATAGCAAAGATCTCTGGATGTGATGCTGTTAAGTTCCAAAAAAGAGATCCTGAACTTTGCGTACCAATGAATCAGCGCAAGAAGAAAAGAGAAACGCCGTGGGGATATATTACATATATGGATTACCGCTACAAGGTGGAGTTTGGAAAGAAAGAATACAAAGAGATCGACAGATACTGCAGAGAAAAGGATATTATGTGGTTTGCATCAGTATGGGACAAAAATTCTGTGGATTTTATGGACCAGTTCGATACCCCATGTTTTAAAATACCATCAGCTGCTTTGACTGACGATGAATTACTCTTGCATATTAAGAAAAAGAAGAAGCCTGTTATACTGTCAACTGGAATGAGTGACTTACCTCTAATAAAACACGCGATTAAAATTCTGGGTGAGAAAAATTTAATCATACTTCATGCCAATAGTACCTATCCTGCAAAGATTGAGGAGTTAAACTTAACAGGTATAAATACACTTAAAAGAAAGTTCCCCAAAATACAGGTTGGATATTCCGGACATGAAGCAGGAATAAATACTACATATGCTGCCGTCGTACTTGGCGCTCCTGTAATTGAAAGGCATATCACAATTGACAGAGCAATGTGGGGCACTGACCAGTCAGCGTCTGTTGAGCTTGAAGGTATGAGAAGACTGGTAAGATATATAAGACAATGGGAAGTTGCAAAAGGAGATGGAAATATAAAAATATACAAATCAGAACTGCCTATTATAGAAAGGTTGAGAAAAAACAAAGTAAAGTCTAAATAATAAATATGGAAGTCTTAGCAATAATACCCGCAAGAGGAGGGTCAAAGGGTATACAAGGAAAAAATATTTATCCGCTTCTTGGAAAGCCACTTATCGCATACTCAATAGAATCTGCATTAAATTCAAAACTTATAAATCGCACCATTGTATCAACAGATAATGAGAAGATAGCAGAAGTTTCAAAAGAGCATGGTGCAGAGATTCCGTTTATGAGGCCGAAGGAGCTCGCAGAAGACGACACTAAAGACCTTCCAGTTTTTCAGCACACACTTAAATATCTAAAAGAAAAAGAAAATTACCAGCCAGATTTTGTTGTGCATTTATGGGCAACATCCCCACTTAGAGTAAACGGTGATATAGATAAAGCAATTGAGAAGATATTAAAAAACCAAAATGCGGATTCAATACGATCAGTTACAATTCCTTCAAAAACACCTTTCAAAATGTGGCGCGGAGATAAGGGAGAGTTTTTAACTCCAATAATGAAACAGGAGTTCAGCGACTATTACAAAGAAAATCTAGAACCCCATACTTCCCCAAGGCAAATTCTGCCGGAAGTTCTTACACAAACAGGATATTTATCTGTAATACGATACGATACAATTATGAAGAAAAATTCGATGCAGGGAGAAAAAATCTTACCGTTTTTCCATGATGAAGATCTATATACAGAGTTTGATACCCCAAAAGACATTCCCTACACAGAATACGCTTTGAAAAAATATTCTGAAAAAAGTAGGTAACTATTGACATTTATGAGAAGTTTTAGTATCAAGCTAAGAGTTTGATATTTGACAAAATAAATATAAAGGAGATAAAAATGAAAAATCTGCTTAAAAGACTGGCTAATGTGAAGCTCGTTGCTTTTGATTTTGACGGTATTATGACGGATGGATTTGTATATGTGGATTATAAAGAAAGAGAATCAGTAAGGTGCAGTAGGAAAGACGGCATGGGGATAAAAATGCTGAAAGAGGCCGGTATCAAAGTTGTAGTAATATCCACTGAAAGAAATCTCGTTGTACTCGCACGATGCAAGAAACTTAACATAGAATGCGTGCAGGGAGTTGATACAGGAAAAGACAAACTTGATGTACTTAAAGATTTCTTGTCAAAACATAATCTTTCTCAAAAAGAAGTGTGTTATGTTGGCGATGATATCAATGACATCGAGTGTTTGGATTTTGCAGAAGTTGGAATCACTGTTGCAGACGGAAATGAGGAAAATAAAAAAA
>CEPX01082196.1_pt1 | contig 13999 bp, 15 predicted proteins | sample 361361 | NCBI WGS metagenome assembly CEPX01 (sample SAMEA2619974, study PRJEB7988) | marine metagenome | biome: marine biome (ENVO:00000447); feature: mesopelagic zone (ENVO:00000213) & marine oxygen minimum zone (ENVO:01000065); material: "saline water (ENVO:00002010), including plankton... | reverse complement strand
CCATTCTTTCGCTTCTGTGATAGTAGAAAAAGGAATTGGAGAAACATACTTGCCGTTTAATGTTTTGTATTCGGTTTGTTTTTCAACAAGCGCATACATAGTAGGCGTATATTTTTTACAAAAATTATTACGCTTACCATTATTAATTTCACGAACAAGTAAAAAATTGCCCCATTGGACAATATTAGTATAAAACTTCATAATATAGTTATATCACACTTTGATTTATTTGTAAAGGCTAAAATATATCAAATCCATCATGTTTTTCTGAAACAACAAAAGTCTTTACCGGATTTACCATAACATTTGATATTTTCATAAATCTTTGATTCATTAAACATTTTGTTGTTTTTTCACTTCTGTCATCTATTAGAAAATCAACTTCTGCATAAATTTTACCATTAAACTCTACATCTAAATGTATCATTGGTCGTTCAATAACTTCAGCATCTAAAGCTCCTCTTTCAAACTTTCTCATTTTAATGAGTTTATGTTTATAAGTTTTTCCAGAATATTTCCAAATAACCTGACCATTTTTAATATTATATTCATCAGCATGGATAATAGCTCTAGCGCTGTTCCCTGTGTCAAAATTGGCAACAATATGACCAACACCTTTTAGTTCAACTATTTCATATCTACCAATCTCAGTAGCAACATATGACCAGTTATCTCTATTTTTAAAATGCATAAGAAGTTTATTGACAATATTTTCTCCTGATGCTTCTTCAATACCCTCTGTGCCAGGAGAACTATTAACTTCCAATACAAAGATATTCTTACCATCCTTAATAAAATCAACAGCAGTCCAAATACCCTTTATTGATTTATTTGCCAGAAGACAAATATCAATTTCTTCTTTTGACAATTTGTATGGTTTTACTTTAGCGCCTCTGGAATAGTTGCTTCTAAAATCTCCCTCTAAAACATCACGGCGCATAGCAGTCATAACTTTATCGTTTAATACAATTACTCTTACATCAAAATCTGATTTAATATATTTTTGTAAAAGAATTTCTGCGGTTTCATCTTGTTTCCATAATAATTGAACAAGAGAACTGAGTTGCCGCTTAGATTCAATAAAAAGAACACCAATACCTTTAGACCCTCTTAGAGTTTTTAATATTAATGGATATTCTTCTCCAATAGCATCTAAAGAATCTTGAAGTGTTTCTTCACTTTGAAGTAAAGAAGTTTTCGGTGTTGGTATACCTGCTGAAGCTAATCGCAAAGAAGTCCAATATTTATCAGCACACATTTGTATCGTTGAACGTGTATTAACAACACAAATTCCTAATTTCTCTAATTGAGAAACCAAATCCAAATATGCATCTCTACTAGCTACAGAACCACGAATAATTGCTATCGTATCTTTACTTGATATTTTGAATCTCTTTTTATCACGAGCATTAAAAGCCTCACCATCTATTATTTTCGCTTCTTCTGCAAAAAGAATATGAGCAGGAAGTCCTATTTTTTTTGCTTCATCAAGCAATCTTTGAGCAGTATGAAAATGTTCGTTATTAGTATCTGCCTTAGTTGAAACAATCAACAAACGATAAGATTCTTCTTTTGCTTCTGTAAAAAATGATTTGAATTTTTCCAAACCTTTATGCCTCTCGTTTTTTACCAATGTTATATTTTGTTTCCAAATTCCAATCTGGTTTTTCATTATAAGATAAAATCTTTATCTGACTTAGTGGAGCCAACACTTCAGTAGATAAAGCTGAAACTAATGTAACCAATCCCCAATCATTAAGTAGCTTTGCAATGGTATTTCTTCTTGCTAAATCATTCTCAGTAAGATTAATTTGTTTACCATCTAATGCAAACAGCTCTTTAAAATGAACGATAAAATACTTGCCTTGTTTATGTAAAATATGACAGGATTGATATAACTTCTTTTCTTTTCGAGAAGCAATACCGATACGAGATAAGGTTTCACGAATTTTTAAGAAATCATCAGGCTCTTTCAATCCAACTTCTAACATTTGCTCCTGTGTCCAATTAACTTCTTCCATGTTTTCCACCTTTATTCAATTTTTGTTTTATAGCGGAAATTTGGTCATCATTTAGTATATCAAGAGCACTTTTTGCCTTTTCATTATTAAATCCATAATACTCTTTAACATACTTTAGATTTTCTAATTTCTTCGCCTTCAACCAAGGACTAAACCGTTTTCTTGGTCTTAAAGTATTTAGGTAAAAATCAAACTGGAGTTTCTTGTCCAGATGCGGTAATTGGTTTATTTCATTCACCAGTAAAAGAGTATCAGGAAAAGGAGCAAGACACCTATTAACTATAAAAGGCAGATACTTTTTCTCCCATTCCTCATCTTCAGTATCCATAAGATGTTCTTTGGTATAATTAATCGCTTTAAGATAGTCTTTTAATTCAAAACTCATTTAAACTTCGCCCTTGCCATGATTTCTGTCAGCATTGCGAGCGTGTTTATCTCTTGATCAGCAACCCAAGCTGCTTTAGCTTGATACTCCCCCATGATAACAACGACATGAGGAATACTACTGCCGTCCATATAGTTATACAGGTTATCATAAATACGCCGATAAAGACGAACAGGATCATTGTCCAAATTATTAACAACCCATTTCCTAACATTAGTAAATTCCTTATTCTTCATAGCATCCATAAGTTCTTTAATATTTATTTCAGCTATGTTTACCAATATTCCAGCATCAATCTCGCCTGAAGAAGAATATCGTTGAAGTTCATTCAGTACTCTGCGCCAATCAGGAAAGTATTTGCTGATTACTTCAGCAACAGCTTTAGCTTCATACTTTATCTTTTCTTTTTTAAGAATCTTGACAACGTGTTTAAAAAAGATAGAACCAAGTCCTTGTTTTTCAGAATTTGGTATTGTAAAATCTATTACACTACATCTGGAATGTAAAGGTTGAATCAATCGATTCTTATAGTTGCAGGTAAGGACAAACCCACAATTCTTATGAAACTCCTCCATGAACCCACGCAGGGCTGGTTGAGTAGATTGTGGATTTAAATAATCTGCTTCGTCAAGTATAATATACTTACGTCCCCCATGTAAAGACACAGTAGACGCAAAGTTTTTAATCTTGGTTCGTAGGACATCAATGCCTGATTCCTCAGAACCATTAATCATCATATAAGTGGCACCAATTTCACTTATCATAGCTTTCGCTGCCGTTGTTTTTCCAACGCCAGGACCACCAGACAGTATTAAATTAGGCAACCACTTATTATCGATAAACTCTGATAAAGTTTTCTTTAATGATTGAGGTAGAACACAAGTTTCTACCGTTTGTGGCCGAAATAATTCTGTCCAAAGAAAATTTTCCATAATATAAACTCCTCATTTTAATTATCCATTATTATATGTAGATTCAGATTCCAGCGCCACAAAATATTCAATAGGTAGATTCTTATTTACAAAATGAGTAATCTTTTTAGAAGAGATTTCAACATCATATGTGCCAGATAAGAATTTTAGATTCTCTGCCTTAAACCAAAATTTATACTTCTTATTTTCTTCAGAAGATACATCTAACTTGATTGAATAATCGTTAGAAGTATCATTCTTCTTATTTGTAACACTTAGTTTACCATCTTCAAGAACCATATCAGGCGCTCCAATAACCGCAGCAGCTTTAGTTACATCAGAAAGTATATCTTTAGAAAGAGTAAAAGTAACTTCAACAGAAGGCATTGTAATTATTTTAGTAGGAGTAGTAACTATTGAAGCATCAGAATACCAATACTTTAAAGTTTTATCTAACTTCAATGTTTTATTGTCTTCAGAAATGATTACAAAATTTTCTTCAAATTTTAAATCTGCTTCACTAAACAAAGATAATGATACGAGAAATTCATTCAAATCATAAAATGCAATTTGTTGTTTGAAGTCTTCTTCTACTTTTGCTGTAGCTACAATATTTTTCATTGCAGACATTGTAGAAAGGGTTTTGCCAGGTTTTATCAAAAGATTTTGATTTATTGTTGAAAAGTTTTTCATCACAGATAACGTATTTTCACTTAGTTTCATTAATATTAGTCTCCATTTCGTTTATATAAAGAGCAATGATACCATAATGGATTGTCTTAAGCAAATCCCTTCGGTCCTTGCCATTCTTTTTTCCATATCGTTGAGCATATTTAAGCATGTTTCCAATACAGAAGCCTTCGCCATGACCACCATCTATAATAAACTCTGTAGCCTGGAATCTATTCCGGCTATAGTGTTCCTCATAAGTAGTATCGATATATTTTTTCAATTCAAGAAGAGCTTTGTCTTCATTATATTTGTACATAATTTATAGCTTACACTATTTCAATCAAAATGTCAAGATACTTTTACTGTGAATCACACATAGAGGCTGGGAGAAAACTCCCAGCCCCTTTTCACTTTACTTATCCTGTTATCGAAATTTTGCGTGGTTTCTTTTCGGGAGGAATATCACGTTCAAGTCGAACAACAAGCATACCATTTTCCATTTTAGCATCAATTACAATAATGTCATCTGCAAGAGTAAACTTTCGTTCAAACTTACGATGAGATATGCCTCGATAAATATCATCTTCCAAGTCACCAAGCTTGGTAGGCCTATCGGTAGTTGCATTTTTTAGTTTATTATCCAAAGATGCTATCGTAAGAACATTAGCTCTATCCTCATGTGTTAGTATAACCTCAATATTCTCTTTAGTAAATCCTGCAAGTGCCATCTCAATTAAATATATTTCTTCACCTTCACTATTAGGCACCTTTTCTTTTCGAATATTATAAGGGGGATATCCCACATTAGTATTATGTTGTTCTGACCAATTCGATAATGTATTAAACATTCTATCGAATCCTATTGTGAATGGGGTAATGTGATGTAAATCTTCGAACAAGGTAGCTAACGCTTTTGTAGTAACCATATTTTTCTCCTTTACTAAGCAAGATTTTATTAAAGTATCCTACAAAGAGTAGCAATACTTCATTACTATATATAAGGATTGTATCCAAAATCTCAACCCCTATACATATTTTTTTATTAAAATGTTGTCTTTTCACCATTGTTTTGATTGCAATCAAACTCCGCCGTCACGTCACTCACTCCCCCCGCCGCCGGGCTCACCATGCGGTTTGGCCAAAGCTATACTTTTATACACCCTCTCAGCTCATGTATCGCATAAGCTACTCCTCCTCTTCATCTAAATATTCCTCATGCCGAGCGACCGTAACCGACATTCCATGCATGGCATTAGAGACATTTGGGACCAACCTATTACTTGTATCAGTTGTAGATTGTTCTGCAACCGTTTCACTAAGCTCTGTAAGAGATTCCTTAGCTTCACCTGAAACATCAATACCAGCATCAATTTTCGTATAGAGGTCAATAAAAGATATTTTCGTATCTTCATCAAACCTTGCAACGCACATTTCAATCGCCGTCATTTTCTCTTCGAAAATGGCAAACGCTTTTACTATGTGGTCTAGTCTACGAGTAGAGATTACTTCATCAATCCCACCACTATAAAAAGTCTGTCGGATAACTCCAGCCCACTTGATTAAATTATCAGCGAACACATCATCCACTTTACCATACTTCTCCATAGAGCCAAGAATAATTTTCTTCTCTACCCCAGCTCCAGCATAGGGCTGTTCAAGAGTAATAGCAAATCTTTCCAAGAAAGCTTCATTTAGAATGTTAGTTCCAATAAACCTACCATCTTCAGAACCTTTACCTTTAGTATTTGCTGTTGCGATTACGTTGAAACCAGTCTTTGCAGTAATCCACTTGTTTACCTTTTTAAGATAAATTCCTTTACCTTCAAGGACAGGCTGTAATGCGAGTAACTTGTTAGAACCCAAGTCACATTCATCTAACAACAACGTGCATCCACGTTCCATTGCTTCGATAACAGGACCAGGAATAAACTTCGTTTCACCATTTACCAAACGAAAACCACCAAGAAGGTCATCTTCGTCAGTTTCAATAGTGATGTTAACTCGGATTAATTCCTTCTTCAAGTCAGCATGAATTTGTTCAACCATTAGGGTTTTTCCATTACCAGATAATCCAGTAATGAAAACAGGATAAAATAATCCTGACTTAACGATTTTCCCGATTGTATTATAATGACCCCAATTTACGAAGCCTTCAAACTTGGAAGGAACCAAGTTTTCCTTATCACTATTAATCGCAAACAAATTAATCACAGTTTCTTCTGTAATCCCAATAGGAGCCGGACTAGGAGCGGGAATCGGAGGAAGAGGGACAGGAAACGGAGTAGGAACAGGAATCGGCATGCTAGTATTTGCCTTTAATTTTCCCTCAAGGGAAAACAATTTATACATTCCTGAACTAACCCGATTTTCAGTTTTGATAAACCAATATGGCCAAGAAAGATTTGATGCTTTTCTTGCTTCATCTACTTGCACCCTAGAAATTATTGCACCATCACCAAACATTTTAATGGCAGTTTCAATAAACAATTTTCTTTGTGGTGTTAGCTTTTCAGTCAATGTACCCATTTTCACCTCACTTTTATCCTTTACTTCATTCATTATGTTATTCATCATATAATCCTTTCTTAATTTATGATACCATTGCCACAAATTTATTCAACAATTGTCTACTGCTAATCTTATTTGACTGAGACAAAGAAAATGCAGTAGCAAGTTTATTCTTTGTAGCTCCAATCAACTTATCATCTAATCCTTCCGAACTAGGTTGTAACATATCACCTCCTGGCAAAATATAATACTCATCAAAGCCCATTTGCTTTGTAACGAGAACTCTGTCTTTCATAAGTTTCTTTTTCATCTCCTTTAACTCTGTCATTCTATTGTTAACCTCTCTGTTATAAGTAAACCTCATGTTCTGAGGTAATAAGTATTGCAGTCTTCTAAAACCCCTAGTCTTGTTCAAACTACCCTCAAGAAGATAAAATCCAATTATATGTATTCCATATACTCGGTGTCTTAAAAGGTTCATCAATGCTGTTGTAGTTATATTTGTATTCATTCTCGGTCTATAATTTTCTTGTTTACCACTAACCGGATCAATAACGGTTACGTTATCATTTATATAACTTACTCCTTTCACATATTCGCCTGTTGTTTTGTCTAAAATATAATCGTCTTGATGATAAAGAGAAGTTGAAGATTCTCCATCAGTAAGAAAAATAATATTGACTTTTTCAGCACCAGTTTCTTTCTTGAATTTGGGCATAATATCCAACGAAGCCATAATTGTTTCATTCAACGGCGTACCACTAAGCGCATACTTAGGATGCTGCACATACACATACTGGGGCCTTCCATGAAAGCTTTCATGCTTGGACGGTACTAACATCAAAAGATAATGCATCATTTGATTTTCTTCAGCAAGAGACATACTACTGGAAAAGAAATTTAACAAATTGAATTGTCTAACAGTAAAACATCCAGGCTGAAATGTAGTTCCTCTAGCTATGTGAGGATTCCCATAGTATCTTGAATAATCATAGTTTAAATGAGAATGATAATAATCATCACTAAACGCATAAACCCGAAAAGGAATATTTGTTCTACGACAAAACCATATCAAATTAAATAACTGCAACATTGTATCATACATATTAGGAGTCATAGAACCTGACCAGTCCAACATCAAAACCATACCATGATTTGTTGCATCAGGCAAATGAATAGCTTTCTTAAACAGATCATCACTATACTTGTAAGTATAAAGTTTTTTCATATTCAACACGCCTGTTTTAGAAATATTAATCTTTGCATATTGAGTAGCTGACCTTTTCATCTCAAATTCTTTGACCATATAGGCAACAGTCTTTTTATTGTCCTTTTTGATTTTTTCTAAATCTTCTACGATATTATAATATTTTTTAGAATTATCAGTAATTCTTTCCTCATTATAATGACATTCTAATTCCTTCATAATTTCCTTATAAGAAATTATTATTTTATCTAAGTCAAATTTAGGAATACGAACATAAGACATCTCTTCCCTTTTTTTATCTCTCATTTGGTCTATCGACTCATTGAAAGATTTATCTGTAAGTGATTGTGGTTCGTTAGTATTAAATTCAGTACCACCAAAATTATTAGAACCAATTTCATTATCAGATATTGAATTGGTCTGTTCTTCAGAAGCTTCCTTTTTATTATTGGAAGAATTTGATTTTTCATCATTATCTATATTTTCCTCTTCAGAAGCTTCATCAGTAAAAGAATTTTCACTTCTATTTTCACCAAAAGGATTAAAAGTTTGTTTAGGGATAATTTCTGGTGTTTGATTAGATTCAGGATGTTCTTTCTGATAATCAAACATCTGTTCAGCAAGGTCAAGAACTTCATCAGAAGTTTCACATTTATAAACCTTGTCTACCCATACCTGTTCTTCTTCAGTAAAAGAAATTTTCAGATTTAATTTAGAAAAAAGATTAATACGGTCTATGAGATTATAAGAATTTATATCCTTATTTTCAATACCGAAAAAATCTCTTTGATCTAGCTCTTCATAGCCCTTCTTGAAAACCGCAACACTACCAGCGTAGCGAAGTTTGATTTTCTTCTCAATTCGAACATCTTCAATAATGTTCGCAAAGCTATGATTAATCTTACGAACCTTTACTTTATCCAGAAAATCAACTGATGTAAAAATTGCATGGCCGACTTCATGGCAAACAAGTAAATCATATGCCCTATCAGTCAATTCTTTCTCTTTAAAAATTGGAAGGCCTAGCTCCCTCTTCTTAGGGTCAAAATAAGCGGTTTCCATTTGCTTGTGAACCACGAACAAATCTTCTTCGGCAAGTAGTCTCGCCAATGTGTCTTTATTATTCATACATTAAAGCTACCATTAATACTAGCATTTGTCAAGGAAAATCGTGCTCGATAAGTACCTGAAAACAAAAAGGATTTGAGATATTTTAAAAAAAAACGTAAGTTGTTGAAATAATTAAATTTTTCTAAGTCCCTGAAATTATTGAATTTTATCGTGATAGTAAAATCGCCCAAATTAGTAAAATTATTAAAATTTTTCTAAGTCCTTGATTTTATTAAGGTTTTAAACCCCCTTAAATACCTGATTTTATTGAGGTTTTAAAACCCTCCCCAATTGCTCGATGTCATCGCCTTCTTTAGGTTCTCCGCCCTCTTCAGCTGTTTTTTTACTCTCTTTCTAGCCATATCCAATTTCAATCGACTTACTTTATCGGTAAAATTTGTGCCTTCCATATGATCATATTCATGTAAAAATGTCCGACCCTCAAGTTGTTTAAATACTCCTTTACATTCTGCTCCAATTTCATCTTCAAATGTTGCGCCTATCCATTCTGGACGTTTTATTTTTAACCACAAGCCAGGATATGTTAAACAACCTTCAACCATCTCTATATCTACAGGACTAGTTTCTACAATTTGTGGATTAAAACAAACAACCGCTATTCGCTTTTCAAAATCAGCATAGAACACAAATGCTCGCTCCAAAACTCCACATTGATTTGCAGACAGTCCAATACCATTATAATGCTTCATTGTTTCTATCAAATTTTCTTTAAGTTCTTTTCTATCCAAGTTATCATTACACTTAATCAACGGCAACTCCAAAAGAGGATCTGTATTTTCTAACAATTTATAAACTGACATTTTTTTCTCCTTACTAGTTCACTAATTTCGTCTTCATCTTCTATTTTTATAGCCATATGATTTCCCTTTATCATATTCCTTATATGTGTTTTACCTTTTACTCCTGTCCAATGTATAATTTTTTTAGAGGAAATATTTTTACCTATTACAAGAGATAATCTTAACCATTGATATTTTTGTGGCAACTCTTGTATATTTTTATGCGATTCTATACCAACCAATTTATATAATCCTTCTTGATCGCCTCGAATAGTATTTGTTTTTTTCATTAAAAAATTATGCCATCTTGATAATAATTTAGGTTTATTATTTACAACAATTACACCTGTTGCCCACCAAAATCCAAAGGCTCTCGGCTCTCTCGTCAATCCTACCATATTTGACGGCACCAAATCCCATATATCTTCACAAGGTGCCACCACTTCACAATCTATATCCAACCAAGCAATCGACTTGTCTTTTAATTCTAAAATAGCGCCTGGTTTATAAAACCACGAACATTTAGGATGTATCATGGGACCAATTATTTCATCTACATTATACTTACACCATTTAAGACGAAGCTTTGACATACCAAAATCTGCTACAACTATTTTACTATTAGGATTGTGTTTACGAACATTTCTTATCCACCAGGGCAACAAATCTTCATAATTTGCATCGACTCCTGTTAAAAAGGTACCCATTATATAATCATCCTTGTGAAGCTCTTAACCTTTTCAAATTTTATTGTATCTTCAAACTTATCTACAAACACATCTTGTTTGTGGCTGATAACAAACACATTTTCTTTATCTAGTGTTTGTAAGATTTTTAGAAATTCATCTGTTCCTGACTCATCCAAAGAACTATCAAATATTTCATCCAACATCAACAGATTAGTGTTAGTAGAGTTTTTCATCTTTGCGATTGCTCTCCAAGTAAATAAAAGAGCAAGGTCTATCCTTTGTTTCTCCCCTTCACTAAAAGAGTCATAAGTAAACTCATCACGATATCGTGACTTTATAGTTTCATCAAAATTTTCATTCAACGTAAAGTTTATATAGAAATCCATAGAAGACAAATAGGTATTGATAAGTTTATTCATGATGGGCAAATACTGCTTGATAATCTTGGTTTTGATGCCGGTATCCTGAAGCATATTCTTGATTATTTCTGCATACATTTCCTCTTCATTTAATTGACTCTTTTTAACATCAATATCCTTTAATAAACTTTTTAATTCCTTTAATTTGAGATGATCAGATTTAACCACATCACCAGCAGCAAGAACATTAATTTCTGATTGTAATGTAGAATTAAACTTCTCTAATTGTGTAAGAGAGCTATTCTGTTCAGCAATATAAACTTCGTTTTCTCTAATCTTTTCAGCAACAACAGAAATTTCTTCCATACGTTTATTTGATTTTTCCAGTTCTATTTCTAACTGAGTCAATCCAGACATTACCTTATCAACATCTTCCTGTTTCTTGATAATCATGTCTTTCTTAAACAACTCATCAATATGTTGTTCACAAGTAGGACAATCGTCATTGTTCTCAAAAAATCCAACAATGTTTGAATGGTTTTTATGTTTCTCTGTCAAGGTTGCTTTGATGTCTGACAACTTGGTAATTTTCTCGTTAGTGTTAGTTTGGTCAGATATGCCCTCTAAAAACTTCTCATTGTTTTTTTGAGCAGTATTGATACTGGATTTTATCTTAAAAATATCCTCATCATTATCACTAATAAGAGCAACCTTTTTCTTGATATGACTGTTTTTATTTTTTTTAAGATCATCAATATAATTTTCCTGAAGCTTCACCTTTTCTTCTGTCAAGTCATACTGATAACTTGTTTCACGAATCTCATCTGCAATACCTTTAAGTTCCTGTTTAAGTAATAAGTTCATCAAAGAAAAGATTTGAATGTCAAGAATCTCTTCAACCACCTCACGGCGATGTCTTGCCTTCAGCTGCATAAAAGGAATAAACGTAGAAGAACCTAAAATAACAACTTGAGTAAAACTGCCGTAATTCAATTTTAAGATTTGTTGTTCCAGATATTTTTGATAGTCTTTAGAATGAGCATCCTGATTATATAAAACATCATTTACATAAATTTCAAAGATTACTGGTTTAATGCCCCTTATTACTTTGAAGTGCTTTGTTCCTACCTGAAATTCCACCTCAACAACACAATCTCTCATATTGATGGAATTTAATAATTGCGGCTTATTAATATTACGAAAAGGTTTCCCGAATAAACCAAAACAAAGGGCATCTAGAATAGTAGATTTGCCACTTCCATTTTCTCCTACAATAAGTGTGGTTGAAGTTTGGTCTAATGAAACTTCGATAAAATTATTGCCAGTAGATAAAAAATTACGCCATCTTACAACTTTAAAGATAATAATATTACTTGCTCCACATATTTATTTTTTACGATTTCTCACTAAATTTTCTTTCCACGTCACCATCCTCAAATTTTCAACTTTACACAATATGATCAAAATTCAAGGTCTTGTGCTTCAGTATATAATGCTCTCATTTTACTTTTAAGTTTATCTTTATTCAACGTCACATCCAATTCATCAACATATCTTTCCAGCAAGGTCATAGTGTCTTCTGCATTTTCTACAATATCATCAGAAACATTACTGGCATCCAGTTCAGAGAAATCTTCAGCAATCTTTACTTCATATACATCGGTTTTCAAAAGCTTGTCTACAAACTTATCAAACTGATACAAATCCTTCTTATTGACTACAACTAACTTTACATACTTTTCTTTATATTGATCTATATCATGGTTATCATAACTGTTTGATACATCATCATAATAAATCTTTTTATAAATTGTATATGGATTGACTATACGTTCAAGTTCTCTAGTTTCAGTATCAAAAACATGAAATCCTTTAGGGTCATCATAATCGCTCCAAGTAATTTCATAAGGAGTGCCTAGATAATAAATTTGCCCATCATCAGACTTATGATGAAAATGCCCACTAAACACCATATCAAATCGTTTAAATAATGTTTTATCATATCCACTTTCTTGTAATGGTTGTCCCATATACATTTCAAATCCATTTATTGACAAATGTCCCATAAGAATATCTGCTTTAGCTGTCTTTAGCAGTTTCATGGCAGAAATATGATTATCCATATTAATCCAAGGAACAAACAAAACAGGCACATCATCAAACTTTACAATCTTAGGATCTATATAAACATTAAAATTTGGATAATCCTTAATCAACAAATCCATTGCATTAACTTCAAGGGTGTTTCTAAAATATGATGTATGATTACCAACAATAGCATGAAACTCTATATCATTATTTTTTAACGGATCAAACCACATATCTTTTGTTAGTTTGAGCGTATTATAATTTATATATTTTCTTCTATCAAAGGTATCACCTAAGTCAATAACAACTTTAATATTATTTTCTAAAATATAAGGAAAGAATATATTTTCATAAAACTTTTGATAATATTTGAGAAATAAAACAGTATCATTTTTACATCCAAAATGTTGATCAGTTATTAAAGCTATCTTCATCGTTGTTTACGTTTAATAGGTTTACTTTTTCCATATCTGCCCCTAGATATTCTTCTGCCAGAACTATCTTCATCATTATCCATAAAAACTTCCAATCCTTTATTATTAATTTTCTTTTTCTTTGGTTTATAAACATCCTGTTCAGGTAAAAACATATTAAGATCAAATTCATGTAAATTATAAACCCTATCATCACCAGGCATTTGAGTAAAATACTCTATACCAGCCTTCTCTATTAATTTATTTTTAATATGAGATTGCTTCTTCTCCTTTGCTATTCTTCTTAAAAAAGCATAATAAATTATTTGCGTGAAATAAGCAAAAGGATTCTTTGATGTTTTAGGATTAAAATTTCTTACATACTGTAGACAATTTTCTACTCCATCTGAAATCATTTCATCTAAATAAGTATAATTAATAAAATTAAGCTTATTAGATAAATGAGTAGCAATCTTTAGAAAACATTCTCCAATATACTCAGTAGCAGGAGGAGCCTTATCTCCTTTCTTTATTGATATATTATATTGGCGCTTCCATTCAATCATTGCAGCAAGAAACATTTTATTATCGATATAATGAGTTGTAATTTTCTTTTCCATATTATAATAATATACAATATTTTTCTTAATTTGTCAAGAGTAAATCAAATAATTTGTCAAGAATAAATAAAATAAATTGTTCTAATATTCTCCTTTGTTTTTAGTCATTTACCCTCAAATAAACCGGACTTGGTGTTTTTCTTGATTTCCTTACCCGGCCATCCCTTTCCTTTCTTTTACTAGCTCTAGAACCATCTGGAGCACTACGCCGATCAG
>CEPX01186888.1_pt1 | contig 14000 bp, 13 predicted proteins | sample 361361 | NCBI WGS metagenome assembly CEPX01 (sample SAMEA2619974, study PRJEB7988) | marine metagenome | biome: marine biome (ENVO:00000447); feature: mesopelagic zone (ENVO:00000213) & marine oxygen minimum zone (ENVO:01000065); material: "saline water (ENVO:00002010), including plankton... | reverse complement strand
TAGACCGCCGTCAGGCGGTCTTCCGCTACAAATTTTTTTCGGCTATATCTTCATCTGCAACTTCTGCATCTCCAATCGGTGTATGATACAACAACGCATCGACTTTTTGCTCGACCTCTTCGTCGAGCGGAGCTGCTGTTCTGGGAGCTTTGGGGGCTGTTTGCATAGACGCACATTTTGTACTTATTTTTGTATATGTCAAGTTTTATCATCAATAATCTTCCCCCTTCTTTAGCTTCCTTTTCTGATCCCTCTCGCGGATCTTCTGCCTCTTGTCATATCTTTTCTTTCCCTTACCAAGGCCCAGTAAAACCTTGATGTGTTTTCCGGCTCTTACTTCAAGTGGGATGATCGTAACGCCTTGCTCGTCCAAAGCTGACTGAAGCCTCTGAGCTTCTGACTTTTTTAGGAGCAACTTACGATCCTGCCCGGGATCGTAGTTCTCGAGCCCTGATGCATGAGAATAAGGGGAGATCTTTGCGCTCCTCAGAATCGGTTTCCCACTCAAAAAGGATACATACGAACCGGACAGATTTACGTGGCCCTGACGGCAAGATTTTGCCTCCTGGCCGGTCAAAATCACCCCTGCCTCAACCTTGTCCAGGATCTCGTAGTCGTAGCTTGCACGGCGGTTTTTAGCCACTACTTTCATCAAGCTGAATTGTGCCCGAAAAGGGTCGTTGAAGCCAGAATTATTGGCTTATGTTAGCCAAGGTTGTCTATTGACAAAAGAGCATGAGACTGTATTATATTGGGTGCATTGATCTTTATCTCTTTCTCCCAGCGTTCGCTGGGGCGAACGCAGATAATTCTGTTGAAATGGTAATTTTCATTGCAAAATTCAGTCTAGGGTGTCTCCCTCTTTATTTTTTGGGCAGATGCCCTGATTGTTATGTATCAATAGCTTATAGCTCATAACTTATAGCTTAATTAGCTTCTGCTGGTTGTCACCAAAAAATCTACAATGGAAAGCTAATGAAGCTAAAAGCTAAAAGCTAATCAAATCAATATCCTCAATATCTGATCTCCCCATATCAACACCACCAATGTTCCAATCGCCAAAAAGGGTCCAAAAGCCAAATGTTCTTTCTTCCCTTTCTTTTTGAAAAGCAATAATGGAAGCGCAACCAGTGATCCTGCTATGTAGGACACTCCAAGCATGACGAGTACATACTCCCAGTTACCAAGAAGGAATCCAATTCCGGCAGCCAGAATAATGTCTCCACTGCCAACCCATTTGCCTGCACTTATCCTCCATTGCGCAAAGAAAAACCCTGCAGCAATAAGAGGAGCAAGTATTGGAATGTATCCGGTAACGTAAGAATAAAGAATTGCTAGTATGACGAAGGAGATATTAAGTGCATCCGGAATTGTGTGTGTCTTGAAATCAATAACTGACATGATAAGCATCAGCCATAGTATTACTGCCAAAAAGATCGCGGAAAAAACACTTGCCGGAGTAATAAGAAGTGCGATTACAAAAAGAATTCCTGAGCCTAGTTCTACCAGAGGATATTGAATCGAAATTTTTTCAGAACAGTTCCTGCACTTACCCTGTAACAAGATGTAACTTAAGACGGGAATCAAATCGACATTGCTAATTTGCTTTTTGCATTCAGGACATTTAGATCTACCGCTTACTTTTTTATTCTTTGGAAGTCGTTCGATTAACACATTACCAAAACTTCCAAGAACAAGTCCGAGTACGAAGAAAAGAAGTGTTAGGGGATCGGTTAGATGCATTATTATTAGTGTAGTTTATGTTAGGTTTCTATTGAAGTACCAAAGAGCAATTGGCTATTAGCCATTGGCAATTAGCTAAAATACTTAATAAAACAGGCCAATAGCCAACTGCCAATTGCCAATTGCCGTTATTTTTTCTTCCTTCTTCTTACAACAGCAGTTGCTCCGGCAGCGCCCGCAATCGCAATGCCTAGTCCAAACCCGGAGTCAGGAAGCTGGTCTCCACTTTCTGCAGTTTGCTTCTCCATTGCATTCAATTCCTTTTGCCACTGTTCTGGCGGAGGAGAAACTTTTTCTTTTTGAGATTCCTTTGTCTCTTTTATCTCCTTTGTACCCTTTTCATCTTGTCCTTTTTCAGTTCCAGATTCAATCAATTGCTTCTCCTGACTCGGAGTTATCTGCCCCTGATATTGCTGGGCCTTCTCTGCAATACGTTCAAACGGCGTAGGCTTCTTTTGTCCTGGAGGATTATCTGAAGCAAAGTGTTTTGCAATCTCTCTGTTCCTTTGTGCCTGCCTTTCAATTTGTCGATCTTCAACATCCACTTGATCTTCTGCAAACCTCGCACCTGCTCCTTCATCTCCATCCCAGAACGTGTGTATAAAAGCACCCAGTGGAGGCTGAACAACTTGGTATCCAATGTACAATCCGTACGCAACAGAGGCTCCAATAATTGCACCAGCAACCTGGCGTGTAAGAGATGATTTGAAAAGTTGTTTCATATTTGTTTTGAGTTTTCTACTTAGTATAGCAGAATTTACATTTCTTTGAAAGTCTTGACTCAATTGTCTTACAGTAGACTACTCTTAAATTCCTCCGGCTTATGGGCCTCTATTCGCTCAATTGGACATGGAATATCCGATTCAGAAACGCCCGGAGGGAGCTTCTGATCATATCCAAGAAGTATCAGATCTGGTTTTATATCTTCGATTGGTTTTAAGTAATCGTCCGAATCACCGAGCCTGATATCTGCTTCGGAAAACTCTTCCCGAATGGTTTTAATTCTTTCATCCTGACCTTGCCTTGGTTTTTTACCTTTAATTTTCTCAACAGTATCATCAAGCCCTACGCTGACGAAAAGTTCTCCACGTTTTTGGGCTTCATTAAGAAAGTAAAGATGGCCGGGATGGAGATTGTCGAATGTACCAAAGACTAGGACTTTCATAGGAATTAATTAGTTATCGTGTCATGGTTCGACAGTGCTCACCATGACACAAAATGTCACCCTGAGCTCTGTCGAAGGGTGACATCATCTCGTCGCAACTAAATCTACAGCGTAAACTCTTTTGTCATCCATCACATACATGCGCAGTTGTTCGGGACCAACATATAAGTCTTTAAGCTCTCCAACCTGTTCTCCCTCCAAAACATATTGCCTAATGTAGGCAGATTCGCCGGTTGCACCTCCGTCAGTTGCCACAATTATTCTCGATCCTTCTGAATTTAGCAGATACAAATTTCCATCTTCAGGTGATTTATAAATTCGCGTCACGCCTTCCAGTGCTCCTTCCGGTAGATGTCGGATCACAAACGGACGGGATTCTCCTCGGAAAAGTTTTACGATTTCGCCGCCCTCTTTTAACACATAAACGTTTCCATCGATTGCAAAGTCCAAAGCATTACCCAAGTCTCCGTTTATATTATATTCCGAGGGAGCCGAGTAGCGATTGCTTAAGCGTTCATATTTATAAATCTGATTATTTTCAGGCGACAAAACATACAAGAACCTCAGATATGTCTTTAGAGCAGACCCTGCAATCCATCCGGCGGGATCTTCTGTCTTCATAGAAGTTGTCTGACCGTTGATTATTTCAACGACAGAGTTATCACTTAACTGGAACAGAAGCGTCTGCATACGATCAAAGAAATCTCCATCTACAATCAGCTCTTCCTCTGCCAAGCGATCCGGCCCATCAACAGCGTTAAGCACAACACGATAAAGATCCTGCTTGTCATGAACAATAAGCTCGCCATCTTTCAAGCCGATCATTCCTGTTGCAGATACATCTGAATTTTTCGCAGAAAGATTTACAACAACACGCGGAGAAAGTCGGGTGATATTATTTATGTCTTCGTTTTTTAGTCGGATGCGATCCAAAAGATCCAATGCTTCCATTCTGTACCTGCCGCTTTCATGATCCATAACCTGTTTTGCAGTAGCTTCTGCACGCTCCAATATGGTATTTGCTGAATCCGTATCTCCTGCTAAGTATCTATTTTCCGCAGTTTTTATATCGGTATCAACTTGCTCAATCATTTGCTCTAGCTCCGCCCGGCTCTGGCCGTCTTGAGTTGTTGTTGCAAGATTCACTACAGCCCATACAACCAAAAACACTACAACTACTCCAGCAAGAGTAAGCATGTGAGCTTTTTTCTTTTTCTTTGGATTCTTCATATCCGCAAGCAACACCGAAGGTAGTTCACGTAAACGATTTACCACTTCAAAAGATGGAACACTATCCCTTACACGACTCGATGAGGATATGAGTACATCTGCAACTCCGGAAAATTGTGGAATTCGCGATGGGCCACGCCTTCTTCTCCTGCGCGAAGATCTGGGTGGGAGTGCTTTGACTTTTTTTTCTACTTCGCCTTTGCGCGCCTCTGATCTTATGACCGCTAGTGCTGATTTTTCTTTTTCTGATTCCAACTCTGCAGTCAGTTCCTCTATTAATTGATCGCCGCATTGTGAAAGTTTGGCAAGTTGTGCAGGAGTTACGGTTCTAAGCAGTCTTTGAGTGGAGAACACGACAACATCTCTGGATTCAATCGACCCGCTTGCTATATGAATAAATGCAGGAGTCGTTTTCCCACGCGTGTACTCCGTGATCTGGCTGGCTTGTCCACCTCTAATTATATATCCCTCCGCAGTTCCTGCATGCGAAACGCTTAACACATCGTCTAATCCCTGAATTGCAATTATTGCATGAACATCATCAATTGTCTTCGCTACCAAAAAGCCCTTGAGCAAGCCGTTAATCTCCTTCAGCGTACCATCCAATCTGTCTCCTGCATCTCCATCTGTTTCGAGCAAAGAATGTTTAATCACAGTCTCGCATTCCTTCATTAAATTCTTCGCATCTGCGGTTTCTGCATGGATTTGCATCAGGAAAACAACGCTTTCCTTCAGATTAGTTTTAAATTTCTGCGAAAACAGCGAGATTCCGCTCGCAGATTTGGTGTGGCCGGTTTCGACCGAGGTGGCCATACAGGAGGAAAGAGTACCTTAAAATCTGAGCTCGAGGCAAGGTGGGTGTATAAAAGAGTTGATAGCTTTTGGCTTTTAGCTTGATTAGCTTTTTATTGTGGCGGCAATTGATGACAATCAGCAGAAGCTAGCCAAGTTATAAGCTACAAGCTATAAGCTCAATAACAAATTTTCTCGACATTTATTTGCTTTATTTAAGCCAAAAACTCAAAGCCCCCTTCTCTCGCCTATTGCATATCCGGAATCTTTAAGTTACACTAAAGTCAGAAATTTTATTAATTCTTTAAATATATGAAATCAGTAAAGAAATGGCTGAATGATAATTCAGCCAAGCCACAGCACTCAAGCAGTGCCAGTGGCAAGGGGGATGATAATAAACCATCGCAAAGACCATCTCCTCAGAAACAGAAGCCCTTTTCAAAGGGGCCTGGCCATCAAAACCGCAGACCAAAAAGGCCATATCCGTCAAAGAAGACTTCGCGCGTTATTCCTTACAAGCCTTCTCATAAGCCTGCCCCTAGACCTTCACCAAAGCCTCAGGGTACAGTTCCACAAGCAGGAGGTTTCCCAATACGTGTATATCCTCTTGGAGGATTTGAGCAGATCGGAAGAAACTGCTTTGTTGTTGAAGTTGAAGGAGATATATATCTGATAGATCTTGGTCTTCAGTTCCCTGATGAAGGAATGCTGGGCATAGACTATTTGATCCCTGATATTTCGAGTTTATCTGGACGCGAGAACAAGATTAAAGGAATCTTTTTCACTCATGGGCATCTGGATCACATTGGAGCCGCTCAACATCTGCTTCCTAAGCTTCATTATCCGCCTTGCTACGGCACCAAGCTTACAATGGCATTTATAAAGAAACGTCTGGACGAAGAGAAGATTACTTCCAAAGCTAATCTGAATACTGTTCCATACGGACAAAAGATCCGCATCGGAAAAATTGAAGTTGAGTTCCTAAAGGTTACTCACAGTATTCCTGACTCTGCCGCAGTAGCAATTCATACAAAGTATGGAACTATTATGCATACGGGAGACTTCAAGTTTGATCTGACCCCGACAAGCGAAGAGCCTGCAGACTTTCAGAAGCTCGCTGATCAAAGTAAAAACGGAGTGTTAGCAATTATCGCTGATTCTACCAACGCAAATAAGCCGGGGTTTAGTAAAAGTGAAGCAGAGATTTCCGAAACGCTTTTCAAAATGATCCGTGATGCTGAGGGAAGGTTGATCATCTCAACTTTTAGCTCACTTTTGAATCGTATTCACCAAGTTGTAGCTCATGCGCAGAAATTTAACAGAAAGATATTCATTTCCGGCAGAAGCATGGAGACGAATGTCGAGATCGCACAAAACTTGGGTTATCTAAAGGCTCCGCGAGGACTGATAAGGAAGGCCGGCCCCGCAATGGATAAGCTGCCTGATAATCAGGTAATAATTATTACAACCGGAAGCCAAGGAGAAGAAATGGCAGGGCTCGCACGCATAGGACTTGGAACACACAGACATATTGGAGTGAAGAAAGGTGACACGGTTGTCTTGAGTTCCAATCCAATAATCGGAAACGAGCGTGCAATCAGTAAAGTAATAAATAATCTTAATTTGCAGGGTGCGAAAGTTAAAACCAATGCTGAGTTTGCCCTGCATACGACAGGGCATGGAATGCAGCAGGATATTCTCTTGATGCATCAATTAGTACGAGCTAAGCACGTAATCCCTGAGCATGGCGAGCCTCATATGCGCGCTGCTCACGCTGAACTTGCAAGAAAGATCGGTTATCCCGATAACAGAATTCATATGATGACTAATGGAGAGATCCTTGAGTTTGATGCTAAAGGCAATTCCCGCAGATCAAAACAAAAGCTGACTCTCCAAGATGTTGTTATTGATGGATACGGAAGCGCGGGCGAAGGTCAGCGCATTATGGATGATAGAAAGATTATGAGTTCGAATGGCGTGATAGTAATTGCACTCAAGGCTTACGCAGAAAGCAAAAGACTCGTAGGCGATCCGGATATTCTTTCTCGCGGACTTATTTATGGATCCGAACAAACTGAAATTACAGGTGAAGCAATAAAGATTGCCAAGAAAGCATATGAAGAATCCTTGAACAGGGGAGAGAGTGATAGGAAGGAACTTAAGCGCGCAGTTAATGGAGCATTATTTAGATTCTTCGATAGGAAGCTGAATCGCAAACCTATGATTATACCTATCGTAATAGAGGTATAATTTGAAACAGAGAATAATTTTCAATTTAGAATTTTCAATTTTCATTTAAGACACAATGACTAATTACCAAACACTACCAATAATAGAGTATTGAACATTGATTTATTGGATCTTGAATGAAAATTTCAAATTGAAAACTGAAAATTGCTTTGTAACTAGCCTTAACAATCATGCAACATCAAGCCATTATCTTCGATCTAGATGGGACGCTAGTTGATACCATTCCGATTTATGAAAAGGCAATGATATATATGTTCAGTCGGGGGGGGACTGAAATCTCACACGAAGATTTTAGAAAACTATATGTTCCAAGTTCTAATCTTAATGACATACTTGCAAAATATAATCTCGAAGACAGAGAAGATGAGCTTAGAAATATCCGCGACGATTTCTACATTGATTTACTAAGAAAGGAAACTGAGTGGTTTCCAGACGGGAAAAAGTTCCTTGAGGCATTGCCAAAAGATACAACCAAAGCAATTGCAACTGGATCATGGATGAAATATGTAGATGCAATTCACAAGAGGTGTCTTATTCATGATTATTTCGACACGATCGTTGCTTGCGATGATTTTTCTAGGCGTTCAAAACCTAATCCGCTCTGCCTGACACTCACATGTGAAAGGCTTGGAGTTGATCCAAAGAAGTGTGTTTACATTGGCGACCAAAAAGTAGATATGGGTGCGGCGAAGAATGCCAGCATGGAGGCATGGTTAGTCAGACGACCAATATTTACTCCGGAAGATTCAGGCGAGAATGCGGATAGAGTTGTCGATTCGTTGGAGGAGTTAATGGGTGATATTAGTTAATTGTATTTGAGCTTTGCTCTAGATACACCCTCCCCCTCGGGGTGGGTTATCCTTGGGTGGGTGGGCCGGCAGTTCATAATGTGTCAGCCAATAAACCCAGTCAATACCTCCTCAGAAAAAACTTTTCTTGGATTCCACTTTTAGGCTTATTTAAACCTAAAAAGACGTTCCGCTCCAAAGCGGAACATATGTTATCCCACATTTGTAACTTTCCCCCTAACTCTCCACCCTTCATAAGGGGTCCAACCGCATTTATAATGCAATGCTGAGCCTTTTATGACCCACTCAGCATCAGTATCTACTTTGATTCTAAGCTCATCAGAGATACCAAGGTTGAATATTTTATTCGGATTTTCGAAACACAATCTAACAATATCAGAAGCTTCAATCTGCGCTTCCGCCCGATCAGATCTGGGGTTCGGCCACCCACCTGACGCTACCGTCAGAAGTAGGGGAAGCATTGTCTCCACCCCCGGTACTCCACTCGGTGCACTTAACGGATCATCTGTGTTTTTTTCATCCAACGTATGCGGTGCATGATCTGTTGAAATACAATCAACCGTTCCATCAGCAATACCTGACCACAATGCTTGCTGTTCACTTGCAGTTCTAAGTGGGGGATTCATTTTCCCCAGTGTTCCAAGTTTCTCGTAATCATCAACAGTTAGAAAAAGGTGATGAGGTGCAACTTCGCACGTTACTTTTAGTCCTGATTCTTTTGCTGTCTTAACAAGCTTAAGCCCAAGACCTGTTGAGAGATGAGCAATGTGCAACTGGGTTCCGTATTTCTTGGTGAATTCAAGTGCTTCTTCGATTGCTTTAACCTCCGAGTCACAGGGGCGCATTAATGAATGGAGTGACACGTCTTGTTTATCATTGCTTGCTGAGTTAATAATGTTATGAGCCTCTTTATTTATATAAACATCTTCACAATGTGTGACTAAAGGAGCCTCAAGCTCAGCGCAAACTTTAAATGCTTCTTCTATTACTGATTTATCTGCACCCATATTGCCTGTTGAATGATCGAAGAATACTTTCGCACCCGAGCATTTCTTTTTGAGCTCACTATCTGACATTAGTTTTTTAAATTCGCTGATATCTTCGCTAGAGGCCAGCCCAAAAAAGAATCTGATATCTACATCCCTAACCTTTTCACTACGCTTGACTTTGTCTCTAAATGCTTCGACTGTTGTTGTCATGGGATTAGTGTTTGGCATATCACATACCGTCAAAACTCCACCTGACGCTGCTGCTGCAGACTCTGATTCCATGGTCGCCTTGTGCTCGAAACCCGGCTCGCGGAAATGCACGTGGCAGTCGATTAGGCCCGGTAATTTAATGTAATCTGACATTTCTCTTAATAATGTAGCACAGATTAGGAAGTAGGACGTAGGACTTAGGACGTAAGAAATTATTTACGTATCCAAAAGACTATGATATCGTCAATGGCTATTTTGCTATTAATAATTTCTTATGCCTGCAAACTTTACAAAAATGGATATCTGGCAAAAAGCCCTTGATCTGGCAGAAAAGATTCACAAAGTAACTGGACATTTTCCACAACAAGAACGTTTTGAATTAGTATCTCAAATGCGCAGAGCAGCAGTATCAATCTCATCAAATATCGCTGAAGGCTTAGGGCGTTACACATATGCAGATAAAAGACACAGATACGTTCAGGCAAGAGGTGAATTAACGGAACTAATTACTCAGATACATTACAGCTGTCGAGTTGGATATTTATCTAAGGAAGATTTTAATGATTTAATAACCAAAACAGATGAGGTTCACAAAATGCTGAATGCTCTGATCTCAAAAATGTCATCTTACAATCCAAAAACCCTACTTCCTAAGTCCTAATACTTACGTCCTAATAATTCATGCTTTATCAAGTAGCATGGCAAGAAGGGCCATTCGAAGTGTTACTCCGTTATTAACTTCACGGAAGTATGCAGCATTGGGAAGTTCGTCAACTCTTGTATCAATCTCTCCTATGCGAGGAAGAGGGTGCATAACTGTTATGTCGCGGTCTTTGACGTGCTCCGGTTTTAGAATGTATTTGAGTTTGAGACGTTCAAAGTCATCTTTGTTTTCAAATCTCTCTTCCTGCACACGAGTCATGTAAATAACATCAGCGTTAAGCCCATCCTCTAAATTTTCAGTCTCGTTATATTCAATGCCTTTCTCTTTGAAGAAACTTGTTACCTTCTCCGGCATCGGAAGTTCTTTTGGTGAAACAAGTGTGAACTTCACGTTGTCATAAAGACCGAGGAGAAAGCTGACCGAGTGGATTGTTCGTCCAAACTTAAGGTCTCCAACCGCTGTCAGATGAATCCCGTCTAACTTTCCTCGCTCTTTCTTGATTGTAAGAATATCCAGAAGTCCTTGGGTTGGATGCTGGTTCGGTCCGTCTCCCGCGTTTATAAATGGAACCGGACATGCGGATGCCGCAATGTCTGCACTTCCTTTTTCCGGATGGCGCATAGCGATAATATCTGCATACTGCCCGACAACATTCATCGTGTCTTCGATCGTCTCGCCCTTGTACATCGAGCTGAATTGCATTCCGACCGCCGTGATTACTTTGCCTTCAAGCCTGTGCATTGCTGTGGCAAAACTTAAGTTTGTCCTGGTGCTTGGTTCGTAAAAAAGATTGGCGAGGATTTTTCCTTCAAGTAGGTTGCTTCCCCCCTTGGATCTGACCTTTTCCATCTTTTCACATACCTCCAAAATGCTATCCGTGTCTTCTCGTGAGAGTTGTTTGGTTGAAGTTAGATGCTTGAACGGAAGAGGCATTCTATGGAAGAATCTTAGAGAATCGGACCCTGGATGTCCAGAGGAAATATTGTCTGGATATACCTTAACCTATTGACCTTAAATGCATATTTTTACTCCGGTCGCTGGCAGATAAGTCGTGTGCGGGTTTGCCTCCTGACCGCTGGCTTGCTGCCAGCGACCCTACCGATCCCCGGTCCATTTCATAAGTTCTGTCATACGCAAAGTAACACAGAACTACGATTGGATACAGGGGGTCGCTTTTTTGTGGTCTACAAAAAAAAGTAATGATTGATTGTCATATGTCAGTTATTAAAATGCTATTAACCTGCCATATGGATCTCTAAACCTTTCTTGTCTCCCAGATGGAAAGGCTAGGTGATCGTTAAGACGTTTTAGGATCGTCTTTCCGATTCTAATCGTGGAAATCCAAATATTGGTAGGTCGTCTCCCAGTCTCTCTGTCCACATTACTGCGCGACTGTTTGCAACGAGGCTCACTAAAGCTCGTAGCAACACCACCGAGGACTTTGTCCTCATCGGCAAATAGAGTCTGGGAGACTCTTTTACAACAATTGACAGTTGACACGCTCAGCCTCGCTCTGCGAGTCTTCGCCTTTTACAATTGACAGCTTAATAATTTCAGAAAACAAAGAGTTAATTGTCAAAAGGGCGCGTAGCACCCGTGTCAATTGTCAATTGTTATTGTAAGATTGTTACGATGTCTTCTCGCAAAATCGCAACATCTACTCTTTGGCAACTCGCCAGCCAGGTCGCAATGGCTGCGCTTAGTATTCTTGCTGTTAAGTTTGTTGCATTGGGACTAAGCAAGGAGCTTGCCGGAATTTATAATTCTTCTTACGGCTTTCTTCAACTCTTTGGGATACTTGCTGACTTTGGCCTTTACGCCGTCGCAGTAAAGGAGGTCAGCAGATCGGACAGGAAGGAAGAGGTGTTGGGTGCGATAATTATCCTCAGATGCATTGCGTTGGCAATTTCGTTGGGCGCTGCACTCCTCTTTGTTTGGCTTGTACCCGTATGGAAGGGAACTCCGCTTCCTTTAAGCGTTACAATCGCCTCGCTTGTTCCATTCTTCACACTGCTTGCGGGAATTATTCGAACGGTTTTCCAAATTAATTATAAAATGCATTTCGTTTTTATCGCGGAAGTTTCGCAAAGAGTATTGGCAGTATTTCTTATAGGACTTTTTATATTATTTGGAGTTCGGGGCAGCCACGACTTACAGCATCTTCACATGTTTCTATACATAGGAGGAATTGGTGCATTCCTTCTTTTCTTTTTGTCACTGACATATGGGAACAGACTGATGACGATTCGCCCGCATTGGGATTCCGCGTTATTAAAGAAGTATATCAAAGCCGCTGCACCGTTCGGAATCGCATTCCTATGCATGGCTCTTTATCGTGAATTTGATATTACATTGATTGCACTTCTGCGTGACGACTTTGAATTGCAAAATGCTTACTACGGATTCGTCACCCGCATCATGGGAATGGGGTTTTTGATCCCAACGTTCCTGCTTAACTCAACATTACCTATTCTGAGTGAACGAGATTTAAAAGGAGAAGATACCAAGTTGTTACTCGGAAAAACTTTCCTGATCATTCTTATATTTGGATCAATCATCCTTCTATTTTCCGCGCTCTGGTCACGCCCAATCATTCAACTGCTTACAACCGAAGCTTACTTGAGCACTCCAGCTCGTCCCGGAGCTGATACGGCACTCCGGCTTATGAGTATTCCAATGTTTTTGAATGGAATTATTTTATTTGGCTTTTATAGTTTGCTTACAAAGAACAGATGGAAGAAGTTGGTTCTGGCATTGCTCCTCGGAGTCGTTATCTCTCTTGTTATGAACTTAATTCTAATTCCCAAGACCGGATTCGTTGGAGCAGCTCAGACTTCAATCACAGTCCACTCGATACTCGCTATCATCCTGCTTTTCACAGGAGCAAAAGCGATGCCATTTAGATTGAGTCAGACCGAGATTTGTAAGTGGATTGTATTCACAATATTACTTGGCGGGGGATTGTGGATTGTTAGACCACTTCTGGCTGGAGAAATCGAAACAATAATCGGATTGGGTGTAATGAGTACTTATATGCTAATTCTGATGTTCACTCTTGGGTTCAATAAGTTGATTAAGTGATTGTCATACAAAAAATTAGTGATATAACAGATCAGCAGCTATAACTATTTGATCTGTTACACTCCCGTTTGTTTGGCATAGAAAGGAACAAATGCCATGAAGAGTCTGTTTGTGTTTAGCGTAAGATCTGGAATGCCGGAAACGTATCCTCAACTTTTGCCCAGGCTGGGCATTAAGCAGGACGATTGCTTGTTTGCCAGAGATCCTGATCCCACTGCCGAGATGTTCAAAGGAAAGCCCCGTAAATACGACGTCTACGTCGTCGACATTATGACGACAGGGGCCGACCAGCACCTTGCGATCATCAGAGCAATCCGATCGGCGCATGGGGACGGGAAGATTCTCGCTCTGGGAAGCGGAAAAGAATTTGCCGCCCCAGCCGAGCAAGCCGGCGCAGATACATTTATGTGCTTCGGCGATGGAAGCCTGAAAGAGGCTATCGAACAACTCGCACCCACCGAAGCTCCAGTTGGTTAAGTTGCCCCCCCCCGGATTTACGGTTCCGACCGCGAATCCACAGCCCAGCGTCGTTTTACTACCGTGAAACGACACTGGAGTCTTAAATTTGCCTCACTCAGCCAATTGATCTGAAGGCGCTTTTTTGCTATAATATTCACGAAAACACACAAAATAAATATGAAGCGAACCTTCCTTATATCAGCACTTATTACACTTGTGATTTTGCCAATCGTGGTAATCACTCAGGCCCCCGCTTATGTCGAAGGTTTGGATATTTCTCTTGAGGAAGGAGAGATAACCTTGCAATGGAAGGAGCAACCAAATATGGATATTGCTTCATATCGAATTTACTACAGCTTTGAATCAATTTTGGAAAACGACGGCTTATATGACGATGTTATAGAAACGCAGTCCGATGAGAATGAACACAAGTTCCCACCTCCGGATGGTTATGACGAATTATATTTCGCTGTAATCGGAGTGAACGAAGCGGGTGAGGATATTGATAAGTTTGTTGAAGAAATTTCCATTCAAATCGATGATGATGGTGGATTGCCAGATGATGATGACATGGATGATGACGATGAAGATTTCTTGGAAGATGATGA
>CEPX01195388.1_pt1 | contig 14002 bp, 19 predicted proteins | sample 361361 | NCBI WGS metagenome assembly CEPX01 (sample SAMEA2619974, study PRJEB7988) | marine metagenome | biome: marine biome (ENVO:00000447); feature: mesopelagic zone (ENVO:00000213) & marine oxygen minimum zone (ENVO:01000065); material: "saline water (ENVO:00002010), including plankton... | reverse complement strand
CTTAAGGATTTTTTTTGAGATATCATTTTATTTTCCCAAACCAGCAAGGACAAAACTTGCTAAAAGTGATTCTAATTGTATGAATGGATCACTTCCTTCTACAATTCTGAATTCTATCTCACCTGTTTTTTCTGTAAGTTTTACTTTTATTTCTGGTTCAACTGCAAGATTCCAAATTTCTTTTTGAACTGCTTTTATTACATCTTGTCCTGAAATGCTTTCTTTTAACATTAAATCCAAAAGTTTTTCTCTTGATCTTTGAAAATCCCCTGAAAGTGCGTAGTCTAAAACAACTTTGATATCTTTTGGCTTTGCAGCAGAGATCATTGTTGAAACCAATTCAGATGTTATTGTTGGAGAAATCGAAGCTGTTGATTGCAATATGTTAATGCATTTTCTGCAATCTCCTTCACTTCCTTCATAGATTAATTCAACCGCTTCAGGGCTTACTGTTAAATTTTCTTTTGAGATAATTTTTTGAACTATTTTTTCAATATCTCTTTTTTCAAGAAGTTTGAATCTGAAAATAACACATCTTGATTGTATTGGATCTATTACTTTACTTGAATAATTACATGAAAGAATAAATCTACATGTTGATGAATAATTTTCCATTGTTCTTCTTAATGCCTGTTGAGCTTCAGGTGTTAAAGCATCTGCTTCATCAAGAAAAATAACTTTGAAAGGAACATTTCCTAATGATTTTGTTCTTGCGAAATTTTTCACTTTTTCTCTTATTATGTTTATTCCTCTTTCATCAGAAGCATTTAGTTCAAGGTAGTTCTCTTTCCATTTTTCTTTATAAAGTTCTTTAACAGTGATTAATGCTAAAGTTGACTTTCCTGTTCCTGCTGGTCCTGCAAATAAAAAGTGAGGTATATTAAGTGAGTTTGTTAATGATCTAACTCTTTTCACAATTTCATCTTGTCCTATAAGATCTGAGAAAGTATCTGGTCTGTATTCTTCTGTCCAGATTTTCATTGTCATGGTAAGATATTTCCACCCAAACTTATAAAGATTGTTATGATTAAATTTAAGAATTATCTACTTCTTGCTCTTCTAAGTTTTCTTTTAAGCTTTTCTTTTTTCAGTCTTTTTCTTTGCCATTTCCAGCGCATTTGCCATCGTTTTTTCCATCTTCTTGATGATCTTTTCATTTTTTATTAATAATTAAGATTTATTTATTAAATCTATAATTTAATCTTTAACCTCAATTTTAATATTAACACTCTTTGGAATTTTAAGTCTCATAATGCTATGAAGAACTTTTTCATTTGCAGGTAAATCAATAAGTCTTTTGTGAATTCGCATTTCATATCTGTCAAATGTGGCTGTTCCATCACCACACGGAGATTTTCTTGTTGTAACTTTAAGTTTTTTCGTTGGCAAAGGTACAGGACCTCTTATAATAACTCCTGATTTTTTAGAGATATCTCTAATAGAATCACAAATATGATTAAGCATTTCTATGTCTGTACTATTTAACTTAACTCTTACACTCGACATGATTATTTTTTGTTAAATTTGTTTATAAAGTTTCCTAAGAAAGAACAATTGAAAACTTTTTATAGTATATTTTTATTAATTAATATAAAAGAGTGTCTTACTAAGAGGAAATCATGGAATTTGTATTTATTCAATTGGCAATTATTCTTGCTGTGGCATTTATAGTATCTTACATAGTGAGAATTTTTAATCAACCTCTGATTATTGGATATATAATTGCAGGAATTATTATTAGTCCTTATATTATAAGTTTCGGAGCCTCAAAAGAAATAATTGATCTTTTCTCTAAATTTGGAATTGCTTTTTTATTATTCATGGTTGGAATGCACATGAATCCAAGAGTGATAAAAGAGATTGGATTCACATCTCTTGTTGTTGGACTTGCACAAATGGTTCTAACATTTGCCGCAGGTTTTTTAATCTCAATATCTCTTGGATTTAATTCTATTACTTCTGCATATATTGGAATTGCTCTTGCATTCAGCAGTACAATTATTGTCATGAAGCTTCTTTCAGATAATAAACAGATAAATTCTCTTTACGGGAAGATCTCAATAGGGGTTTTAATTATTCAAGATTTGGTTGTAATAGTTGTTTTAATGTTTATTTCTTCAATGTCTAATGGAGGTGGTGTTGGTTCTGTTGTATTTAAGAGTTTTACTAGTGGAGGAGGTTTAATCATAATTTTATTTTTATTAGGATTTTTTGTTCTTCCTAAAGTTACAAGAAGCATAGCAAATTCTCAAGAATTATTATTTTTATTTTCAATTACTTGGGCTTTTGTAATTGCTGCTCTTTTTAGTTATATTGGCTTCTCAATTGAAGTCGGTGCTCTAATTGCAGGAATGGTTTTGTCAATTTCACCTTATAGTACCGAAATGGCTTCAAAAATAAAACCTTTAAGAGATTTTTTCTTAATAATTTTCTTTATAATTTTAGGATTTAATATTCAAATTCCAAACATAGGTTCAATTATAGGTAATGCCCTTATTTTTTCACTAATTGCTTTAACATTTAAGCCTTTAATATTAATGGTTTTAATGGCTTTTGCTGGTTATACAAAAAGGAATAATTTCTTGGTTGGCTTAACCCTAGGACAAATATCTGAATTTTCTTTAATCCTTTTGACTTTAGGGGTCGCAATGGGACATATTTCAGGGGAAATTTTGGCAACTTTAACACTTACAGCAATTATAACAATAGCTGTGTCATCTTATATGATAACTTATTCAAACAAAATTTATACTAGAATGGCCGGGTTTGCATCCATCTTTGAAAGAAAAGAAGTTAGAAAAGAAAAAATAATTAATAAAAAATATGATACTGTTCTCTTTGGTTATAATAGGATTGGTTTTAATATTTTAAGATCATTGAAAAAAATAAAAAAGAAGTATATTGTTGTTGATTTTGATCCTGATGTAATATCTGTTTTATCAAAATTCAGAATCCCAAGTATTTATGGAGATGCTTATGATGCTGATTTTTTAGGAGAACTTTCATTAGATAAAATAGAAATCGCTGTTTCTACAATTCCTGATTTTGAAACAAATGTTATTTTAGTGGAATCAATAAGGTCTGCAAATCCTAATGCTGTAATAATTTTAAGAGCACATCAAATAAAAGAAGCACTTGAACTTTACAAAAAAGGAGCAGATTATGTTTTAACACCCCATATTTTAGGAGGAGAATATGTTTCTAAAATGATTTCACATTTTGAGACAGACAAAGAAGATTATGAAAAAGAAAAGAAAAAACATCTTAAGATGCTTGAAGAAATGTGGGAAAGAGGAAAAAAACCTACTGAAATTGGGAAAGTTTAATTAAAATAAATTAATATTCTATTCGTTTTTAGGTTCTTTCACTTGGTTTTCTTCATTGACATTTTCATCTGCTGTTTTGAATAATGAAAAAATGAAATCCATAATTCTTAAGATTATTTCAAGAATCATTATAAAAATAAGATAAATAAATATTTCATTGAAGAAAGCAGGAATTTGTTGAAATTGATTGAAGATTCTTTCTATGGAGAAAAAATTTGGATTCAAAACAGAGATTGCTAATAGTGTGAATGGAAATAATTTTCCAAGGTCTCTTGATAAATCTTCACTATAATAAGCAGTTGTTCTTATTGCCGCAATAATTGCTGCAGAGATAAGTAGTAAAGAACCAATTTCTAAATTTTCTGTTAAAAATATTAAGAATAGTGTAAATACTGAAAACCAAATGAAAATTAAAAAAGGCATTAGTAGAATATATTCTATGAAATAGAAAGTCACTGCGAGTGTTTTTGCTAAAAGAGGGTGTTCAGATTTATTGTATTGATTTAAATTCAATCCAATAATATCTTTGTTTGCAAGAAATCTATAAAGTTTCCATATAAAAACAGAATAAACAAAAATCAAAAAAACTATTAAAAATAAACTAACAAACTTCTGTGCGAATAAAGGCAATAAAGAAATCATTGAATTGTAAGCATCAAGAATTTCTGCGCCAAAATCAGTAAAGTTCACCATCTATTTATTTACTCACAATTGTTTATAAATATTTCACATTAACCTTACAGAAGTTTTAAATAATATCAACCTTTAATTTTTTTATGATTGATATAAAACTCATAAGGGAAAATTCTGATTTAGTCAAGAAGAATATAAAGAAGAAATTTCAAAATGAGAAACTTGTTTTGGTTGATAAGGTAAAAAAATTAGATGAGGATTGGAGAGGATTAAAATATAAAGTTGATAAATTAAGAGCAGATAGGAACAAAATTTCTGAAGAAATAAATTCTGCTAAGAAATCTAAAGATGAAAAATTAGCTAAGAAATTGATTAAGGATGCTAAAGAAATTCCAGGGAAGATTGAAACTATTGAGAAAAAGTCTAAGAAACTTTTTGAAGAAATAAATAGAATTATGTTGCAAATTCCAAATATAATTCACAAATCTGTTCCTATTGGAAAAGATGAAAATGAAAGCCCAGAGATTAGAAAATGGGGAAAAATAGAAAAGAAGAATTTTAAACTTATGAGTCATGGAGAACTTGCAGAAAATTTAGGTATTGCGGATTTTGATGCAGGCAGAAGTAATTCTGGACAAGGATTTAATTATCTTATTGGGGATTTGGCATTATTGGATCATGCTCTTCAGAGATATGGATTTGATGTTCTTATGGAAAAAGGATTTACACCAATAGTTCCTCCAATGGTGTTAAATTTTGAAACGCTTCTTGGTGCACTTAACGGATTGGAAGATTTTGAGGAAGTTGTTTACAAAGTTGAAAAAGAAAATTTATATCTTATTGGAACAGCCGAACATGCTTTAGTTTCTTTGAATAAAAATAAAACTCTTAATAAAAAAGATTTTCCAATTAAGATTTGTGCAGTTACTCCTTGTTTTAGAAAAGAAATTGGTTCTAGAGGTGTTGACACTAAAGGACTTTTTAGAATGCACCAATTCAATAAAGTAGAACAAGTTGTTATTACAGATCCTGAAAATGCTTATGGATTGTTAGAAGAAATGCAAAAAATAACAGAAGGACTTTTCAAGAATTTAAAAATTCCTTATAGAGTTATTGAGATTTGCTCAGGAGATTTAGGTGCTAAGTTTGCAAAGCAATATGATATTGAAGCATGGTTTCCTAGACAAAATAAATATGCTGAAGTAACTTCTGCAGGAAGTACTACTGATTTTCAAGCAAGAGCTCTTAATATAAAATACTTAGACAAATCTGAGAGAAAATATCCTCATTTATTGAATAATACAATGGTTGCTACATCTAGGGTAATGGTTGCTATTCTTGAAAATTTTCAGCAAAAAGACGGAAGTATTAAAATACCTAAACTTTTGTGGCCTTATATGAACGGCAAGAAAAAGATCGAGGTAAATAAAAACAAAAAATAAAATGGAAAAGTTGAACCAGATAAAATTTGGAATTGCAGGAGGCGTAACAACAGTGGTCTCTGTTTTACTTATAGAGTTATTTTTGTGGATTAAACTTATTCCATCGTATAATTCAATTATGATTAGTGTTTATGGTGTTGCAGGACTGAGTGGTTCTGATATTTTTAGAATAATGTTTTTTTCTGTTGTTTTAAGTTTTTTAATTGGATTTATTTTATCATGGGTGTTTGCATGGATTTATAATAAATTACCCCAAATTAAAATTTTAAAATGAATTGGAAAGAAATAATAGCAGAATTAATTTATCCATGTCCTGTTCAAAAAGTTTCTTCACGACAGCATCCTAAGGAAAGATATTATAATAATAAATATCCTATGAAAGATATTGTGTATAATGGAAGATTTGTTCCTAACACAAAACAGAATATTGCAATTGATGTGAGGGATTTTTTTAATGAATATGATAATGGTATTCGGAAAATTGTTGAGAGGTTGAGGCTTGGAAGAATGTCTGATGATGATAAAGCTTTGAAGTGTTTAATTTGGATTATTAATAATATTAAATATGTTTCTGATACTAAAAAAGGAAAAAGAGAATTTTGGCAATTTGGATTTGAGACCTTGCATTACAAGACAGGAGATTGTGAGGACGGGGCGGTTTTGATGGCAAACATGTTATTGATTGCAGGTGTTCCTTACTGGAAACTTAGATTGAGCACTGGTAGGGTTAAAGGTGGGGCTCATGCTTATTTAACCTATTATTGTGAAAGAAAAAATCGTTGGGTTGTTTTGGATTGGTGTTATTGGGTTAATAAAAAGAAAATTGTTGATAGGCCTGATTACAAAGATGAAAAGAAATATTTGAATGTTTGGTTTTCATGGAATCAAAAATACTCTTTTTCAAAAGGCTTGAATGAAGAGGCAAAAAAGATCTTTGATTCTAATAAAGCGAAATAATTGTTAAAAGCCATAAATTCTTATAAAATCCAGAGTCTTTATTTAATTATGAATATAAAGACAAAAAAACAAAACCAAGATGGAATTGTTCGTTTGGAAACTTCTGGAGATGTTAAAGAAGTAATAATTAATGAAGATTTTTTAAATCCAAATGATGCTTCTATAGCTTTATGTTTTAAAGGTAAAAGTAGTTCTGGAATTGTTGAATTAACACCTAAAGAAGTCGATTATATAAGCAAACAACTATCTCAGAAAATGCACCTTCTTGGGAATGTGAAGATTATTAAGTTTAAGAAATAGTTCTATAATAAGTTTTAAAAACAGAATTTTATATTAAGTTAGAAGCCTACGTGGTCTAACGGCTATGACACTTCCCTGTCGCGGAGGTAACCCGGGTTCGACTCCCGGCGTGGGCGTAAAATTATTTTTTCTCAAAGATATATGTCTTCATAATAATCTCAATTATCTTCAAGAGGATTACTAAAACAATTGATCCAATAAGAATAATTATTAAATGCGCTAATATGGGAACACCTTGTGTTGTGTCAATAAATCCGCTTAGAAATTCATAATCTCTTATAGGAATTGTTAATATGTATGCTAAAATAAATCCTCCAACAGCAATATATTTTTTCCCCTTCCAATAAGTCCATTCTTTCCAATTCATAATATCATTTAATAAAAAGATTTTATAAAATTATTTAAAATGAGTGGGTCTGTGTATGACACGAAACCTTAAGTTTAAATAACTTAGATTCTTATTTCTTTTATGGTCACAATACCTTGGATTTTAATTGCAATAGTTGTATTAATTGGAATTTTAGGAATTGTTTCTGTTGTAGCTTATAAGAGTAAAGGGAAAAAAAGAAAGCCTAATTATTACAGCTTGTTTATGATTGGAGCTATTTGGGTTCCTTTTGGATATTTTATGAATTTAATATATGGTAATTCTTCTCTTGGAAATATATTTTTTATTTTAGGATGGATTTATTTTGTAATAGGCCTAATGCACAAAGACGAATGGGATAAAAAAAGAGGACCTTATATGATAGAAGATAAATTCTGGAGATGGGCTGTTGTAGTTGGATTACTGGTTTTGTTGTTATTTGGAATTGTGGCTTATTTTGTTGTTCGATAATAAACATAACTTATATATTTTATTTTACAATAATCCTTAAATATGATCAAAATAAGCGTTATTTATGAATAAAAGACTGTTGTTGTTTTCATTTGCAGTGCTTCTTGTTTTGAGCATTAATGCTGTTTCTGGTTCCTATTTTTCTAATAATTATTACACAAATGATTTTAAAGAAACAACTGAATTTAAAAAAACCACAGAACAAAGAGTAGGGGATTTTTGGAATTTTGAATCAACAAAGAAAACAATAACCGAGAAAACAGAAGTCAGAAAAAGAACAAGAACCCCTGTTTATAATTATTATAGACCTTATGGAAACTATTATACTTCTTCATATAATTATGTTCCTCAATCAAGTTGGAGATTTAAACCATCTTATAATTCTTATAGATATACTAATGCACCTTATAATGATTATTATTATAAACCAAGATATGATTCTTATTTAGGACATTACAATTGGAGATGGTAATTATTTCTTCTAAAACTTTAAAAACATTAAATTCTTTGGAATTTTATGAAAAAAGGGATGGAAAATAAACATATCTGGGGATGCTGTTGTAGTGGAGGAATGTTTTGGGGTATTTTATTCTTGATTATAGGAGTATGGTTTTTAGCTAAAGATTTAGGTTACATAGATTTTAGTGTTTCAATTTGGCCTGTTGTTCTAATTGTTCTGGGATTGTGGTTTTTATTGAAAAGAAATAAATGTTAATTCTTTTTATGATATCTTCTTGAATCTTATAAAATTTTATTTAACAAGAAGAAAGAACCAAAAAAGAAAAATGAACCAATCTTTTTTTATCCATATAAATAAAAGCCTATTAAGTTATTTAAGTAATTTTAAGAATCATAGCATTCTTTTTGTAACTCTTCTGCTAATATAAGTTAATAAAGCAAATACGAAAAAGAATCCTCCTAAAACATATAGCTCTGGCAATATTGCAGAAATATTGAAATCAAATAACATGATTTTTTTCAATGCGAGCTCAGAAATAACCAATGGATTAAATATTGCGAAGTCATTAAATCTATTTGAAATTGTTTCAATTGGTAAAATTGTATTTGAGAAAAACATCAAAACCGATGCGGTTAAAACAGCTGCGAAAATTGTTGTTTCTTCTGATCTAAATAAATACCCTATGAACATTCCTAAAAAGATGAAAACACTTAAGGAAATAAATAAAACCAGAACAATATCTGATAATACAGGTAGAATGGGCATTTTAAGAATCCAATTTATTCCTGCGAATATTAATAAGAATTGTATAGATAATATAATTAAACATGTTAAATAAGTTCCAAAAATAAATGTGGTGTCCCAAGTTGGAGTTATAAAATTCCTGAAAAAAGCTTTGGTTTTCTTTTCTTTTAGAACGAATGTCGATGATAAAAGTACACTCCCAAACAAAGCAATTAATGCAATAATTGTAGGAAGCAGATAATCTCTGTTATTAGAATTTGTACTAATAGGTTCAATTCTCGTTTTAATAGGCGAGATAATTTTCTCGGCTTCTAAAACATTTATTCCATTTATAGAATTAATTAAAACATCTAAATTATTAGAGATATCTTTCAATAATAAATCCACTTCTTCACTCCTATTTCCTATATCATTTAAATTACTGGAAGCTTGTAAATTAAGATTTTTAATAGATTGAAGATTTTTAATAGCATCATTAATTCCTCCTTCAGCTTCTGAATTTTCTCCTAATAAATCTTTGGCGTCATCTAAATAATTTAAAGCATTATCAACATCTGACGAAGAGAATGTTTCGCTTGCCTTCTCATTAATTTGATTTAACTTATTTCTTGAATTAGAAATTTTTACATTTTGTTCAGGCAAAGAATCTTTAACAGAATTTAGAATATCCACTAAATCTTGCGCAAGTGCAACTCCTAGATTTGATGCTTTGGAAGAAATTTTAGTTTCAACTTCATTAATTAAGCTATAAGCTAAATTAAGTCTAGAATGGTCCACATAAAAAATAACATCTTTTAAACTTCCTGTTGCAGAGAGATCATCTGGGAAAACCATGCAAATTTGAGTTTTACTTGATTTTACAGACTCAATACAGTTTTGCTGAGAATCAAATTTTTTTATGGCAAATTTTTGTTCTTCAAAATCTTTTAGTAGATCTTCTGTTAAATCAGTATAAGTGTCTGAATAAACAGCTATAATAATTCCTGATAAATCAGACGAATCAAAAACAATACCTGCAAATAAAATAATTAAAACCGGCGCGAGAAGAATCACTAATGCAGGAAATCTTGGTCTTGTGAATAATTTCAAATCTTTACGAACAATACTAAATAAAGAATTAATTTCCATCTTCTTTTACCTCTTCTTCTTTTTTATCATCATCCTTGTTTTCTTTCACATCTTTTTGATCCAAACTTTTTTCTATATTTTTTTTATCATCATCCTTGTTTTCTTTTACATCTTTTTCTTTTTCAGTATTTCCCTTTTTATCTTCATCTTTAGTCTTTTTCACATCTTTTTGATCCAAACTTTTTTCTATTTCTTTTTTTAATTTGGAAGTATCGCTAATCAAAGTTTTTTTCTTGGGTTCATCTTTTTTTAATAAATTAAGCTTGGTTTTTTCCTTAGAAAATTCTTGATAAGTTTTCCTGTCTTTCTTTGAAAATATCTTATTGAAAACGTCATTTAAATCGGAAGATTTATACTTTTTTTTGATTTTAGAGGGGGTGTTTTCAATGATAATCTTTTCATTATATAGTATTGCAATTTTATCACACATCATATCTGCTTCTTCAAGTAATTGTGTTGTTAAAACCACTGTTGTTCCATGCGAATTTATTTTTTTAATTAAATGCATCATCTGAGTTCTGAGCAAAGGATCCAAATCTGCTGTTGGTTCATCTAAGATTAAAATAGTGGGGTTATGAATTAAAGAACATCCAATGTCTAATCTTTTTTTCATTCCTAAAGATAAATTTTGAGCTAATGTATCTTCTGCATTTACCAGTCCAACAAGGCTGATTATTTCATCCACTCTTTTTTTTAATACCTCTCTCTTTACCCCATAAAGCTCTCCAAAATGAAAAAGATTTTCTTCAACACTCAATTTTTCGTAAAAAGAGCCATCTTCAATCGCAAGTCCGAAAAATTTTGAAATATTTGGTAAGTCATCTAGAATATTTCTTCTAAGATAATAAATTTTTCCTTTTGTTGGTTTGTAAAAAGAAGTCATCATCTTTAAAATTGTGGACTTTCCTTCTCCAGAAGCCCCAATAATTCCTGTTATTTTTCCTTCAGGAATTGTCAGATTTATAGAATCTAAAACAATATTATTCCCGAACTTCTTTGTAACCCCTTTAAATTGGATTAATTGATCATCCATACATTACTGGAAGGAATAGTTTTTTTAAACCTTATTCTTTTTATGAACAGAAAACCTTTTGAAAATGAATGAATTATTATAGAAATATTTCTTAATTAAATTTATAATTGGCTTTTTATTGCTTAAGAAATGGGATTTTGGGATTTTTTTAAAAAGAATGAAAAACAAATAGTTGAGACTGAAAAAGTATCTGAGAATGAATTTAAAAATTGGTTGTTAAATAAAAAAACAAAAATTGAAAAGCAAGGGCAAGATTTTTTAGATATTGTGAAGAAGAAAATTTCTCTGCTTATTTCTGAGTTGGAAGGAGAAATTTCTGTACTTCGTAATGTAAATATTGAAGAAAAGAAAGTTGAAGAAAAAATTAAATTAATTGTCAAAGAGAATCTTAACAATTATATAAATTATTTAGAAAAATTAATGCTTCAATTAAGAGAAATAAACAATGAAAAGGAAGTTGTAGAAAAGATAAATTTTATTTTTACTGATTTTCAGAAAAAATCTGCCTTGAGTTATGCTAAAGCCACAATCCTTATTGGAAAAGAAATGGCAGATACAAAGGAGAGCATAAAAAAATTCTTTAAAGATGCAGAAGATATTTTTAATACACATAAAAGTGTTATTGAAGAATCAAAGATTGTTGGTTTAATTGAAATTGAAATCAAGAAATTTAATGAGATTTTAATTTTAAAATCAGAAATTATGAATGATATTGAAGAATGTGTGAATAAAATAAATAATCTTAAAGAAATAATAAAAATTAAAGAAGAAGAAATCGAAACCATAAAAAAATCAGAGAAATTTATCGAAGAGAATAAAAAAGAACAAGAACTTAATGCAAAGAAGCAAGAATTAGAAAAAGACATTGATAAGTTAAGTAAAATAATTAATTTTAAAGCACTTACTAATTTTTATCATAGTTTTGAAAATGAAATGAATATGATAAAAAAATACAGGGAAAATTTTAAAGAAACTTTCCATAAAACAAAAGGAGAGGAAATTATGTCATTACTTAGAGAATCTAAATTACAAGATGCTAATATTCTGAATAAAATTCAGGAAATAGAAGAGAAGGAAAAAGAGATTAAAAATATAATAATCGAAGAAACAGGTATGGAAAATTTAAGCAATATTGTAAATAATGCGAAATCAGAAATCGAATCCCTTAATTCGGAAAAAATTATGAAAGAAAAAAAATCAGAGAAACTGGAAAGAAATAAAGAGTATATAATTCAATTAATAAAAACAGAACTTAATAAAATAAATGTAGAACTTTATTAATTTTATTTAATCTTGAAAATAAAGCATATACTATATCACAGAAATTTTTAAAAAGGTTATTTTTATTGCTTTTTTATGTCACAAATACAAAGTGGTGAAAGTACAAGGGATCCTGAATCCGGAGCATTGACTTTGAGAAATGTTGTAGGTAAATTAAGAGATCAAGGTGTTAATAATGTCCCATTGATGAGTGTTGCATTATTATTAAAAGAATTATATCAAAATGGAGAAGATTCTGAAGGATTATTAGCATTAAGAGATGCATACAGAGGGGGTCTTGAAAAAGTGAGTGATCTTAGAATTTCAAATCTTAGAAATCCACTCCTTGTTGCAGATTGTCAGCTTTTTTGGACAGCCCAACTCGCAAATGAATATTTAGGATTTGTTGAAAGTGCGAGTATTATGCATGTTAAATATAATCCTTTTGAAGATGGGCCTGTAACAGATTTTTATAAAGCAACCACTGGTTTTGATCCAATAAGAGAATTACCTTTTGCTAATAAGTTCTTTCAAGGACGGATAAACCCAAACACTTTTAGGCGTTTAAGAGAGATGGGGCCAGAACCAACCGAGTAATTATTGCTTTATATAAAGACAAATCTTTAATTTTTTAAAATAATATTTATTATATTTTATATTAATAATAACTTTTAAAATCATCCAATTAGTTCTTATTTAATGCCCGGATCGCATAGTGGTTATTGCACAAGACTGGAACTCTTGGTCCTTCGGGACGCCCAGGTTCAATTCCTGGTCCGGGCGTTTCAACACAACCTTTATAAATTATATAATTAAAGATTTTTTATGCCAGAATATAATACAGGATGTATGCCAAGAACGGATTTCACTTACGAAGAATTTGAAGGATTACTAGGCAGTTTTCATTTGAGTTTACTTCCATTAAGAGATAGTACAAGATAAGAACTCCAAGGAGATTATCAAAGAGCAATGGAGATTTTTAGGGGATTTGCAGAAGAATATGGGGTTCAATCTCCGGAAGAGGCAGTGCTAAATTCAAGAGCAAGAACATCTTTGGATAAACCTCATGTAATGAGAAATAGAGAACTAATTGAGGGTGTGGGATGGCTTTGGAGAGCCTTTGGAGTGGGTATAACTCCGGGAACTAAAGAACAAGAAGAAAGATCTGAATTAGGATTAATAATTCTTAATTTATTTAACAGATTTGGTATTGAGGATGTAGATTATGAAGGGAAAGGTAGAGAAATAAGACATTGGTATAGGGAAAGAGAAACTTTAAGTGGTCTTTCGAATTTATAGAGTCTTTTTTTGATTAATTCTTCTCAAGATTGTATCACTTTTAATATGGTATTGGTCCGGGCGTTTTAATTAATTTTAAATAAGGATATTTCTTGTCTAATTATATAAAATGCAAAAAAAATTCAGGAATCTGATAATTGGTTTGGGTGCATTAGTAGTTATTTCTCTATTTATTTTTATGTTTTATAATTCAGATGATTCTGTTGGAGCGAATGATGAATTTGCAAAATGTTTGACAGAAAACAATGTAAAAATATATGGTGCTTATTGGTGTCCTCATTGTAAAGACCAAAAAGAGTTATTTGGTAATAGTTGGAAACATGTTGATTATATTGAATGTTCTTTGCCAAATAATGCAGGACAAACAGCTGTTTGCAGTCAAGCAGGAATACAATCTTATCCTATGTGGGAATTTTCAGACGGCTCAAGAGTTTTAGGATATCAAACCCTTGAGGGATTAAGTCAACTTAGTAATTGTAATCTAAATTCTGAGTACTAAAGATTTATAAAAATAGGGCACTATTACAATTTATGGAAAAAGACATTGGAAAAATAAACAAAAACGACACAACAGATATTGTT
>CEPX01197711.1_pt1 | contig 14007 bp, 15 predicted proteins | sample 361361 | NCBI WGS metagenome assembly CEPX01 (sample SAMEA2619974, study PRJEB7988) | marine metagenome | biome: marine biome (ENVO:00000447); feature: mesopelagic zone (ENVO:00000213) & marine oxygen minimum zone (ENVO:01000065); material: "saline water (ENVO:00002010), including plankton... | reverse complement strand
TTAAAGTTTGATTTCTTCTTTTAAGTATGCAGAAAAATATGGGTGGCTTTTGGTTTAGGGACATTAAGCTAGTCGTATCTGCGATCAATCTAGTGACCTATTATTAATTCTGGGGTCATAAGATTTTTTCGTCGTTTAACAGCATATGAGATTTCTTTTGGCCCTAACTTAATCATAGATTCCTAGATAACTAAACAGGAGGAAAAAGAAATGGTAAATGAAGACGCGGCGAATTGCCCTTGCGGGTGCGGTGGAAGCATTATATTTTGTAATGACGAAGCCTCCTTAGAGGCAACACTGAGCCCAGAAGAATTGTCCTACTTGATCAATTTAAAAAAAGCTTTTAGGTAATTCTTCTAGTTTATAGATTTCTTTTTTCTTTGGGTAGGTGGAGCTACCTATTTTTTTACATTTCCACTAAAAATTGGAATGTGTCTTACTTTTATGGAAAAGTATCCAATCCCAGAGGCTATAAATGCCCCTATTGTATTTACAATGAGGTCTAACATTGTGTCAACCAACCCAGACTTTTGCATATTCCATCCCAAAAGAATATCCACATAAAACTCGAATATTTCCCATATAACGCCCATGGCAACAGCAAAAGAGAAAGAAAATAGTGCAAGTAAGAAAGGCCTACTCTGAATTTTTCTTTGTGTATAAAGAGAATAAAGGAGGAAAAAACCTAAAAAACCGAACACTATTGCAGATCCAGCATGCAATAAAATATCCCACCACCAAAAACGAGCATAAAACGACCAGGCATCCCCTAAGAATAATGTTGCGTAAATGAACAAGACAACAATCAACTCAATTTCTATTGGAATGTAAAATTTGTATTTCCATTTAAAGAAATAAGGAAGAAGCATAATTATCCCCACAAGAGAAGACATTAATAGGATTAAGTAATTCGATACAAAAATGGCATAAATTCCTGCAAAAACCAGGCTTGCGAATAGAATAATCATTGTTGCCCTGTAAAGCAGTCGTGTTTTTGGAATAATTTTACTCCCCTTCATCATATATATAATGGCTATACTCTTTTTAAAATTAACTTCGCTTACGAATTATATGTATTTTTTCATATTTCTATCACGAAAGCAGCAGCACAAAAAATGTAGAAAACCCTTATAAAAGCTGAAATCTAGTAGTTTTTATGGGAGAAGATGTGAGACACGAAGGTGTTATTAAAGATGTTTTTGAAAAAAAGAAGGAACCAGAATCTAAGATTATAACTTCTTCTACCGCTGGAGAGATTGAGAATGAGTTCGAGACAAATGAGACTGAGTCTATGGAAAAAGTTGAGGCCTCTTTATTTGTTGCAGGTCGTTTTCTGAATATGCAAGAACTTGTAATGTTAACTGACCTTAATCCGATTATGATTAAGGAGATTCTAAATAAACTTGAGAAAAAGTACAAAGGTAGAATTATTAACATTGTTTCAAGAAATAATGCCTACAAGATGGATGTCGCTCCTAAATACCATTATTTAATCAATAAGTTGGCAACTGGGAATGTTGAATTTACCAAGGCTGAACAAGAGACACTTGCCGTTATTGCCTATAAGCAGCCGATTAAGCAATCTGTTGTTATTAAGATTCGTGGGAACAAGAGTTATGACCATGTTAGGAAATTTAGAGATCTTGGGTTGGTAATTGCGAAGCCTGTTGGACACACACTTGAATTAAGTTTATCTGAAGAATTCTATGAGTATTTTAATGTTGAGAAAGGCAGCGGGAAAGTGGTGGGGAATGATGAGCAAGTTGAGGAATAGATAATTAAAATATATGCTTTAAAGAACATAAATATTTTTAAATAAGAATTATTTTACTTCTCCATGGCGTTACCACAAGAAGAAATAGATACCCTATTGTTTGTTGGCGGAAAAACAGACGGCGACTTAAGACTTATAAAGATTGCTCTTGGGGAAATGCATGGCTATGTTCCTACTGAGAGTACCCTAATAAGATATCTAGACAAAATAGATATCAGCCCACGTAAAAGCCTTGCCTCCTCAAGGCAGGATCCCATTGTGCAAATAGAATGTTCCAGCTCTCGCTTTTCTAATAAAACGCTTAAGACAATGGCCGCCGATTTGGGAATCTATGAAGGAAATCCTGTTAGGGCGGGAAGAAAGGGCGACTTTACATATGAAGAGTATCTTGTTGGGTGGAAAGATTTAGATCTTAAAGTTGTCGAAGGAAGTTTTGGCAGCGTAACTAGGCATGGCGCTACGAGAAATCCCTTAGTTGGCGCTTTTGGTGATGATCCAGATTCTCTCTGATGAATACACAAACAAACATATAAAAAACCTTTTGAGATCTCTATAGTAGGAGAAAAGATGGATGCATTAACTATAATTTATTTTGTTTATATGTTTGTTTCAATCTATATTCTTAGCCTTTTTCTGGTTTCTTTCTTTAGAATCAAAAAAGAACTATATGATACTCCAAAGATAACAAAAGAGTATGGTGTTTCTGTTTTAATTCCTGCACATAACGAGGAGGGCTCAATAGGAGGAACTGTCAGGGCTGTTTCTAAACTAAAATATAACAACATTAAAGAAATTCTGGTTATTGATGATGGTTCCACGGATAAAACCTTGGCAATTGCAAGAAGTTTGCAGAAAAAGATTCCCATGTTGAAAGTTTTTACTAAAAAAAATGGAGGAAAAGCTGATGCTCTTAACTATGGCCTGAAGAAAGCAGCTGGAGAACTTGTTGTCGTGGTTGATGCTGATTCTTTCCCAAGACAAGATGCTCTGCAAAAAACGGTTGGTTATTTCGATGACAAAACAGTGGGTGTTGTTACCATTCCAATTCTTGTGCGAAACTCTCACAATCTTTTATCCCGTCTCCAGAGGATAGAATATTCTACTATTGCTCTAACAAGAAAATTGCTTGAACCCATCGACGCTATTTATGTTACTCCAGGGCCATTTGCAGTTTACCGTAAGAGCGCATTGGTTGATGTCGGAGGATTCGATACAAAAAATATTACAGAAGATATTGAAATAACTTGGAATTTGGCATCTAGAGGGTACTCGAGAAGAATGAACTTAGACACAGAAGTTACCTCTATTGCGCCAGATAAATTTAGAGCATGGTGGCATCAAAGGAATAGGTGGACTATTGGTGGATTTCAAACAATGTTTAAATACAAACACTTCTTGTTTAAAGAGAATATACTTGGTTATTTTATCCTTCCATTTTTCGCGGTTGGTTTTGCGTTAGGACTTTTTGGTATGGGAATTTTTACCTATCTGATGTGGCAGAAATTCCTCGCTGAATACTTGTTTGTTAAGTTTTCATTCATGGCCAACACTGCCCTTGTGACAGGTACAGATATTACTAATTTTACTCCTACTGTACTTAATTATTTTGGAATAGTTTTGTTCTTTATGATGTTCCTATTCACCATCTTTGTCTTGCTTATTATGGACAAAGAACTCTTCAAGGGTAAAGGCTTTTTGGATATTGTTTTATATATGGTGTTTTATCTACTTCTCGCTCCACTTATTTTAATTACCGCAACATTTAAATTGATTAAACGTGATATGAAATGGTAATGGTTACAAAAAAGAAGAGGAACCCACATAATATTGTTTTCTTAGAGGCATTGATTATGGCATTGTTTATATTCGGCCTAGGTATCCTGCTTGGCTTTGTTATAGAAGGAAATCGTGCTACAAGCATACAGGCGAGCTACTTTGATTCTCAAGTTAACCTTGTTGATATTCAAACTCTCTCAACTTTAATTGGGGATGGAGATTATTCTTGTGCTTATAGGATTGAAAAGAATACGGAATTTGGGAATAGAATTTATGAAGATGCTCTGATATTGGCAGAGTATGAAGAATCTCAGACTTTTGGAAGAGGATTGAAGGAACAGCATAGAATTTATGATCTTCTTAGAACAATCTTCTGGATAAATTCTATCGAGCTCAAGGAAGATTGTCCAGATTTAAACACTATTGTTTACTTGTATGAATATGGCGTAGAAGACAAGGAGGAAGTACAGGAACAGGATGTATTCTCAAGGTTTGCTGGAGAACTGAAAGATGAGCTTGGAGAGAATACCGTTTTGATCCCGATCGCGATTAACCTTGATCTTGCCAGTCTTGATATTTTGAAAGAAAGATACGGGGTAGATGGAACCATGATTCTTATTAATGAGGATATCAGGCTGAAAGACATTGAAAGCCTTGAGTCCTTCGATGAGAGTAATATTTAAGAAGGTTCTGGGCTTGCTATCTCTATGAATAAATTTGAACTTCTCAAGTGTGTGTGTTTTATTTTTACAACGCTCCTTTTTGTTGTCGTGGTACTCTTTTTTGCTATTGATCTGTTTCTTCATCCTCCAGGGGCATTTATTGGAGAAGAATACCTTGTTCCTGCCGACTCTGTAGAATTTTTATATGATCTTACCTATGCGGGGGAATCTGGAGAAATTATTTATGAGCAGGAGATTTTTAATAAGATCTTTGATGTTATTGATGGGGCCGAGAAATTTATTATTGTAGACATGTTCTTATTCGGTGAGGATAATGGTAAGTCCTATCGGAATCTCACCGGAGAACTATTTGAATCTTTGATAAAAAAGAAGGAGAACTCTCCGGAAACTCAGATTTATTTTATTACAGATTCTTTTAATTTGTTACACCTCTCCTCTGAAAAAGAATATTTTGATAAACTTGAGAGTATGGGCATAGGAGTGTCATTTGTAACACGAGATATGTTGGACAGAGAGTCCGATTTTGTTTCAGACTTTTTTAAAGTTGAAAGAAGAGAAAGGCTTAATCATCGAAAGGTGGTTCTCTCCGACAATGGAGACAAGGTTTCTTTTATTATTACTTCTGCCAATCCTCATAATCCTAGTAGCCCCAACTCTAATGTCGGAGTGTACGTGGAGGGTGGGCCAGCAGAAGAAATTCTTTCTGATGAAATAAAATTTATTGAGATGAATTCACTCAGCTATGATAATCATAGTCTTGATCAATCAGATGGGGAGCTTGGAGTGAGATATCTAAGGAATGCCGGACTTGTTAACTTCCTATCTGATGAGATTGGAAAAACTACTCGTGGTGACAAAATAGATATCGCCACATTTATATTTTCTGAAGACAAGGTCCTCAAGGCCCTAGTAAAAGCAAGCCAAAGGGGGGTAGATATAAGGATCGTTTTAGATAAAAATATTGAATCTTTTGGCGCTAAGAAAGATGGTGCTCCGAATATACTTATAGCTGAAGTTCTTGATGGATGGAGTGGGGGGGAAATTGATATTAGGTGGTATCAAACACATGGGGAACAATTCCATACTAAGTTCGCTATTATTAATAGGGGAAATTTTTCTACAGTTCTCTTGGGATCTTCTAACCTCACCCCCAAATCGGGTCCCGCCTATAATATGGAGGCCGACGTTAGCATCCGAGGGTCTTTAGGGGTTAAGTTTATTGATGAAGCTCATGAGTATTATGAAAGAATCTGGGGAAATGAAGGTGGAATTTATACTTCTGGAGAATACGTAGACTAGAAATTAAGGCTAGAAGCTATTACATAATGTTTCTAACTTCTCTTCTTTTTCTTCAGCTGAAAAGTAATTCAATTGACAATAATGCCAGTTCAAAAGTTCTATAATATATTCATTGTGTAATTGTTCTCTGTCTAGCGGCTCTAGCTCTAATGGATCTGCCTCCAAGTCATAAACCTCTGTCAGCATCCTGTTCATATCTACGATAATCTTTATGTTATCTCTAACCATCCCTATGAGATATTTATGATTTTGAGCATAGAAGAAGATTCTATTTTGTATCGTAAATGGCGATCCCCTGAAACTATCTGATTGTGAAAGCCCGAGAATCTCAACTACTGTCGGCAGAACATCAACATGACTTACTGGCGTGTTTATTACTCTTGGTTCTTTGTCTGGGAGGTAAAAGATTAAGGGAACATTCAACTCTTCATTATATATACTTAGTCCATGTCCAGAAACGTCATGCCTTCCATAAATATCATCGCCGTGATCTGCACTTATGATGATTAATGTATTCTTAGAAAGATTGTTTGATTCGAGATACTCCACCAGCCTCCCTATTTCGTAATCTACGTATCTTAGGGCGTTATCGTATTGATCTGTTTCTTCTTCAATTGAATCTCTACTGCCTTCTGTCTTAAAATATTCAAACTCACTTGGATATACATATGGTCTGTGCGTTGCTTGGAGATTTGTGTATACAAAAAATGATTCTTTATTCGGGTCAACATCACATGTTACATTGTATGTTTGGTTTATCTTTTTTGGACTACAAGAAAGCAGCGTTTCATTTATCCACGATAGGACATCGTTCATTGTGTCTTCATCCACGTCTTTCTTTGCCAATCCTGTCCCGTAAGAGTATTCACTGTCGCTTAAAGAATGCCTGTAGAGATCTAATGAATCATAATTGTAATAATCCCCCATCCCTGCCCATCTATCATCTTGAGAAGAAACGTAGGCCGTCATATATCCTTCTCTCTTGAATATATCCCATGGGAACTCCCCATCATGTGATTCTAGAAACAATGTTCTATAGTCATTCTCCATTAGGTAATTTGATGAAAGATATGCCGGCTGGGCATAATCTGAGTGGGTTGCGGTTGTATATGCATTTTTAAAGACTATGCTTTTCGACGCGAGATAGTCTATGTTCGGAGTTGTATCACGCTCGTAGCCGTAGAATCCTATTTTTTCATTAGTAATCGATTCTAAAAGAATAAAAATCACATTTGGATCTTCTAGTGATGTTTCTAGTCCCAATATCTTTTCACTTGAGAGATTTTCTGGCTCTATAAGAAAAGATGCTCCATCTACATAAGATTTTACAAGAGGATCCCTTAGGTTTAATTGTGGAGAGATAAACATCTTGAGGATAAAAAATGCTATTATTAAAACTATTAATAGTATCTTTAGCTTTCTTAATTCTCTTGGACTTTTGTATTCAAAATTGAACAACATTCTTAGCAGTAATACAAGTGCCGCAACTCCCACGATAGACCCCAAAACCACTAATGTAAATTCACCTATAGACCTAGTATTGTATGTAAAAAGGATCGTTTGAAGCCTTAGGACCTGTCCAGTCACATAGTAACTTGCGCTCATTGATGCAAATGATATTGCTGAAACTGTTGTTAGTGTTAGAAAAATGTTTTTCCCTAGTTTTTTCCCCCAATATCTTGAATTGTAATTCGCTAAAAAAGCTAAAACCAGAAGAAAAATTAGAGAAAGAATCCCGAAATAGAAAAAATCGTATATTAACCTTGCATCTGTTCCGTATGGAAAGAATGTTGTTATTAGAAGACTTAAGAAAAAGACAGAGGATAGGACTAGTGAATATCCAAAAAAAGTAGTTTTCACCCGCTTTAGCCCCATTTTCTTATGATGTTGTAGATCTTCTTAAAGCTTTCTAATTATCTATTCTAAACTATACACTGCATCACAATATTCTTTATAAATCCCAATTCATCTTACTTTTTATGAACGAAGGAAAGAGATGTCTTGTCTGTAAAAAAGAATGGAATGAGGCTGAATTACTTGAAGGTATTTCTGGAACAGAGATGGTAATTGTTTGCAAATCCTGTTCTGAGAGAGAAGGGATACCGACTATAGGAAAACCCACCACAGAACAAATTAACAATAGCGTTGACAGTAGAAGTGTTCGGGAAAGGATGGAGAGACTTTCCGGTGTCCGAGATTCTACCGGAATTAGTCAAGATCAGGAAGTCGTTCAAAGAAATTTGCATAAGTTAAAAATGCCACAGAAGAAAGAAACCAATGTTTTCGTTGTTGATAACTATTATTGGGCTGCTAACATGGGTAGGAGAAGAAAAAAGCTTACACTTACACAGGCGGGTGAAGCCATAGATCTTGATCCAGCCGTTATCGAAGGAGTTGAGCATGGGAAGATCCCTGAGAACTTTGATGAGGTATTTGATAAAATGGAGAAATTCTATGGCGTTCGTCTTCTTAAGAACAATGCAAAAAAGATTCATTTTGTTAAGACTCGCGAGGAGGAGGAAAAGATCCTTGAGGAAGTTAAAGAGAAGATTGATGGAAAGGTCGGAGAAATAGAGGATACCCCTGCTAACGGCAATAAAAATGAGATGATTGAGAAAGGAGAAATAGACTTCTCCGACAAGGAATCATTAAGGGACATAACACTTAATGACTTGGTTGATATGAAAAGGAAGAAAAAAAGGGTTGAGGAAGCTAAGAGGATTAGAAATGAAGTTGAAGGAATGGTTGGTGAGGATTTAGAATTAGATCTAGAAGATCTTGCTTAATGATTGTTGAATTCTAATATATATGTTGGAAAGTATATGTTACAATATAGTATAATGTAATATATATGTTAGACAAACATTTTTGGATCAACACCTTCTGTGAAATGAAGAACTCCTTTTGGAATAGAGATCTCATGGATGGTTTTTGGGATTGGCGCTAAGCCCCCTCTTTTAGGTTCTTTGACAAGATACCTATAATCATGATGTTTGCCATGCCTTATTGGAAATTGTGTTGTCCAATCCCAAGGGACTATCCAAAATTCTCTTTTCGTTACATGGGCTTCTAGTCTTTTTGGATTCCTGGTCCAAATTCTACTGACTGGAAGATCTAGCTGATATGTTCCAAGTGCACAATATAATTCTACATCGTATCTTTTGCCCCAACTTAATTGATAATCGAACAATGTCCATTTAGAATATCTTTTTCTGGAATCTTTACTTTGTGGATCTATAAGACAAGACTTTACCTCCACTCCCTTTCTGTGATCTAGAAGGTCTATCCCCTTTTCGTTATGGCTATTGACCTCCATATTCAATGGTCTTGCGATTACTTTCTCATGAACGTTTCCTATTGGGGTCTTAAAACTCTGGGCCTTCATGATAGCCTTAGCTGAATTTTACTTAAAAGAATATGTCTTATCCAATATATACTTTAGCCTAAATACCTTAGGATTCCAGGCCTTGGTTCGTATATTAACCCCTCTTCGAGAAGCTTCTTTATTTCTAGATTTACTGCATCTGGGCTTGCGTCAAGATCCATAATTAGTTTTTCTGTATCAAGACCTCCTTCGACTTCGGCATCCTTGATCCCCTTCATTATTTGTTCTCTTAATTCATTTTTGGATTCTGCATCGACTGGCAAATCTTTCTTGCTTTTCTGAATCTCTAACTTTCTTACTAGTAGCCATCTCGGATCAACCTTTTTTACTATTTCTGGAATTATGTAAATTTCATCATTCCACTCTCTAACGTTCCCTACTATCTGCAGAGTGTCGCCCTGTGTTAATTCCTTTATTGTTTCAATATCCTCTCCGAAGCTTTTCAACCTTATCTGGCCGGAGGCATCATCTACTGTCAGACTTGCATACTTTTTCTCACCGTCCTGTATAAATTTGTCTACACAGTTTGCTAGAATATTTACTCGAGATACTTTTTTATCTCCCAACTCTAAAAAAAGGAATTTTTCTTCTGCCTTAAATGGTGTCCCCTTGAGAAGGTCTCCAATCCTTAACTTGAATGCGGTGTTCCTCTTTCTTGGTGTGTTGTCTAGTTCATTCATATTAGAATAAAAAAAAAGTAGTTTATAAAGATTATTGGGGTCGAGTTACATCAGCTGAAAATATCCTCTTTTCGGCCGAAATAGGTCTCCTGATTTTAGCAGCTTATTGATTGCCTCTTCTAAGTCTGCTTTATCAATCTTATCTTTTAGAACTTTTTCAATCTCATTCTCTGGGACCAGTTTACCAAGTTTCTTTTCTAAATCTGAAATAGCTTCCCTAACCATTACTATTTTGCTTCTCTTTGATGCCGAAGTTCCTGTGATCCTATCAATGTCGAATGTTTTTGTTTCCTCATCGTAACCAACCTCCATGAGATATGCCCTGACCAATTCAATAGCTGCTCTTGCATCTTCAACTTTTACCGCTTTATGTAATTTGATTCTCGCATGGGCCTCTGATAATCTAACCAAAGCTTCTAGTTGCCTCGCTCCGATTGGGATTGGTTTTACTGGTGCATCAGAAGATTGGGATTGGTTTCTCAGGCTAACATAGAAATTCTTCATCTCCTCTATCGCCTCCTCTGTTAGGGTAGGATTCACTTTTTGTTTTGAATAAGAGATGTATTTTTTTAAGAGATCTTTATCTATTACATCATGGGTTACTTCCTGCTGGTGCTCCCTTAGAACATGAAGTGCTATAGAGGTATCTATCTCTTTGCTTGGGATGTCTCTCATTATAAATATAGCATCAAAACGAGATAATAATGATGGAGCAAGGTTTACTTGTTTTGGGATTGGCTGTGTTGGATCGAAACGTCCGTATTTTGGATTTGCAGCCGCTAGAACAGACGTTTGTGCTCTTAATGTTGCTTGAACCGTTGCCTTGGAAATCGTTACTGTCTGCTGCTCCATTGCCTCATGCATTGTTGACCTATCTTCTTCATTCATTTTATCAAACTCGTCAATTGCCACAAGTCCTTTGTTGGCTAAAACCATTGCACCAGCTTCTAAAGACCAACCCTTTAATAGCTCATCTTTTACTACTGTTGCCGTTAAACCAGCCCCGGTTGCGGACTTACCTGAAACATATCTTGCCTTTGGGGCAATTTGAGCAATGAAGCTTAACATAACGGATTTTGCTACACCTGGATCACCGACTAGAAGAACATGGATGTCTCCTCTCATTGCGGTTCCATCGCTTCTTGTTTTTTTTACTCCTCCAAATAGTTGGAAAGCCAATGCTTTCTTGACATCCTCTTTTCCATAAATCGACGGAGCGATGCTCTTTACCATTTTTTTAATAATGTCAGGATCTTTTGCCAGTTCTCTTATTTCTCTTTCGTCTTCTTCGTTAATATCTATGTCCTCAAAACTCTCTTCTAGCGGGAGAATGTTGTTTGCTTCTATTGCTATATCGAACCTTGTTAGCTTCCCTCCACTTGCAGAGGATAAAGCTATTTCTTTTAATACCCCTATAACTTTTACTCTACTACCTGGGGTTGTTCTCATCTCCATCCCTGGATCAACTAAGTCTTCTTGTAAAAAGATATTTATCCTCTTTGGCTGCTCCCCTCCAGATAGGTTATCACTTGCTTCTTCAATAACCAAAACCTGCGCATCGACCATTTCTTTACTAATTTCTTTGAACCCCCCTCTCCGACCACATGAACATCTTGTTGGCTCCTTGAACTTTTTATCAATCTGTAACACTGATATTATTGTCCCACAACTTGGACACTCAAATTTTGCGTTAGTTACTCTTGGTCTAACCTCACTGGCCTGTCTTACTATCCCTTCTATTGCAATCATCTTTGCCAGATGCTTTGCCCTAATGTTCCTAATTAATAATTCTTGGGTTGGTGTAATGCTTGTAAGTCTAACCTTGGGGTTGTTCGGTGCCCATTCTAGCTCCTGTAAGGCCAGTTCTAACAACTGGGTTGTCTCTTCTGGTCTTTCGATAAACATCTCCGAGATCTCTGGGCTATGAGCTGATAGATCTTGAAAGTCTACGTGGACTATTTTATCACCTTGCTTTACTACTGCTCCGATTGATTTCCTATTTGTTTCGAAAAACTCTTTTGCCTCTATCAAAAAATCGTCTTGTTTTATCGGTGACTCTGTAATATTCTCTTCCTCTTCTGCCATGAGGTTTCATGATGATTAGCGTATTTAAAGATTATTGGGATCTGATGGATATGTTGGGGTTGAAGTTGCGGTAACTACGCGTGAATGACAACAGACCGAAAGCTTTATAAAGTAATTGTGCCTATATAAATTATGAATAAGAAATATTTAGGAAAGGCTGCAGGATTGGCTTTTGGTACTTGTCTAGCCTTGGTTAATGCTGGCTGTATGTCTCCATATGTAGGAAACCGAACAAATATTGACCTTAGAAGAAGTAACGGACACACTGATGTTAGACTTTCTGGAAGAAATAATGGAAACTTATACCATCTATTCTCTGGGAAGAGAGGATCCAGCTTATACCTTAGAGGAAGCAACGGAAGTCGGGTAAGCATCAGCTCTAGAAAGAGTGGTGGAGTTTTTTGTCCTACAAGTGGAAGACCTCAGTTTGGTTTCTAATTATACACAAATTCTGGCTTAGCAAATATATCTTTATGTTTAACTTTTTTATAAATTCCAATAAATTTCTTTTTCTGGAATAAAGCAAAAAAAGAATCTTCTTTTATTTTCTTAAAGTCTTTCATCTCATTCTTTAGAAGCGGTTTTCCTGTTAACAGACTTTTTAGATTAAGATCTTTTGTTTCTATGACGGGAAGAACTTTCTTTATTATATCCTCTGCTGGGACTAGGTATGATTTTAGAAGTTCCGGATCTTTAATTGCTTTTTCGAATTCCGGAAGCTTTATTGCAGTTTCTTCTGAAAATTCTCCAGCCTCTGTTCTTCTTAATTCGTCCATGTGTGCGCCACCTATTTTCTCTCCTAAATCTGAACATATCTTTCTGATATATGTTCCACCTTCTACCTTTGTTTCAAACAAGAAGTCCTTGCTATCTGAAGTTTCTAATAGGTTGAAATAATAAACTGTCCTCTTTCTTGGAGCACGTTTTACAGCACTTTTATGTGGTGGAGTTTGAGTTATTTCTCCAGTAAAATCTTTGTCTATGATCTTTTGCAATTCTTTTATGTCCTGCTCCTTGTGTGTGTGAAGTATTCCAACGTATGTTTTATCATGTGAAATTAGAAATTGGGCTAACCTGCATGCTCTTCCCAATGTTATTGGAAGCACTCCCGTAACTTTTGGGTCCAGGGTTCCCATGTGGGATGCCTTTTTCAGCTTTAATTCTCTTCGAACAAATTCAGTAATAGAAAAACTTGTTGGGCCAGCCGGCTTATCTATGTTGATTATACTGAAGTTAATTAGATCATTAATTTCTTCCATAATTTTATTAGAACCGAGATGGTTTTAAGCTTATCTCTTGTTTAGCATCAACTCTATCTTCTTTGGATCTTGCTTCATTTCCTTTACAACAGTTGCTGGTCCGATAATTGTAATTGCGTCTTGTTCTCCAATTAGAATCCTTGCTATGTTATGTCTTATCCTATTGAACAATGAATGTGTATCCTCCTCATTTGATACTGTTGCTATTTCTATTCCCTGGAAGCCCTTAATATTTCCTATCAGTGTCATTGAGTTCTCTATTAATCTTGTTTCTTCTTCTGGTCTTAATTTTCCTTGTAGAATTATTATTCTATTTGCTAGGACGATTCCCATGATCTTTTTTATTCTATGGATTGTATCTTCGTGGGCTATTTCGGAATATGGCATAAAATGGATAGTTAGGTCTGCTTTCTTCGATCTACTCTTTTTTTTCTTCACCATCTTTATCTTTTTATTAACTTTTTTGGGTTTATTAATTTAACTTATTTCGCTTTTTTGATTAATTTGAATAGCTCCTCGTAAAACTCTTCCATGTTATCTCCAGTTTTTGCCGAGATTCCCACAACTTCGTACTCTGGGAATGCACCCTGGACTTTTTTTATGTCTGCTTTTTTTAAATCTATTTTGTTAGCGACGACAAGAACGGGAATTTTCCTTGCCGCAAGGTTGCCCAGTATTGTAATATTAACTTGCGAATAAGGATTTATGCTAGCATCTATTAGGACAATTACAGCATCCATGTCATCTAGCCACTTGATAGACTCAATAATTCCCTGTGTCGCCTCTTTTGCCCTTCCTTGGGCCTCCTTCTTCTTCATCCCAAATTTAAGAAAATCTTCGAAGTCTATCTTCGTCGCTATCCCCGGAGTGTCAATTAGCTTGAACTCTACCTTCTTTCCATCTTTTTCAATTACTACTTTTTCTTTAACCTGTATCTCTCTAGTCTCATGTGGAACTTTACTTACTGTTCCGAGGTCCTCTCCCAACCAGTCCTGACAGATTGCATTTGCTAAAGATGTTTTACCTGCATTTGGAGAACCATAGAAGCCTAGTTTTACCTCTCCCT
>CEPX01197249.1_pt1 | contig 14010 bp, 16 predicted proteins | sample 361361 | NCBI WGS metagenome assembly CEPX01 (sample SAMEA2619974, study PRJEB7988) | marine metagenome | biome: marine biome (ENVO:00000447); feature: mesopelagic zone (ENVO:00000213) & marine oxygen minimum zone (ENVO:01000065); material: "saline water (ENVO:00002010), including plankton... | reverse complement strand
TCTGAAATATCTCCATTAATATTTTGCCTAGAAAATACCACAACCGCGGCAATTATAATCAAAACAATTACAACTATAATTACTTTTGATGCGCCTTTGTTGTCTTCTATAGAATCCTCAATAGAATCACTAGGAGATTGATTTTGTTCTTGTTCTTCTGCCATATATTTATTATTAAGATTTAAAAAGTTCAAATTGATTTTGCCGATTTGGTGTTACTATCATACTCAAATCTCCTTTTGAATTTAGTATCAATACATTGTATCATATCTCACTAAGACAACCAAATACGCAAAACACAAGCCCCACGCAAAATGGTGGGGCTATGTGTGTGAGGATTCGATATCAGTAGATATCATCATGCATCTCCTTTCCTCATTAGCCATCTATCAGGAGATAGAGGCAACTCAATGCAATAGGGTTTCCCTTTTAGTAATGGGCTCAACTACGCGCACCTGCGAATAAGATTTCTCCTACATAGTGGTTGCGCATAGTGATACAAAATGGCCCGAGATATCCGCAGCGCGCGCCCACAAGCGAACGCAATTAGGATTTCTGTAAGCCTAAGGTTGTCGGAAACCTATGTGCAAAGAGCTATATATATTATAGCGCGCATATGCAAAAAATCAACCAAGGAATATTAACATCACTTTTGCTTAAATTAGCATAATTGAATTTTACTTATCAACAATTTGTGCACTAAAAAAGGTGGTCTCAGATAAACTGGACCACCTTTCAGTCGTTGAATAGAGCATATACTTGGTCATTTACCAAGCACAAGACCAAGTATAAATATTACGATAAAGAACACGACGACGCTCCAGCCCGAGTTACTACTTCCATAAAGGCCGCCATTCTTGAAATCTGGACAAATGTAATCTCGCTTTCCTCCTCGCATGATCTATCTCCCCTTGAAGGTTAACGGATATTTTAAAACAAGCCGCGCTGGCTCGGGTAAAACCTCTAAAATGGTTTAAAAATCTTACCCAAGCAAACTTGGAATAAATAGAACAATCGCGATAATAATTCCAATTACTAGAATAGTATTTATAATTCCAAGAACATTATTTATTTTTGCGACTTTTATTTTTGCCATATTAATCTTTACTTGGATACATTACCATTTCATCGCTTCTCTCATAATCTGAAAGCTTTTCAACTTTGCCAAACCAATGCTCAATTTCGTGGCTAGCCTCATCTTCTGTTTCAGACGCATGCACTAAATTATATATTGCTCTCTTGTCACGATTTGCAGCTGCTGCCGAATCCACGGAAAAATCTCCTCTAATTGTGCCCAGGGGAGCATTAGAAGGCATTGTTTCTCCAGCAAGCTTGCGCACCATTTCTACAGCATGCACACCCTTAATAACCATCATAACAACTGGCCCGGATTCCATAAATGTTAATAGCCATTTTCTTACCATTGGCCCTATTTTTTCTGCCTTGTCTGTACCCAACTCTTTGTTGGCATCATATCCATATTTAGTATAAGTTGCTAAAGTTTTTTCTCCTAAGCGCGTAATCCACGCCTCATCCTTTGGATAATGATCATCAATCTGCTTGTGTGTTGCCTTGAACATTTTTAAACCAATAATCTTTAAGCCTACTTGCTCTATTCTGCGGATAATCTCACCAGTTAATCCGCGCTGAACCGCGTCTGGCTTTGCCATTAAAAAAGTAATTTCTTCTCTGGGATGTGTTGCCATAAAGCTTAAAATTATTTAGATACTGATTGAATCTTCTCTAGAACCTGGGTTGGAGTAAAATTAGCTTTAACAAGATAATCAGTTGCTCCAAGAGTTTTTCCTTTGGACATATCTTCTTCTTGACTAAGGTTTGTAAGTATTAAAATCGGAATATCCTTGTACTGATCCATTGCGCGCAATTGCTTAAGTACTGCAAAACCATCTAGTTTGGGCATTATGATATCAATTAAAACAACATCAAACTTCCCTGTTTTTACTTTTTCTAGTCCTGCTTCACCATCAATTGCGGTTTCTATGGCAAAACCCTCCTTTTCAAATTTGGTCTTGTACATTGAGCCAAGCATTTCCTCGTCCTCAATGAGCAAGATACTTGGTTTAGTATTTTTTTTCATAATAGAATTATTGTATCAAACACAATTAAAAAAGCAAGTAATAATTTATCGCATCTCAACGAACTCGCCATCACTTACAAATCTAATATCCCCCATCTCATCATTACGTAAAACTGGAATACTACGATCCTGTAAGCGTCGTAATACTCGAAAGCTTGGATGATTATATCTATTATCTTTGCCAACTTGGATAATTGCCACTTCTGGCGTTACCATACTTAAGAATAGATCACTTGATGAGGTGTCGCTACCATGATGCCCAATTTTTAATACTTCTGAATCCAAATATATGCCATGAATATTAACAAGTTCATCTTCTACCTCTTTTGGAGCATCTCCAGTAAATATATAATCAATTTCTTTGTCACTAAACTTAACAATAATTGATGCGGCATTGTTGTCGTCTATATCTTTATCTACGAAACTCTTGTTTGGAAATAGCACATCTAAGATAACACCTTCTCCAAACTCATAGCGCTGCTCTGATTCAACAAATCTAACTAGAATCTGTTTCTGTTGTATTACTTCGCGCATGGCCTCAAACACATTGCTATCATGCAACACGCCAGTATCCAGCAAAAGATCAACTTGATATCGCTCTAATACTGGGATTAATCCTGCAATGTGGTCTGAATCAGGATGAGTTGCAATGACCATGTCAAACTTTCTATCAAAGAATGATAAATTACGGCCAAGTCTATCTAGCACACGATTATCCCGTCCTCCGTCTATTAAAATATTTTGTCCGTACTTTGTTTTGATTAAAACACTGTCCCCTTGTCCGACATCAAGGAATATGACTTCTGTTTGTGACGCTCGCGCATGTGCCGTGACAAATAAAATAATACTCAACGTGACTGCAATACTCGTTGCTCCTGCTGCTAATAAAATGATCTGCTTAAAATGTTTGAGAATCATGTTTCTATTATAACGCAAAACAAAAAAGAGTTCTGAGGCAGAACTCATGTCAAATCACATATCCAAAATAATATGTTAAGCTGCAACTTTTTCCGGCATAGCACCCTTAGAAATTCCCATTGGCATCTCTACGGTGATGCGGCCAAATTCATCTGCAAGATCAAATCGCTTACTTGCATCTAAAATTTCTATGCCAAGTAGCTCTTTTTTATCAGACAAATCTAAAACCACACCCTCCGAAACCTCGCGATTTATACCAAAGTTTCCCTCTTTGAGCTTTATGTACATTGCATCTGCCTGATTGTCGTATGAGATATTCATAACTTATATTTCCATACTACAGTGATAACTCTACGAGTATGATCAACGTCCTCGTACACTACTTGTAGATATTTATTCCCGAACTTTTTATAGCTCACGCTTCTACCTAGATATCCTGTATCTTGTGCTTCTGGCTTTGATAGCGTTTCCCGAACCATGTCTTTTGTAATACCCCTAAGTTCCATTCTCTGCTGCGCATGAGATAGAATGATCACCTCCATATTGCTTTATATAGTAACTGATGGCATGCAACACGTCAATGCCGCTTAAAAGTTGGGCCTATGGAATGAGAAAACCTCTTCACTCCCCACCAAATCACCCCATACATCCCAGTCATCAATATCCAATGAAACCCACCCAATTCCAAAGACGCAAATTGCCATGACGAGAGTATTTCTGCAACACGAATCATATACTCCAACAGCAACCACGCGGGCCATGCCATGATAGCGCCCAATGTTTGCCAGAGCATGCCAAAAACTCCAGCGCTAAAACCAATAGCCATGGTCAAAGGAATCGCTGGCAAAATAAGTATGTTCGCAAGTGGTGCTACAACAGAAAGCCGACCAAACTGATACAAAATAAGCGGTGTTGTAGTAACCATTGCTGACATGGTAGTAACTAATGCCTCTTTTACGCCAAACATTTGCGGCAATCGTTCTGTGTACTTTTGGAAAATTGGATTGATGTACACAAGTCCGACTGTAGCTAAGAATGATAATTGAAACCCAGCATCAAAAATTAGAATCTTTGGATTAATAAGAAGCATGACAAAAGCAGTAAACACCAAAGCATTGGTGGCACGCGAGGATCTGCCAAGCTGACGCGCAAGCAAAACAAATATTCCCATTATGCCAGCTCTCACCACGGACGCGGTCGCGCCTGTCATAATAACAAACACAACAATACCGCCCGAAATCCACCAGAACGCACGCTTTCGGTTCACTCCAAGGAATTGCAAAAATCCTATTATTACGGCCGCGATGATGGTAATGTTTGATCCAGAAATTGCAATAATATGTGTTGTGCCGGTTCTGTTAAATGCCTCTAAAAGATATTCAGGAATTCCTCTTCGCGCTCCGACTAATAATCCAGCAAGAAAAGCAGCATGCGGTTCGCTGATTATCTGATTGATTGTGTCCATGAAATATGTTTTAACCGCAAGGATGCCTGACATTACTGGATTGCCTTTGCCTGTATCTAATTTTTCAATTCCACCGCGCCAGCACACGCTGTAGATGTCATATCTTGCCAAGTACTTGTCATACGCAAAATCCTCAATTTGCTCTGGCGCTTCAATTGAGCATTTGACGCTCAGTAATTCTCCATATTCATATTCAGGATATAGATTTGTTTTTACAAGCAAACGACCACTTACCTTATCTTCGCTTTTTGACACTCTGCGCGTTCTAAGTGTCAATTTTTGATGGTCCAGCCGAACATCTGGCTCCATAGCAACAACACCTTCTACAACAACATCTTGTCCATTATAGTACGCAATATGTTTTGGATTCTCTAAATTCGGCTGTGCAAGAATCATGCGCGCCATTCCTAAAATAAAAAACAAGCCGAAAAGCGATATTATCCTATAATCTTTATTTGACCAAAAGATGACAAGAACCACAACATCTAAAAGCAAAAGAGCATATAGATAGATAAAGTCAACTTCAAAGAATGAGATTAACCCAACTCCAATAACAAACAAGAGAAGACAAATTAAAAATACTTTTGAGCGGGATAGTTTCATATATACATACTATACCAAATAAAAAAGGTTTTAAACCGCGCCATGCGACTTAAAACCTCTTTGAGGTACGCGACAGGAAACCTGTCAAATTTTTTGGACATCCACCACAAGACCTTTGAGTTTATTGCCTTGTGATAATCTGTTTGCACTACCTCGCGACATCCTGGTTGCTTCACTAAATTTCTGCACCCAATGCTTTTCATCTTCATTCCAGTAAAGCTGAGCGCCCTTCATCTTTATAACCACTTGCTCGTTCCAATGCTTTCTCCTTGCCTCATCCAGAGATGGAGATCTCATATGGGAAGTTTCCAGTACTCTCAACATAGCATTTACCTCCATTTATGGGAAAAATCTCAGTTTCCCGATGATGAAAAACTTTTTGCTCAGTGCGCGCGCATAAAACATCTATTTCTGACATTGGCTGAGCAGCTTCTCCAGTAACTTCATTTCCATGCATATCAATAAACAAATCCTCTCCAACAACATGCAATATATAAAGCTCAATCATATTCACCTGCTTTCTTTAGTGTTGTAAAAAACAATAAAAACTTCTTATCTCTTATTTGCAACCAACCACCTTACATAAGATTCACTAAACTTATCAAGTTCGCCGCGCAATACGCTATCTACATCTTGTTTTTCCATGTTAGTGCGATGATCTTTGACAAGTTTATATGGATGCAGAACATATGACCTTATTTGTGAGCCCCATTCAGCGCTTTTTACATCTCCGCGAATGCGACGCTCTTCATCATCACGCTCTTGTTCTTGCTTTTGCGCTATCCTTGATTTAAGAATTTTCATGGCTGTTTGTTTGTTCTGCTGTTGGCTGCGCTCATTTTGAACTGACACAGTTATGTTAGTTGGATTATGCACGATCCTGACAGCGGAATCTGTAGTATTAACTGATTGGCCACCATGCCCAGACGCGCGAAACACGTCAACGCGCAAGTCTTCTTCGCGAATTTCTACATCATCTACATCCCCTAAATCTGGGATAATATCAACCAAAGCAAATGAAGTATGCCTCATTGCTTCCGCGTCAAACGGAGATATGCGAACTAATCTATGAACTCCTGATTCGCTTTTTAGCCAACCATAAGCATTTTTGCCTTTAACCTCAAACATGGAGCTCTTGATGCCTGCTTCTTGGCCTTGCTGGCGATCCACAGAGCGGGTTGAGAATCCTTTTTGCTCCGCATATCTTAAAAGCATGCGCTCCAGCATTTCTGCCCAATCTTGCGCATCTGTTCCTCCGGCCCCAGCTGAAATTGAAATTATTGCTCCTTTGTTATCAAATTTTCCATTTAAAAAAACAGACAATTCCAATTTTTGAAACTGTGCTTTAAGTTCTTGTAATTTTTTTTCTACTTCGCTTTCAAGCTCGCGATCTTTCTCTTTTGCAAGCTCTTGAGCTAGATCAAGCGTTGATGAAGCATCTAGCTCTAAATCCTCCCATATTCCAACATCCTCTTTTAATGAGGCAAGATTCTGGGTTAACAGCTGCGCACGCTCTCTATTATCCCATAATTTAGGATCTTGAACTTCTTTTTCTACATTGCGTATATCTGCTCTCTTTTTATCAAGGTCAAAGCAGCCTCTCTGTTTCAGAAATTTTATCTGAAAGCTCTTGTAATTGTTTTATAATCTCCTGCATATTATTCGCGCTCCACTAAAACGACCTCAATCTCATTTTTTTCTCCTTTTTGATATACTAGCAATTTAACAGAGTCGCTGGGTTTGTATTTTGCCAAAAGTTTAGCTAAGCCCTTAACTTGGGTAATCTTTTCTCCATTTACTTCTAAAATAATATTATTTTCAACCAATCCAGCTTTGTCTGCTGGAGAACCAGGAACAATAGCTAATTCGCTTCTAAGGTCTCCGCTGACAATTAAAGCACCATGATCAATATCTTGTATATCATTCGCAATGGCGATTTCTTCGTTCAAAAGCATATAACGAACACCCAGGAAAGGGCGAACAATTCTGCCATATTCTTGCACGCTTTCAATCACGCTTTTAACTTCATTGATTGGAATCGCGAAACCTATTAACTGTCCTTCGCGCGAAACAGCTGTATTAACCCCAATCACTTTGCCGAAAAGATCTAGTAAAGGGCCTCCAGAGTTTCCTGGATTAATTGCAGCATCTGTTTGGATTGCCTCTTCTATAACCTCGGAAAAGCCGCTTGAATCGCCTGCAACAACTCTTCTGTTGATCCCAGAAACAACTCCCTTGGTTACTGTATTGCTGAATTCGCCTAAAGAGTTTCCAATCGCGATTACTGTTTGCCCAATTTGAATAGATTCAGAATCTCCAAGATCTAATACTGGCAGATTATCAGCTTCTATTTTTATCACAGCAATATCATTCAAAGTATCGCGCGCAAGAACCTCGGCCTCATGCCTTGTTCCGTCATTAAGTATAACCGAGTATTCTGCAGCTTGTTCATCCACCACATGCCTGTTTGTTATAATCACTCCATCAGTTGTGATGATAAATCCTGTTCCTCCCCCTATTTCACGCTTTCCAGATCCGCCAGCCGGCGGAGGAGGCTGCTGGAAAAAAGGAGATCCAAAGAAAAAGAAATCATCAAAAGGAGTTATTGGGCCAGTGCGGTTATATAGTTCAGATAAATCCTGCGTAACAATAATGCTGACAACAGATCCAGTTGCAGACTGCACAACATCAATGGCAGCTGAATCTTCAACAACAATCTGATCGCGCTTATCATTATTATTAGATTCAACTTGCCCTTGCTCTTGCTGCAGTAATCCTAATGACTGGCTTATATGGGGCCAGATATTACTTGTGCTCCATCCAGCCGCAATTATGCCTATTACACCTCCAACCAAGCCTCCAGTTATAGTGCTTATTATAATGGTTACAACCATTACCTGCTTAATTGAGGAAGGGAGCTTGTCAAATCGCATGGCTATTCATTAGTACTATCAAATAATTTATTTACAAAGCTATTTCCCTCCAAAATTGTCTGCCCAGTTCCGCCGCCAAGCAGTTCTGAATATGTTCCCAAAAGCTGCTCAATTAAAGGCGGAAGATATAAAATAGCGAGGATAATTGGACCAATAATCAAAACTACTTTCAAAACGTTTAAAATTTGAGCAAACAAAATATATCTTCTTGTTTTTCTGGTATGCTCCATGATTTCTTTTGTCAGAGTTAAATTCTCGCGCATAAGACACTCTAGTGTCGCGTCATCTGACTTTTTTGGCTGCTTTACCTGCGCGCTTGGCTGTATTTGATTTTTTTCTTTTGTTTGTGTGTTTGGCATATGATTTATGCTTTTTGGATTTTTTAGATTTTTTTCCTACTAATTTATTAATTTCTTCATAAAAAGTATGAACATCCTTAAACTCGCGATATACAGAAGCAAACCTTATATAAGCAACCTTATCTAGTTTTTTCAAGTGCTGCATCACAATATCGCCAATTTGAGAAGCTTTGATCTCGGATTTATTAAGAACATATATATCGCGTTCTATTCCTGCAACAAGAGTTCTAAATTCTTGCGTTGTGATGGGCCTTTTTTCCAAAGCTCGAGTTAATCCAGAAGCCAGCTTTTCTCTTGAGTATGCTTCATTGCTTCCATCTCTTTTTACAATAGAAAGGTTTAAAATTTCTGTTTCCTCGCGTGTTGAAAATCTAAAATCGCAATTTCCGCATTCCCGCCTCCTGCGAACAGTATTATCATGCTCTGAAAGCCTTGAATCAAGTACCCTAGTTTCTTCGTGCTCACATGCTGGGCACTTCATATTAATTCATCTTTTTTCTTATAAAAGCTGGGATCTCCAACTCTTCCTGCTCTTCTTCATCTGATTCATCTTCTTGAACTGCTTCTGTAATAACAGGCTCTTGGGCTTGATCGCGGGACGGCTCTGCGCTTCTTTCAAAAAATACCGCTCTTTTCTTGTCAATTTCTTCGGCAGTTTCAAACTCTTCAGCCTTCTGCTCCACAACTCCTTGGTGCATGCTTCTTCCAGTGCCCTCAAACCCAGTTGCAACAACCGTAATCTTAACCTCGTCTTTCATGTCTTCGTTAATTACAGCTCCAAATATAACTTTCGCGTCGTCATCAGCTGCACCCGTAATAATTTTAGCGGCTTCGTTTATTTCATACATGCCAAGATCGCTTGACCCTGTTACTGTAAACAAAATTCCGCGAGCTCCGTCTATAGCCATTTCGAGGAGAGGGCTGTCTATTGCGGACTTAGCAGCATCCATTGCCCTGTTTTCTCCTGATCCTCTTCCAATTCCCATTAACGCAGATCCTGATCCGTTCATAATTGCCTTAACATCGGCAAAGTCAACATTAATTAATCCCGGAACCGTAATAAGCTCCGAGATTCCCTGCACGCCTTGGCGCAACACATCATCAACCACGCTGAACGCGTCCATTAAAGAGGTTTTTTTGTCTATGACTTGAAGCAATCTGTCGTTTGGAATAGTAATTATTGTATCAACCTTTTCAATAAGTTCTTCTAAGCCCCCTTCTGCAATGCCGCGGCGCTGCTGGCCTTCGAACATAAAAGGCTTTGTAACAATAGCAACAGTCAAAGCCCCAAGATCGCGAGCAATGTCCGCTATAATTGGCGCAGCTCCTGTTCCTGTTCCTCCGCCTAATCCGCAGGTTATAAATACCATGTCAGTATCTTTCAAAATATCCTTAACCTCGTCTGCTGTCTCTTCCGCGCTTTTGCGCCCTAAATCAGGATTCATGCCAGCGCCTAATCCGCGAGTAACTGTTTGCCCGATATGAAGCTTGGTTTGGGCTTTGTTGTGGTGAAGAGCTTGCGCGTCTGTATTTACAGCCACAAACTCAACTCCGCGGATGCGCTCCTCAATCATGCGATTAACAGCCGCGCAACCTCCTCCTCCTACTCCAATTACCTTTATTTTAGCAAAGGTTTCTATTTCTGGTTTAATTTCCATATTATTGCTCTGTTTAGCTTCCAAATTTTGTTTTATTCCTATGATTTAAAAATTCTAATAATTGATTTTACTAGATCTGTTACAGCGCTTACTCCTTTGAATCCTTTTATTCCGATTGAGCTGAACGGCTTTCTAGATGCCTCGTGATTAGCATGGCCCCAAAGAACCAATCCAACTGCTGTTGTGTATTCTGGATTAGACAGCTTGTCTATGGCGCTATCTACCCCGATTGGCGCGCCAATCGCGGCAGGCAGCCTAAACACTCTTTTTGCGACATCTATTACTCCAGGCAATTTCGCGCCTCCGCCTGTTAAAATCGCTCCTGCTGGCAGCTTGCCAGACCTGTTTACAGTTTTTAGCTCTTTATCCACTAAATTAAAAATTTCTTCTACTCTAGCCTCTATAATTTCAGCTAAATACTTTCTGGAAAAAGTTCCTTCTTCCTGCTCATTAATTTGCGAAATCTGAACTTCGTCTGCGCTGCTTCCAACAGCTGACAAGGTTGAGCCATACTGAATTTTAATGAGTTCTGCGACATCAATATTTGTGCGCAATCCTATGGCAACATCATTGGTAATATGAGCAGCCCCAACTGGAAGGACTTTAACTAGCAATATATCCCCTTCTTCAAAAACTAATACGCTTGTTGTTGCAGCCCCGATATTTACCATTGCAACTCCAAGGTCTTTTTGGCGCTCTGTAAGCGTAGACTCGCTGGATGCTAATGAAGCAAGAACAAGATCATCTATTCCAATCCCAGAAAGGCTTACTGCCTTGGTAACGTTTTTTATATGCGCTGACTGGCCCTCTATAATCTGGGCTTCTACCTCTAGGCGCACTCCGTTCATTCCAATTGGATCTTTAATGTCTGTTTGGTTGTCTATTGCGAAACTGCGAGGAAGCACATGAATAATTTCGTAATTAGGAGGAACACTGACTGCTTGGGCCGCCTCTAAAACGCGCTCCACATCATCCTCCCTAATCTCTCCATCTGCTCGCGCTACAGCTATTACTCCTTTTGATTCTTGGGCAGTAATATGGGATCCAGAAATAGCTACCACAGAAGATTCAAGCGAAAGGCTTGTCATTTTTTCTGCTCGGCTCTTTACTTGTATTATTGATTCAACAACTTCTTCTATGCTTCTTATGTTGCCCTTGGAAACTCCGCTTGATTCTCCCTCTGCAAGGCCTATAATATTAAGCCTGTCAGACTCTTGTGAAATCTCTCCAACTGCAATGCGAATAGTGCTGGAGCCTATATCAATGCCAGTTATTAATTCTGTTTGTGCCATAGTGCCTCTAGTATACTAAAAACAGGCCATAAAATCAATGGCAATACTTGTCCACATATTGAACAAATTTTGTGTACACCTTGAACTTAATATGTGTACGCTAAAATCGCTCTATAATATAAGGCCAAAAGATAATAATTCCAACAACAGCGGCTCCAATGCTTGCAAGCAGAACCAATCCAGCTAACCCATCTTTTATCTCGCGAACAACTTCTTTGTATCGTGGCTCAACAAGATCTATAACCCGCTCTAATATTGTATTAATGCCTTCCAAAATTAAAACAGAAAACACAATCACTAACAAAACAATCAGCTCAATTCTACTCACCTTGAACCACCATGCAACAGCTAAAACAATAACTCCAACCACACTCATAAACCTAATATTAGTTTCGGAGGTTACAACTGAAAAAAAACCAATTATGGCTCGTTTAAATCTTTTAATAAAAGGAATGCTCATATAATCTTTTGAATTAACTTTTCCATTTTCTTATCTTCCTTATTGGTTTTATGATCATACCCTAATAAATGCAAAAGTCCATGGCTAAACAAATATACAATATGCTCATTAAATCCAATGTTTAGATTGAGCGCTTCTTGGCGCGCGATGCTTGGACAGATTATAATATCTCCGAGCTCGTTTTTTTCTTTTAGTTCAAATGACAAAACATTGGTCGCGCGATTCTTTCCGCGATATTTAGCATTAAGGTTTTTGGATTCGCTTCTGCCTACAAACACAACCCCAATTGATTTATTTCCTATTTTTCGGCTAAACAACTTTTGTGCACGCTTAAAAGCGCGTAAAATAACCACCCTAGGAATTCGGGCGGTATTTGATGCCTGATTAATAAAATTAATCTGCATAGCTAAATTCTATTCCAAAACCTCTTCTGTGGTTGTTCCAGTTTCTCCGGTATCTTGGTCAGTTTCTGCATCATCTTCATCTCCTGTTTCTAAATCTGCATCTAAACTATTAGTATTGCCAAAACTGAAACTCGTGTAAAAATATTCATACACATTTGGCCAGCTAATTTCATCTCTTGTTCCACTATTGTATGTAATAATATAAATCAAACCATCTTTAGAAGTATACAAGGTTGATGCATCTGGACTCCATACAGCAGGCCTAGAAGCCAGCACAAAAACTTCCAGCTCAATATTCGCGAGCGATGGGGATTGGCCTCTATACCAATCAATAATAGGGGTATTAAGAGGATTTTCCTCTATTAAGATTTCAAAAAATTCTTCTGTATCCGAAATAAACAATATCTGCTTGTTTGTTTGGTCAAGAGCGTCTGCTAGCCAAGTAGAAGGATATTGTACCTGATAGCCGTATGTTGAATTAGTATATGTAGAAAATATCCCGCTTTCTGCTAAAAGAGCTCCTTCTGCGGCAATAGGGCTATATCCATTATTTATTTCCTCAAGATCTTGATAAGTATCTTCATCTGAATCCACAGAAGACAAGCTAGTGCCGAATAATTGTTCTTCGCTATCAGTTAATCCGTCTAAATCCGTATCAAGGCTTGGAATTGGCTTGCTTGCTGATATCTGCCCTAAGGGAGCAAAATCTTGATCTGGATTCCAAATTACAGTAATTGGGCCGCTTGGAAAACGCTCTAAAGTAAATGTAAATCCAGCAAGGCTTACCTGATAATCATCAAACTCCTGCCATTTCACGCCTCGCAAATACGCTGGGTAAATATCTCCTTTTGAAAGACTGTCTGGAATATCAGCAGCCGCGATCTCCAATGAAACAGGCTCTTCAAAAGTTACGCCTCCAGGATATGCAGAATACAGCCCCCCATACACTTGCCCCTCATCTGGAAGAGATATATCAGATTTATCTAAAACTGTTATGCCGATTCCTGATCCATATTCCTGGTTAACAGTCGCGGGAACAGTGATATCAAGCGATCCAACAAGTATATTGCTTTCGCTAAATGCCTGCGTGCTTATTATTTTTTCCTGTATGCTAGGCTCATCTGGCTCATTATCTTCCACAGGAGCTTGAACTGGCGGGGACTGGGTTCTTGTTGGCGAAATTGTTGATAAACTAGGCGCAGATGGGCTTTTGCCTTCTCCGGAAAACAGAACAAAATAAAGCACCAAGCCTATTGCCGCAAGAATTAATATAGATCCTCCCACAAGCAATATAAGCTTCTTGTTTATTCCCTTTGCTTTAGGCTTTTTAGACTGAGCAAGATATTGGCTTGGCATAACAACAAAATTATCATCACTAATATTAGCAGCTTCTATAACCTGCTGTTTTCCTTTGTTCTTTTTCTGTTTTTTATCCTCTTTAGGTTTTTCAGGAGAGGATTTGTCTTTTTTGCCAAAACCTAACATATTATTATTCTAAATTCTATTCTGCTTTTTCAAAATCAAGAAGCTTTCCAGGGCCTAAGGGATCATATCCATTTTGAACCTCTTCGCCGTCTATATATGTATCGCCGTCGCTGTCCACATTAAGGGCGTCAGTTCCAAAAATAGCCACTTCCTCCCAATCGCTTAAGCCGTCATTATCGCTGTCTACTAAGCGCGGATTAGTTCCTCTGGAAAATTCCTGCGCATCGCTTAAACCGTCTTGATCTGTATCTAAGGAAGCTGGATCCTCTGCAATAGGGTTCAATGCCCTGTCTATTTGATCTTGCTGAAATCTGTTTAAAATTCCTCCTTCTGAA
>CEPX01089081.1_pt1 | contig 14011 bp, 20 predicted proteins | sample 361361 | NCBI WGS metagenome assembly CEPX01 (sample SAMEA2619974, study PRJEB7988) | marine metagenome | biome: marine biome (ENVO:00000447); feature: mesopelagic zone (ENVO:00000213) & marine oxygen minimum zone (ENVO:01000065); material: "saline water (ENVO:00002010), including plankton... | reverse complement strand
TACTATTGTCTTGGTGCGTCTTCACGGCCTTACAATGCTTGAAGCGTCAGCAACAAAAAGAATCCCTGGAATTCTATTATCTCTAATAGCTCTTCTCGTGTTCATTAATGCAGGAGCAGTAAGTCTCCCACATGGGTTTTCATTAATCATTGGTTCATTTACCGGTGCGTATTTAGGTACACATGTAGCAATAAAAAAAGGCAATAATTTTATAAAGGTTGCATTCACTATTGTTCTATTAGTGTCAGCAATTGCTCTCGCATTAGGATTATAGTCGGGGTGCTCAGCTGGACGTTATTACCTGTGCCTGGAAGGTAGAACTTGTTTGGTTTTGATTTATTAATGTGTATTATAAGAAAATGAAGATAATAATAAAAATTGTTAAAAGTTTCATATATTCCTTAGATGGGCTTATTTTTGCATTACAAAAAGAGAAGAGTTTTAGACTTGAATTAATAATAGGTTTAATAATTTATTTTTCTGTTAGCTATTATATATGGCCTATTACTGCAATAGAGTTCTTATTTATGACTCTTTCATTCCTACTTATCTTAATCACAGAATTAATAAATACTTCGGTTGAACAAGCACTGGACAGACTCCACCCAGAAGACCACATTGGAATAAAAAGAAGTAAAGATACAGCAAGTGCGTCCGTTCTTATTTCTATTATATTTGCGCTAATTGTCTTAGTTACACTACTGATTCAACACACAATATAATCGCCTAAATATATCGGGGTAGTTAGTTGGATGTTATTATCTGTGCCTGGAAGGTAGAACTTGTTTTGTTTTACAATTAACTATTTTTGAATCTGTTCCTATGTTTTAACACCAAATAGTTCACGACTGCGGGTATTCCAATCAATAGAATCAAATCAAAAATAAGTGCATATAGTTTAAACTCATGACCACATTCTCCAACACAAAAACCACCACTAACATAAAATGGAGCAGGAAAACCATAAATTCTAAAACCATCAATATATGGAGAACTCCAAGTAGCAACAGTGGGAAAGATAAAAACGCTAGTGGTAATAGCAAAAAAAACCCAAAACCATTTAGTAATTCTTTTTTCCATACATAAAGTATACCAAACCTAAGTTAAATTACTCGGGGTGCACCCATGCGGGCATACGTCAAAAATATAGTCACCATGTTCCTTTTAAGGCAATCCTATTTTGCTAATTTATAAATATACTCATTAATCTTTTGGGATTCATTGTCTCTCTCATTTCTTGCAGATTTATAAAGAATATAGAATGCTGAAATTTCTGCAAAATCTATAAATTGTCTTGATGTTTCCTCCGCCCCCAATCTAAGCACACTTCCAAAGACTGTAGCTCCACGACCTAACGCCGAAATCCCAGCTTGTAAGTAATTCAGCATGATAAACACAATTTCTCTTGTGGCGTCTGTTCCAAACGCTATTACTAGTGACTTTTTGAATGACTCTGATTTACTAATGTTGTTTAAATCGTTCATTTCTTTGACGATCTTATTATAAGAAAGTGTTTCAGGGTGGTATGTATCTAGAAAGATGTACCATATGTATCTCAATCTAACTCTAATTCGATAACGATAATACAACCAAAGTAAGATTGCACCGCCAGCATATACAACAATAAAAAACACCAGAGCCGCCTCTGCTGGTACTAACATCATTTCAGAAACGAGGACTGTAGTGATAAAGCCCGTCATAAGTAATATTACATACAGGAATAGAGATGGCAGATAAAAACGGAAGAATATATAAATTTTAAATCGAAGTGCGGGCCAAAATAACCTTCTTGCGATTCGCCAACTTTCTTTTGTTGTTAAGTTTTTTTGGTCAAAATACGAATCCACCCATATCAGTTTTTCAACTGAAAAAATATGCCGCATTACAGATACATATGGGATTGCAATAAGGCCTCCGAAAATCGCTGTTATAATAAGGATGTCACCACCCGTCAACCCAAATTTACTAGTCTCTAAATAGTATGAACTGATAATAATACCTACCAAAACAATAGCAATTGGGAAAATTATCGCCATTGTTCGTTTAAAAATAGTTTTTTTCCTCCGAGAAAGTTGTATCCCCGTCTCTTTAAGTATTCCCTTATACTGAGGAACTTTTATATCGTCATGACCTGTTTGATTTGTATTCATATTAATAAAGTATACCAAACTTAGAAAAAATAATCGGGGTGGTCAGTTGGATGTTATTAGAACTAGATTATGAGCGAAAATAGGTATTATGATAATTATTTATTACATAAAAAAATAGGCAAGTATTCCAAACCGTGTTTTTTTATTTTTTTTGAACCAAGACTAAGAATATAGGTATCTATATTTACTACAAACCCTGCGTCATTAAGTAAGTCTATAAAATCTATACCATACAGCCTTTCGTGGTCCCACTGCAGATAAGCTTTTGTCCTTTCTTTTTTTGACTTAATATTATCATCTTCATATGTATCTAGAGCAGTATAGTTAATTGGTACATCTATTACTGCTTTCCCATTACGATTAAGAACTCTATATATTTCTGATATTGCTTTTTTGTCATTTTTTATATGTTCTAAAACATGTGAACAAAGTATAAAATCAAAAGAATTATCCTTGAAAGTAAGTTTTGTTAAATCCTCAGCCTTCATTGCATTATTTGAATCTAGGTCTATGCTTAAATAATTAATATTTTTATATGAAGAGATTAATTTATCTAAACATTTTTCAGGGGAAACATGTAAGAAATTAATAGGTTTTTGATTTGGAAGTATATTTTGTAAGTAAAAATAAAGAGAACGATGCCTTGGTTGTGAATGACACCTTGGACATAAACTATTTTCATATACTCCTCCGTAACCGACGTCAAAATCTTCAAACTTATGTCCTTTCCAAAGACATATATTACACACCACTAAAGTATCTGCAGAACTTATACTAGTGTATTCTCTTCTTTTGTATTGTTTTAATATTTTCCTTAAAAAACCTAGAGTACTTCTCATACAAAAAGTATACCAAAATTATAGAAAATAAATCGGGGTGGTCAGTTGGACGTTATTAGAACTGTTTATATATCCTAAACAAGGTGTATATAGTTGCTATAGAAACCACTGCGGTTGTTACAAACAATATAATTTCCCCATAAGTTTGACAAAAAGTAGGTTCACAACCACCAAGTGGTGGACGTATACAATCTCTCCTAATTGTTACGCATGAAATTAAAACTATGTTCCATATTACAAAATAGCCAAATGCATACGGAATTGTCTTTAATATAGACTTTAATAGTATTTTCATTAAATCAATTATATCAAACTTAAAGAAATATATCGGGGTGCCTACTCGGATTTGAACCGAGGATGTCTCCTCCACAGGGAGATGTGTTACCACTACACCATAGGCACCATATATCCCCTATTTATAGTCTGGGGACTCTTCATTTATACCAGATTTTGCATTGGCGAGTCTAGCCAAGGCATATAATAAAGATGAGAGGCGATTTAAAAATTGGAGTGAATGTTTGCCAACTTTCACATCTCTGTCTTCTTTAACCGCTCGAATGACTGCTCTTTCGAGGCGACGTGATGTGGCCCTTGCATAATCAAGCAATGCAGATATGTGTGTCCCTCCTGGAATGCAAAAGGTTTTTATTTCAGGGAGTCCTTTGACACAACATGCAATGATTTCTTCGATATATTCTACCTTCTTTTTTGTAATTGTTTTATCTGCTCCTGCAATTTCGCTCCCAATAATGAATAGGCTTTGCTGAATAAAAAAGATAATGGCCTGTAGATCTTCGTCTCTCTTTTCTATTGAGAAATTTGCTTGTTCGTGTGTTTTTACTACGCCTAAAAGTGAATTTAATTCATCAAGAGCCCCTAATGCCTCAGGACAAGCGCCCCCTTTTGATGCTCTTTTTTTAGAACCAAAAAATCCTGTATCCCCCGTATCTCCGCGTCGCGTATAAAGCATATTATTTTTTTAGATTGGAAATTCTTTTATAAAGACCAGTCCATGAATGAATACGCTCCGCAATACCATCTGAATGATAACCTTCATTATACTCCCAAGAGAAAAGAAACCGATTAGGAACAGAGTCTTTTATTTGATACAACTGGAAAAGATAATCATCAACAAAAACATCAAAACCTTTTAGCTCTTTTTCCTTTGAGCCCTTAAAACCAACGCCAACAATTTCTAATGAAAGATTATTGGTATCGAGCCATTCTTTTGCATTAGTTAGCATTTTTCCAGAGCGGCCTGTAACAATTTTCAATGTATGCCCGTCATCTAATAATTTTTTTATATTTACTATTGCGCCGCGTACGGGATGCATAAACGAAAGCGCTTCTTTTTCTATATATGCAAAATCTTGCAAAAGACTATATTGATGATCCGTTAATATATTATTTTTGATTACATATTCTTTGTCGAATTTATTTTCTGGGACATTTACACCAAAAAGTTTCTCCGCAACTTTTGATTTTAGTGTGCCAAGATTTGTTATTACTCCATCAAAATCAAGCCCAATTTTCATGGTGTTTATTATATCAAATGGAAGGGCTATAAGGAGATATGCTAATTATCCTCCATAAATTCATAGACTACTTTTGCAAACTTTTGAATAGGAAAATAGCTCGTTGGTAAAATGGATTTATGCACAGTAAACAAGGAAATTACATATTTTGAGTTTTTTCCAGTTATTACACCAACATCATGTCGCCAACGAATGATTGCCCACCCTTTCTTGGTGAGGGCGCGATATGCGGAAAGAAAATCCTTCTTATATAAATTTGTTTCAAGCCAACCGCCCTTGCAATAATAGTCTTTATATAAATCTTTCCTCCATAATCGTTTCTCGCCGGATTTGTCAAAACCTGTCATATGCCCAAGGGGGGAGTCGAACCCCCACGTCCTTGCGAACACTTGGCCCTCAACCAAGCCTGTCTACCAGTTTCAGCACCTGGGCATTATTATGCTTTTTATCAATTCTAAAGATTTTTTGTGCCTTTGTAAATTTTCTTTTTAAATATGGGATATTATTCGAATAATACATTTTTTTAAATAATTTTAGTGTTTCGGTTTTTGCAAATCGTAATTGATATGTGTTCCTACCGCTAGTATTAAGTCTACCTTGTATTTTATAATGTCGATATATAGATTTTTGCAACCAATACAAGAAATCTCTACTTGAAGAAGTAAGCTGGAGATAAAACATATAACTGCTTTTCCAACGTGGATCCCAATATGCATACATGCTTCCATCTCCATCAAAACAACCTCGCAAAAAATCAAAAAAATACTTACTTGGTATTTTAATACTATGAATTGTCTTTGATTTATTTGGAGTTATTCCTATGTCCACAAGCCATCTATAAAATAAGATATCACCAAATTGTATTTGGAAATATTTTTTTTCGTCTGAACTACCACTCCCCTTTCTACCTAATTTTATATGACCTAAACCAAGACAAGACTTAAATGTAATAACTTGCTCTTTATCTTTTGAAGTAAAATTGATATGTCTTCCGTCCTTTGAAAGACTTCCATCTGATGCCAACAAACCAATGGCATATGAAAAGTTTGGTGACCATTCAATTTTAACCTTTCCCTTTGGTCGTGCTCCTCGTTTTTCCATACCTCTATTATAAGACGTATACCAATTTATTTAATTTAAAAATCCACAATATTGTGGATTTTTAATCTGTTTCGTTTTTCTTTTCAACTGTGTCTTCTGGTTTTTCTTCTACTTGTTCGTCATTGGTTTTTTCATCTTCCTTTGATTCATTTGGAGCTTCTGTTGTATTTTCCTCCTTCTTGTTTTCTATGTCTTCTTCCTCTTCCCCTTTTTCTTTTTCTTCTTGTGGAACTACATTTGAGATTGCATCTTGGGCTTCAAACCGAATTTGGCGAATCTTTTTCTTAATTTCTTTTGCTGCCTTTTCACGAATATAATACAGTTTTGCACGCCGAACCTTTGATCGCTTAACGACTTCTACTTTATCTATATTTGGAGAATAAAGTGGAAAAATTTTCTCAACACCAACACCGCTTGCAACCTTTCGTACAATAAATGTAGCTCCGGGTTCTTTGCCATGCTTTCGTGCTATTACCAAACCCTCAAAAGCCTGCAGTCTTGTCTTTTCTCCTTCTTTAATTTTTTGCCATACACGCACAGTGTCCCCTGCGCGTATGTCAGCTGCGCTGCGAGCGTCCACGTCTACTGGCGAAATTGTCTTATCTGCACTAATCATAGTGGAGATACTTTACCATATAGAGCGCTGTGTGGCAATAAAATCACGAAAAGTCGATGGATATGGCGCTGTTATGGTTTGAGGCTTATCATCTTTTGGGTTTATGAAGGTAATTTTTGCAGCATGTAAGGCAAGTCTTGCAAGTCCTTCTGGGCACTCTTTTTTTGCTGCATAAAGCTTATCGCAAACAACCGGATGGCCGATTGAATTCAAATGTACTCGAATTTGGTGAGTGCGACCAGTTTTTGGGTATGCGGCCACGTATGTATACCTCTCAAACTTTTGTAAAACCTTATAAAGCGTTTTTGCGTCTCTACTTTTTTCTCCAAATTTCGCTGCTCTCTTTCTTGGATCTTGTGTGCTTCTTCCAATAGGTAAATTTATTTCTCCTTCATCGTTCTTCATTACTCCATACACAAGTGAAAGATATTCTTTTTGAATAGATCTGTCTTGGAATTGTTTTTTTAACGCCTCGTACACATCTTGGTTTTTTACTATAAGCATTACACCGCTCGTCTCCTTATCAAGTCGGTGTACAATTCCTGGTCGTAAAATCGTAGTACCATTTTGTGCAAAACCTTCTTCTCCAACATTTTTTATTTGTGGATACTGTTCAAGAATCCAATCGGCGAGCGTTTCCTCTTTATTTATTCCATCGCCGTGCACTTTTATCCCACTTGGTTTATCAATGGCTAAAATCCCTTCGTCTTCATATAGTATTTCTATATTCATGAATAAATAGTCATAAAATTACTAAGATTGCCTTTTGCCTCACTCCATTCAACATTTACATCTCTAACACGAGCCATAAACGGACCTTTGTATAGATGTGGAATAAGTTTTTGTAAATCTTCTTCATGTCCTTCTGCAATAACCTTCACGGATCTGTCTTTGAGATTTTCTACAGTACCCAAAATATTTAGCGATCTTGCCTTTCTACAAACAAAATCTCTGAACAAAACATTTTGCACCTTTCCTGTAATTGTCGCATCAAGCCGTTTTCGCATAAGAAGTTTTATTTTTTATCTTTAAGATATACAAACCATTTATCTTCAAGGGATTTTGCCAAATCAATCTTTTCATTCTCTGCAAAAAGTAATAAATATCCAAAAACATCAGCAATCTCTTTTGCAAAGTCTGTCTTTATTTCTTTCTTGTTCTTACCCTTCTGTCTTCCTCTATCTGTCAGCATGAGATATGTTTGTAAACATTCTCCCCATTCTTCTGTAAGCTTAAATGGAAAGTAGTCCCTGTCCATTGATATATCAGGAAATTCCTCCTTATACATTTCCTGTACTTCTTTGACTTTCTTTGTAAGTTCTTGGATTTGGTCCATAAATGTGGGCGATGAGGGACTCGAACCCCCGACCTACCCGGTGTAAACGGGTTGCTCTAGCCAACTGAGCTAATCGCCCTTATCGATTAAGCTCTGTGGGCCATACCTTATGTGGTAAACGATAAGACACATGGTCATATCTCCAGCCAACTGAGCTAATCGCCCTTGTGTATGAATACTATATCCAATTTTGAAAAAGTTTCAAACCCCCATCAATGCGTCCCCGGAGGGAATCGGCGCAGGTTACTAAGCTCGTTCCTCACTAAGTACCTGCTGCCCCAGCTCGCCGCTTTTTCCTGCTTATGCAGGCGCGGCTCCGCTTTTCGATTCCCACGAGATACAATCACTAAATCCACACACCATAAAGATGTGTAGATTTACTAATGCGTCCCCGGAGGGAATCGAACCCCCATCTAGAGCTTAGAAGGCTCTTGTTTTATCCATTAAACTACGGGGACCTAGTTCTCCCAAAGTGTCCAAATTGTATATGAGATTTGCGTCGATGACAATTAGCGCAACGTATTTCACACTTTTTTATTTCTGCAAGAATAGACTCCCATGAATAATGTCCTGACAACATCCGCGAGACACTTTTAAATTTAGTACCTGGTTTAATGTGATCAAAATCAAGTACCACAGGGTCTCTTTCACCGCAATCTATACACTCTCTTAATGATAAAAAATCGAATAATTTTTTTCGTATTTTTATACGGTGTCTTTTCTGTGCCTTATATAAATCTTCTCTATTTTTATAGGGCATATGAGGGATTATACCACATAATTCTAACCCTACGTATACCTAATTTATAAATAAGTTATACAAAATTATAACGATGGGTCAATGATGTTTGGAGGATTTAGGAATACTTCTTCAAAAATATCTTGACGAGTTTCAAAATCATCCAAAACCTCATCTAGTAATTTTGTATCTAGTGTTGTGTTATTATCTTCTCCATTATTCTCTAATTTCCCTTCCCTACTTACAAAATTAGTGTAGGCATAGTAACCTCCTGCTCCTACTGCAAATAAAAGCATTACAAAAATCAGAAGTAAAATATTCCAATGTAGTCGTACACGTATTTGACCGCTTTTTATTACGCCTTTTTTTTGCGATCTTTTTTTAAATTTATTCAATAAGGAATCTATAAATGCAATTTTCATTGTTCTACTTCATTATTCCCAACAACACTTGCGGATATGTCCATACTCCAGCGAGATCCTGTGAAAGCGCCTGCACCAATGGTTCTTGCTTCAGACGAGCGACGAATGCTCGTTTCAGAAACGACAATTTTATAAGGTAAATTTTCAATAAGTGTCAAAAATTGATATATCTTTACAAAGCTGCCTTCTGCTCCTATCCGCAGCCGAATTGCAGGCAATGACCCCATAGCATCAGACTGATAATTCCCTACGTCAATATTAATAGTTGCAATAATAGAGAGTGTATTGGCAAGATATTCAATCTTTTCAAGTAGTTGCACCGTCTCTGTCTCATTTTTGATGAAATATGAATCTATAGTATTGATTTCTTCTATTGACCCTTCTATTGTCTTTTTAAGTGTGAAGTAATTTCCCTCACTAGAATTTTGCAGCGCAACCTCACCTGACAACTGCGCGGCCTTCGTACTTCTTTCAGATAAATCTACAAAAATAAAAAGTATTGCTCCCACAAGTAGGACATGAAAAACCAGCACTACACCAGACATCGTATATATTGTGCGATTATTCTGCTTCATTTCCTTTTGGATTAATGACTATATCTATCGTATAAGAAATATTTATACTACTACTCAAGCTTGATAGTGGTGACTCAACTGACTGTATAAGGGGGTGTTTTTCAAGCTCATCTAGGAAAGAAATAAACGCCTCGCGTGTGTTTGCTATACCAGAAATTTTTAATGTAATCACTTGCTCCCCCAAATCAATACTGAAGTTATTAATTAAAATATCCTCATTTTTTTCCGCCAGTACAAGGTCAATCACTTCTGTCGATGACATGCTATTCGTATCAAGTGTAAGCACCTCTAGTTTTTTATTTGTCCTGTTTGCAAGTAAAATATTTTGTTCAAACGTAGTGATTTCAGTTTTTTGCAAATCACTCAAATTACTCTCAAGAATCGCCATTTCACTTTTCACTAAAAACAGAAAAGACTCTAGAATAGTTACACTAATAATTAAAATCATTCCAAATAAGATACCTCCAAAAAAGATAATGCGAAGTATATAATTTCTCAAAAATTCTTTTTTTTGTTTTTCAGGCAAAAGATTACTCATTATGTAGTGTATTATTTAGTGCCAAACTTATTGCTGTAGCATATTGTAATGCCTCACCATGCTCTATGGGTGGAATACTATTTTCTATACTTAAAACATTTATCCATGGATTCGCAATCTCAAACGGTATGTTTATATAATTCGAAAGATAATCTGTAAAACCACGCAAAGTAGCGCCTCCTCCAGAAAGAATAATTCTTTCGATATTATTTTTCTTTTCACTGTCTTTTTTCATTTTAGTATTCCAATAGACTTGGTATTTTTGTATTTCATCCTTTAGGACAGCGAGTGATGATATCGCAGTTGCAAAAATATCATTTGAATTTTTTGTATTATGAATAACTCCCTTCTCAATTTTAAGCTTTTCCGCATCCTCATACGTAACATTATAATCCTTCATAATCGCTTTTGTTATATCTATACCACCAAATTCAAGTGTGGCCGCAAAAGGAATGTGGTGATTTTCAACTACAGCGATAGTAGTCCTATCCTGTCCAAAATCAACAGAAAGGGCAGTTCCGTGATCGCCCTTCGGAACCACTGACCTTGCAATCGATGTTGCCTCTGCTTCAATTGAAATTGGAGTAATTCCTGCTTCTATAAATAATTCTGTATACGCTGACACTATTGTGCGAGGCATTGCAGAAATATTTAAACGTAACTGATCAGTTTCTTTATTGTAAGAAACAATATCAAAATCAAAAATAATATCACCTAGTGGTAGTGGAATATGCTCTTCTAATTGCAATTCCACACTGCCACGCAGCTCTTTTGGACTAACATAAGGTATTAATAAGTTAAACAAATAGGTCTTATCTTCTGGAAATGAAAGATTGATGCGATCGAGACCGTGCTTTTCATTTAGTGTTCTCAACGTTGCAATAAGAGTTTTTCTGTCTTTAATTTTTCCTTTTTCGATGACACCCTTAGGGAGCACTTCTTTTCCATATTTTTTGATCTCATAAAACCCTTTCTTTTTCTCAAGAAAAATAAATTTTATGACATGATTTGATAAATCAAGACCAACAGCATTATTTTGTAGTATTTTTGGTACAGGAAAAAAACGTCTAATTATAGAATGCTCCATCACCTTTATTATATCCTAATTTGAAAACAATATTAAAAATACAACAATGATTATTGTTAGAACAAGCGCTGCATAATTGAAGTGATTATAAATAGTGCGAGATACTAGCTTTCCATAGCGCTTTACCAAAAATCCTACAATAATATAGCGTAATCCACGTCCAATAATTGAGCCTATTAAGAAAATATGCAAAGGAACCTTAAAAAACCCTCCTGCAATGGTAAATATCTTATACGGTATGGGTGAAAATCCAGATAGAAATACAGTCCAAAATGCATAATTATTGTATTGTTCTTGCACTAAATTAAATGAATTTGTAAGTCCATAAAACTCAATAAGACGAGCCCCGATAGCGTCGAAGACATAAAATCCTATTAAATATCCAACCACACCTCCCAATACAGACCCAACCGTAGTAATTGCCGTATAAATAATCCAACGATGCTTTTGTACTAGAACAAGAGCTATAAGAAGTATATCCGGTGGAAGTGGGAAAAAAATACTTTCAGTAAAAGCATTCCAGAATAAAAGCTGTTTGGCATGCGGCTTATATGCCTGGTTTTCTACCCATGTATATAGTTTTTGTAGTGCAACTTGAGCCTTAGTCATTTTTTCTATATTTGCTTGCATCAATGTAACTTTGCAATACAAGTGCTGCAGCTGATGCATCAATCATATTTTTGTTTTCTTGCAGTCGTTTTGCCTCTTGTGTTGATAGTGTTTCATCAAAAAATTCAATTGGTATATTAATATTATCGCAAAGCTCTCCAACAAATTTTCTTATATCTTCCATAAGTGGATTTTCTTTTCGCTTAAAATCTATAGACTTACCGATTATAATCTTCTCAACAGGCTCCGTGTCACAAAGTTTGACTATGGTTGGAATGGTATTGGCATTATTTGCGATAACAGAATGTGGAAAAGCAAGTGTGCCTGATACATCACTTGTTGCAATACCAATTTTTTTTGTACCGTAATCGATGCCAAGAATTTTCATATTAAGATGTTCTGTATGCTTTTATACTTTCAGCAATCGTTTTATAAATCCAAGTAAACTTTTCTTGCGAATTTTCAAGTAGTGTGCTCCTAAACCCAAACAAGTCTGAATTAAAACCAGAAAGTGGTACAACACAAATACCAGTTGCGCCCATAAGGTAGTATGCAAAACGCTTGTCAACTGAAACATTTTTTGCTTGTTCTTCTATAAACGAACGAATTTTTTTATTTTCTATTGGAAGCTTTGCATTTTGTGAAAGAGTTTCCGTAAATACAGCAGTGAGATAAAAAGCTCCGCTTGGTTTTGGCGCAATGATTCCTGAAACACCTCGTAATATCTTATATGCTTCATCTGCACGTTTTGCATATTGTGATGATCTTTCTTCTAAGTGTTCTGTATAGCGCTTATCTCCTAAAATATCCGGAATTGCTTTTTGTGGGAGTGTAGTTGAGCATACTTCGAGCATTTTTGCATCATTTACAGTTTGAACATATCTATCAAAATGTTCATCTTTCCCGCTATTATAGACCTCTACCCACCCACATCTGGCCCCTGGCCACGGAAGCTCCTTGGAAATTCCGCGCAAGACAAGTGCCGGCACATCATTTATAACTTCTGCAAGTGCTGTCATGGGAGTGTCTCCATATGCAAGATGTGCGTATATTTCGTCACAAACAATAAAAAGATCATACTCTTTTGCAATAGATACAATCTCTTTAAGAATCTTTTTTGGATAAACCATTCCTGTGGGGTTGTCTGGATTTATAATCAATATGCCGCTTATGGCCGGATTATACCGAACCTTGTTTCGCAAATCATCAATGTCGGGAAGCCAATTTCTTTCAGGATTTAAAGTATAGGTAATATGCGGTGTCCCCGCATGAGCTGCTTCCGCAGACGAATGCGTCGAATATGCTGGAGTTGGACCAATAATTCTTGCCCCTCTATTTAAATAGTTATATATCTTTGAAATTGCATCTCCTAATCCATTGAAAAATATAATGTCTTCGGCATTGATGGAGATTCCAGACTCAGCGCTTCTTTTTTTAGCTAAAAAATCTCGTGTTTCTTGAAGTCCTTTTGTTGGTCCATAGGCAAATGTCCCATCAGTGTCAATTTTTTCTTTTACAATATCAGTGATCCACCTTGGAATAATTTCGCCTTTTGCTACAGGATCACCAATATTTTCCCATGTAATAGGCTGACCAAGCTCCTCTACCTTTCTTGCCACATCAACAATCCCTCGTATTTCATAGGTAAGCTCATCAGCACCAATATGGACGATATTATTGCGCATTTTGGTATAATACTATAAAGATTGCGGTGTAGAAAGAATTAGAGTAACATTTCCAAGTTGGAGGAGTGCCCGGAATTGGTAACGGACCTGTCTTGAAAACAGGCGCGGGTAACCGCTTGTGGGTTCGAGTCCCACCTCCTCCGCCAACATAACGCGCAAAGTGATTATATTTTACGAGAATACCAAACGAAGTGAGACGCCCTGTATTACAGTCTATGATAATATTAATATTGGTTTAGGTCATATTTTAGAAAATAAAAGAAAATTTTTATGAGTAAAGGATTTAAAATAATTATTATCATCATTGTAGTAGGTCTTGGGTTGTTCTTTACATGGGGTTACTACATCAACAATTATCAGCTTGCCCCCGAAGATTTAATCTCTACGCCTGAGAGACAAGAGGCTTTTGAGCGTGGTCGTTCGGCGGCTGTTAATTACGGAGTCAGTCGCGCTCTCAAAGATGCACCTAGCTATGCTAATCACTACCTTGAACAACATGGTAACTACGGGACTCCCACCATAAGTTGTACTGACAAAGACTCAATTTTTGCAGAATATGAAGGATCATCAGAGGAGCAACTGGGGAGAATTTTTCTTCACCGGCAGATAGTACAAGCTGAACAATCTGCTAGAGCCAAAGCAACTTGTATTTCAACAGGGAATGCTTGGGCAGTTTCCGTTCCTGTCGGAGAGGGGAAACATATGTGTGTAAGCAACGCTGTAACAGAACCAACAGTTATTGACGATTCAATCACAACAGCAAGTTGTAATTAGGTTGT
>CEPX01065374.1_pt1 | contig 14015 bp, 13 predicted proteins | sample 361361 | NCBI WGS metagenome assembly CEPX01 (sample SAMEA2619974, study PRJEB7988) | marine metagenome | biome: marine biome (ENVO:00000447); feature: mesopelagic zone (ENVO:00000213) & marine oxygen minimum zone (ENVO:01000065); material: "saline water (ENVO:00002010), including plankton... | reverse complement strand
AATTAAAAAAGATAAGGGGTCAGTAATAGAATATGAAGATGCAGAAAAGATCGAGGGAACAAAAATTTTCGAACTTGATGTGGATGTTTTAATCCCTGCAGCGCTTCCAGACGTGATACACGAAAAGAATATAAATAATATAAGGGCAAAAATTATTGTAGAGGGGGCAAACATCCCAATGAAGGAGGAGCTTGAAGAAGAGCTTCATGAAAAGGGAATCTTAATAGTGCCGGATTTTGTTGCAAATGCCGGAGGAGTTATCTCATCTTACGCTGAACACGTTGAAAAGGGAGAGGAGGAGATGTTCAGGCTTGTAGAAGAAAAGATTACAAAAAATACAAAAGAAATACTTGATAGGGCAAAAGAAACAGGGGAGAGTCCGAGAAAAACAGCAGAGAAGATTGCCAGAGAGCGTATTGAGGGGATATAATATTTAGTATGAAGAATAAAACACACACAACTCCGAGAGATTTCTTTTTACATCTCCTTCACATTATCACGCTATATGGGTCAGCAATCGCACTAATTTCGATTCTCTGGCAAGTGATAAACATCGGCTTTCCTGATGCGGCAGAGGGAGGATATAGGTTTTACGGAATAAACAGCGCAGTTAGGTGGAGTATTGCAGTACTCATCGTGATGTTTCCAGTGCTGTTGGGAACAGGAAGATTTCTGGAGAGGGCATATAATAGAGAGCCTGAAAAAAAAGAGCTCAAAATCAGGAAGTGGCTGGTGTATTTTACACTCTTTGCAACAGCGATAATTATCATTATTGATCTGGTGCGCCTTATCTTTGAATTTTTGGGAGGCGAACTCACCCCGCGCTTTATCTTGAAATTCTTGTCTGTTCTTGTAATAGCTGCAGCAATATTCTGGTACTACTTACAGAGTGTGAAAAAAACACCATGGTCATACAAGATATTAGGTCTGCCAGCAAAAAAGATATTTGTATGGAAAACAATTGTCTTCGTACTCGCTGTAATAATTGTTGGATTTGTACTAATTGATTCTCCTGCGGATGAGCGCGCTTACAAAAACGACGATAGAAGAATGCAGGATCTTCAGATTATCCAGAGTAGAATTGTAGAGAATTGGAGGCAGGGAGCACCAACGTCAACTCTTCCTAGCTCGCTTGATGAATTAGGAATTGAAGCAAGAGAGAATGGATATGACCCGTTAAGAGATCCAGTAACAGAAGAAACATATGGATATAGGATTACAGGAGAGATGAGTTTTGAGTTATGCGCAGCATTCGAAAAAGAAACTAGAGGCAAGGAGTTTATAGAACCATACGTATATCTGGAAAGAAAACCAATTCCTGTAAGAACTTTGGAAGATGCAGGGGAAAGAGAGCAGTATTATATAGAATCAAACAGCTGGACCCATGAAGAGGGCGAGGCTTGCTTTGAGAGGACGATAGTAAAAGAAAAAATATAGGCGAACCCATGGACTGGAGCTATAACCCACAACGACAAAGAAATCTCTTTAACCCAAATTCAAGTGAGCCCTTCAGACTAAGCCGATCAAGGCTTGAGCTTTTTACCGGATGTCCGCGCTGCTTTTATATAGATAGGCGGCTAGGCACAGACCGTCCGCCCGGCTTTCCATTTACTTTAAATGTTGCAGTAGATGAGCTTTTAAAGAAGGAGTTCGATATTCACCGCGCGCAGGGATCAAAACATCCTATTATGGAGGAGTATGGAATAGACGCTGTTCCATTTCAGCATGAAGATCTAAATAAGTGGAGAGAAAACTTTGTAGGAGTGCAGTTTCTGCATAGACCTACAAATCTTGTTATAACCGGAGCAGTAGATGACGTTTGGGTAAATCCAAAGAAAGAACTAATTGTCGTAGATTACAAAGCAACAAGCACGCGAGGAGAAATTACTCTCGCGGGTGGAGGATATAAAGACGGATACAAGCGTCAGATGGAAATATACCAGTGGCTTTTAAGAAAAAACGGATACGCAGTATCAGATACAGGATACTTCGTCTATGTAAATGCAGATAAGGATAAAAAAGCATTCGACAAAAAGCTCGAGTTTGACGTACATCTCCTTCCGCACACAGGAAGTGATGACTGGGTAGAAGGAAAAATTAAGGAAGCACACGCCTGCCTTTCAGCTGATAAAATTCCAGAGTCTGATCCAAGCTGTGAATATTGCGCGTACAGAAAAGCCGCCGCACTCCATGAATCCCGCACATAACAAGTTATGTGAGGGATGAAAAATAATATTGGAAGAAAAGGTCGTAAATACTACACGAATATACAAATCAAGCACGAATATCTAATATACGAAATGTACGAGTAAAGAATTCGTATATTCGTGCCCTATTCGATATTAGTGAGGTTTTATGGCTAACGTAACAATATATACGACACCATCTTGTGTTTATTGCAAAATGGCAAAAGAGTTTTTTAAGGAAAATAAGATAGAGTATTCAGAAAAAGATATAGCAGAAGATGATTCAGCAAAAGAAGAAATGGTAGAAAGGACAGGGCAGATGGGAGTTCCAGTAATCATGGTAGATGATGAATCAGTTATAGGATTTGATAAGGAAAGACTTTCAGAACTGCTAAGTATCTCATAAATTAAAAATCCTCTGCTTATGCGGAGGATTTTTGATAGAATAAGAGTATGAATGTTTTAATAGATGTACTTGAAGTAGTAGGAACTTTACTAATAGGATTCGCAGCCTTGCGTGTTCATCACAGGGTGCTAAACGAGCATAAGATTGGCAAGCGTGTTTTCAGAGCAATGAAAAGAGAGCAGAGGCTTGGAATATTAGGAATGGTACTTATTGTAGCGGGCTTTATTTTAGAGATTGGATACAAAGGATAAGCCCCCGTTGATAATAAGCTGGCACCCAGTAGAGTACTGCGATAGAGCAGGGCAGAAGGATCGAAAAGTGCAAAAATGGTCAAACAAAGAAAATCTATATAATGTTCTGTGATACGCATCATCGGAGGTGATGCAATCGCAGTACTTCTACTGGGATGGAAAATCCAGTTCGAACATCAACACATCCAATCATACAAAGCGCAGCGTACGTATCAATCAATCAAAAACAGATTGAGAAGATAGCAGTAAGGTGGGCAGAGGAGGGCATGCCAGAAGAGTCATGGAACGTAAACATCCATCTCGATAGCAAGAATGAAAAAGCGCTTCTCACATATCAATTTCTTCTCGATACATTAAACTTCTGCTTTTGGAACAAGGAGGAAGAGAGGTGGTATATTGAACATCAAGGCAAAAAAGAGAAGGGATACAACGGGGCGGCACTTTCTTTTAAAAAATTTTTTAAAGAACACCCAGACAAGGCAACATTTGAATATCTTCAGCATGTCGACACTAAGGAGTTTGAAGACATATTTCAAGGAGGAGAAAATTTATACTTCTTAAAAGAACGACAGAAAATGGTGCAGGGGGTAAGTAGAAAAATGGTGGAAGAGTACGCTGGAGATCCTAAAAAATTTATAGAAGACGCAAAAGGAGAGTGCTCCAAGCTTGTACAAAAAATTGTACAAGAACTTCCCTCATTTAATGATGAGGTAATATACAAAGGAGAGAAAATTTACTTTTGGAAGCGGGCACAAATTTTGGTTGGAGACATATGGGGCGCATTGGGCGGAGAGGGCGTAGGAGCACTGCAGCATATGGGGTGGCTGACAGCATTCGCAGACTACAAGATTCCGCAGATTCTTCGTCACTGGAATGTATTCGAGTACGAAAAAACACTAGAAGAAAAAATAGAGCAGCAAGATTTTATTCCGCAGGGATCAAGAGAGGAGATAGAAATTCGGAGCGCAACCATATGGGCAGTAGAGTATTTGAGGGACGCATTAGAAAAGTATGGAGTAGAAAAAAACGCGTTTGAAATCGATTGGATATTATGGAACAAGAGTAAGGAAGGAAAACTTCCAAACCCCCACCATCTTACAAAAACAATCCATTACTAAAACGCCTGCAAAAGAAAAAAGTGTATAATAAGTAACACAGTGGCAAAAGCAAAAACACACGTAAACTTTTTTCTTATACTATTGGGGGCAGCGCTCGTCCTTGGATTTATTATCATTCGTCCCTACATTACCACAATAATTGTGGGAGGAATTCTTGCGGCTATCTTTTCGCCTTTATACGACTACTTACGCCGCTTCGTCCGCAAAGAAAGTCTTACTGCGGTAGTAACTCTTATTCTGGTATTTATAGTTGTTCTCATTCCACTCTTCTTTCTGGGAAGTCAGGTATTTCAGGAATCAAAAGATGTATACTCCAGCCTGACATCAAACGGCACACTGGGAGGCCTGTTTGAGAGCACAAAAAATCTAATTACAAAATATATTCCAGGGGCATCATTCGACATCTCAAACGCGCAAATCGGGGAGTATGCGCGTCAGGTGCTTGGGAAGGTAATTGAAAACATCGGCCCAGTATTTTCAGGCATAGCGCAGATTGCCCTTCACATCGTGCTAAGCCTTATGGCGTTTTATTATTTCTTAAAAGATGGAGATAAATTAAAAGAGGAGCTAATCAAGCTCTCCCCCTTAAAAGAAAAAGAAAATAGAGAAATCATAGAAAAGATAAAAACCGCAATCACATCAGTAGTGCGGGGATCGCTCGTTATTGGAATTATTCAGGGAATTCTTACGGGAATTGGATTCTCGCTCTTTGGAATCCCTAATCCAGCGCTTTGGGGAAGTCTGGCAGTTATTGCGGCTCTCGTTCCCGGAGCAGGGACTGCTCTCATTATCATCCCTGGAGTTCTTTTTCTCGCATTCTCCGGAAGTCTTGTAAGCGCATTCCTTCTTCTTATTTGGGGATTTGTAGCTGTGGGCCTAATTGATAACTTTTTGGGCCCGCGCCTTATGGGTCGGGGAACAAAGATGCATCAGTTTATGATACTCCTAAGCGTCCTCGGCGGCATTACCATATTTGGTCCAGTGGGATTCTTAATAGGTCCACTCATCCTAAGCTTTATCTTGGCTCTTATTGATATATACCCCGCAGTGATTTTGAAGAGGAGATAACAGAAACTTAAACAAAACCCCAGCTTGAGCTGGGGTTTTGTGTTTTATGGCCTGAAGGCGTTTTGTGCTGTTACTGTATCTCTTCTTTCTTGTTCCGAACAAACTCATGAAGATTTTCGAAAAACTCAACAATGAGCTGGAAGGGGAACTCGATAAACACATTTGTAAAAATAACAAATATGTTGAACCTTCGAAATCCGGCAATGAGCCACTTTCCAATTGTTACAAGCGGCATGGTAAAAAGATCAAGAAGGAAGTTGAAAAACCTAGGCCGCTCTTTCTCTAGGCTGATGTCTTTTGATCTATTATAAATCTTCACGCCAACAGCAGTAACAAGAGATGTAAATAGGAGAAAGACTACAACATTTGCAATGCTAAATCCGAGCGAGAGAAGAAACGCTGCGATAATTCGGATAGTAACAACAAACACAACAAGGTAGATAAAGTGAACAAGAAACCAGATAAACCAGCTCTTCTTCTTGGGGGTCTGAACAGTGTAAGCCTCTCGTTCTCCCTCAAACACAATAGATCGAACCGCTCTTTGTACAAGATGGAGGTTCTTCCTAGAGGGAAGCCGGATGGAGGCAACAATAAGAAGCATGAGAAAAGGAGGAAGGGCAATGTTTAAGAGTGTATGAAACAAAGAAAAGTGATTAGCGATATACAAGTCAATCGGAACCTCGATCGCAACAGCAACAAGAATTTTCGAAAGGAAGAATGATATTATGCTGAGAAAGGCCATTCGGAAAAGGCGTCCGCGCTGTTTCCTGTATCGTTCTTGGTATACCTCCTCAACGTCCTTCTCAAGATCATCAAATCCTTTACTTGAAAACACAAGATCGCCAAGAGTTTGAAATACCGTATTGTAATGATTGCAGAGCTTTAGAAATGAAGGAAGTAGGGGGTGACGAAGATAGTCAGAAACATTTTTATGCGTAACAAAAAGACTTCCTGCTACAGAAGATGAGTTTTCTGTATTCGAATTTTCCCACTCCGGAAACATAAGGCGTAAGAGTCGATGGTGAAGCTGATCATTATCGACTCGAAAAAGTGACTTCTGTATTGCAATAAAGAGAAGCACATCTTTAACGTCATCTGTAACATTCGCGCCCGCAATTGTAAGATCCCGGCGCAGGGTCTGGAACATAAGGGTCGCAAGCAAACGGTCTTTCTCTGGTGTGGCAAGAGTTTCTTCAATCGCGCAAACTGTTACGCCAACAATCCATTCGGAAAACTCCCGCCCTTCAGATGTTGAAAGCGACCGTCCATACTCAAGAAAAAAGAGAAGATTATCAATAATCCTCTGAACTTCGGAAATTTTACTTTCCGGAATAGTGTTGTTACCAAGATATCCTGAGCGGATAATTTCTTTAATAAGAGGTTCTGCAATATCCTCACCGCTGATGTCTTTCAAAAAAATCCGCCTTCGAAGTGCCCTTCCAATGACATTTTTCCGCAAAAGGTGACTTTCCTGATAATCAATAAGATTTCGGAACTTTTCATAGAAGGCCGCAATTTTCGAGGCAATCTCATCAACCTCAATCTTTGGCTCTTCTTCTCGAGGCCGTTTTTTCTCAAGATAGAGCCGATAAGATTCCAAAAGTCCTTCTACTGGTTGAGAAAGTGTAGACATAGGTATATACATAAGTTACTACGGCATCACTAGGAAATCAATGGTCTCGGTGTTACAATAGAAAACGATATGGCAGATACAAAATACATATTTGTCGTAGGAGGAGTTATGTCAGGAGTCGGAAAAGGAGTAGCAAGCTCCTCAATAGGAAAGATTCTCCAAATGAATGGACTCGGAGTCTCTGCGATAAAAATAGATCCATATGTAAACGTTGATGCAGGCACCATGAATCCCACGGAGCATGGCGAGGTGTTTGTGATGGATGACGGAACCGAATGCGATCAGGACATGGGAAATTACGAACGCTTTCTCGATCGAGATTTTGATGCAAGGAACTATATGACAACTGGGAGCATCTATCTAGATGTAATCCAAAAGGAACGAAATCTCGAGTATAAAGGAAAATTCGTAAGTGTTGTACCATACATTCCGCTTGAGGTGATCGGTAGAATTGAACGCGCATCAAAAAAAGATCACGCAGATGTGGTTATAACAGAAATTGGAGGAACAGTAGGAGAGTATGAGAACATCCTTTTTTTGGAGGCTGTACGAATGCTTAAGTTTAAGCATCCGGAAAATGTGTTACTCGTTTTGGTAAGTTATCTTCCAACCCAGGGAAGCGAGGGAGAATTAAAAACAAAACCAACACAACACGCAGTACGCAGCCTTCACTCTGCAGGAATTCATCCAGACGTCATCATTGCACGAGCAGATGTTGCGCTTGATAAAAAGAGGAAAGAGAAAATTGCATTCCACTGCAGTATTGATGGAAAAAGCGTCATTTCAGCACCAAACGTTGAAAGTATTTACGAAGTACCAATAAATTTTGAGAAAGAACGCCTCGGAGACGTATTAATGGAAAAACTGAACATCCGAACAAGAAAGAAAAAAAAGGATGGTGAGTGGCGCGCATTTGTACGAAATATACGACGATCAACAAAGGAGGTGCGGATTGGCATTGTAGGAAAATATTTTGCAACAGGAGACTTTGTTCTTACTGATTCTTATATATCTGTCATCGAATCAATTAAGCACGCTGCCTACAAGGAGAAGAGAAAGCCAATAATTGAATGGCTCGATGCAGAAGAATTTGATAAAAAAAATAAAGGATACCGAACAAGTTTGAAAAAATTGGAAAAGCTTGACGGCATTATCGTACCCGGAGGGTTTGGTTCAAGGGGAATAGAGGGAAAGATTCAGGCAGTAAAGTACTGCAGAGAACATAACATTCCATATCTGGGGCTTTGTTATGGAATGCAGATGATGGTAGTGGAATTCGCAAGAAACGTTGCAAAGATAAAAGAAGCTCACACCACAGAGATAAACGCAAAAACTCCAAATCCGGTTATCGATGTTCTGCCGGAGCAGAAAGAGCTTCTTTCAAAGAAAAACTATGGAGGGACTATGCGTCTTGGCGCCTATCCAGCGCGTCTTCAAAAGGGAACAATTGCAGGAGATGCATATGGGAAACCGCGCATCTCTGAACGGCACCGTCACCGATACGAAGTAAATCCAAAATATATAAAAAGGATTGAACGTGCCGGACTTATCTTTTCCGGCGCGTCACCAGACAGAAGATTAATGGAAATCGCAGAGCTTCCTCGTGAGAAGCACCCCTTTTTTGTGGGGAGTCAGTTTCACCCGGAATTCAAATCTCGCCCCCTAAATCCGCATCCATTATTTAGAGAGCTTGTAAAAGCGGGAATAAAACGCAGAGAAGGCACAGGCACAAAGAAGAAATGAACATATCAGTTAAAGTAAAGCCAAAAGCAAAAAAAGAGTACTTAAAGCAAATAAGTGAATCAGAATTTGAGATAGCAGTACATGAGCAACCAGAGAAAGGAAAGGCAAATCTGGCAGTAATTAGAAAACTTGCAAAACACTTTCAGGTTCCGCAAATAAACATAATGATAGTAAGCGGACAAACCTCAAAAAATAAAATAATTAAAATAGAAACTTCTTAAATCACAAGACTTAACTCATGCTCGATATCTATCAAGAACCGCTATTTCTTCTTTTGCTAATTTGGACCCTTCCGTGGAAGGGATATGCTCTTTGGAAGGCATCAAAAAAAGGACATAGGTGGTGGTTTATTATTATTCTGGTGGTAAATACTGTTGCTCTTCTTGAGGCTGCGTATATCTTTTATTTCAGCGAGAAAAAAAATAGGAAGAAAAAAGTTCTTAAATCTTAGATCTTATCACATGAATACATCAATACGATATCCAATTATAGGAGGAATCATTCTTTTTGCCTTGTTTTGGATATTTGCAGTATTTAATACGCTTTCAGGTTTCCCAATACTGGATATCCCCATGCACTTTATTGGAGGATTTTTTGCAGCTTGGTTTATAAGAATACTTCTTAAGAAAGATATAGAGAGAACATCATGGCTTGGAACATTAATAATTATCGTAGGAGGAACAGCCTTTATCGGAATAACATGGGAGTTCTTTGAGTGGACTATTGATTATGCTGTTTGGGAGGGATTTATGGGAACCAGAGATGATACGCTTCTTGATTTTGTAATGGACATACTGGGCTCAATCACAGTAGCGATTCTTGTATTCAAACAAGGTCATGCCAGAGAAGATTCATATGTTCAAAGCAATTGAGAAGATATTTTTAGAAAGCGCTAATCCTAAAAAAAGCTTGCAGGACGCGTGGAAGGAGGTGTAGGATAGCCACAATGGAATCAAAGGAAAATCTTGAAGAATTCGCTCCAATTTTTCTAAAAAACAAGTATCAGGCAGAAGAGAAGAAGTATCTAGAGCCCTTTTTTACAAACTGTGATAAGTCGGTGTACGCCCCAATACTGCTCCCTCCGGAGCTTATTGGCGCGCTATGCTCAAGAACAAGCCGGGTAAAGGGTGATCTACGTCCCATATTTTTGAAGGAGTATATAGCCCCCTTTATAGAAGCAGAGCGAGAACCAAAAGATACGGAAGAAGTTTGGAAAGAGAAGCAGAAATACGGAGAAGGATTAAGAGAGTTCATCGACTTTCTGCATAAACATCCAGTATCAGAACTTTTTGCAAACCCAAGGGCCCGCTCCTTCTATGTAAAGTGGCTTGCAGAATATGGAGATGATTCTATCGCGCAGATGGCAGGATCTCATCTTATCTTTCAGGGCATTTCACAAGTTGCAATAAAACACTTTGAAGACCAGCGTATTGGACTTGCTCCAATTGAGAAATCCACACGCTATGTAAACTACTCCAAAAAAGTAGGAGGGAAGTACTTGTACTACACAGATCCAACGCTAAAAAAGCTAAGACTGAAAACTGAATATGAGAATGCAATGGACGGACTCTTTGACGCCTACACAGACTTTATTCCAAAGCTAAGCGAATATCTTACAAAGAAGTTTCCAAAAGAAGAGAAGTCGGTAATTGAGAAGAAGGCATTTGATACAGTACGCGGACTCCTTCCAGCCTCAACCCTCTCGCAAGTTGCCTTTTTTGGAAATGGGCAGGCATTTGAGTACATGATAAGCAGGTCGGGAAAGCACTCACTTGGAGAAATCCGATGGGCAGCGAATGAGGCTTTAGAGGAGCTTTACAAAGTTACTCCATCCTTTTTGCGAAGATTAAAAGACGAGGACAAGAAAGAAGCAGTAGATTCATATCAGGAATATCTTGCAGGCAAGGGCAGGCGTCTTGCGCCAGCAGTTGAAGAGGTTTTCAAAGAAAAGGGAACAGTCTCAAGCGATCGCCAAACTAAGGTGCGGCTTCTTGAGCACGATCTTGAGGGAGAGAATAAGATTATCGCAGGAATTCTTTATAGTGCGCCAAACAATCACAGAGGATGGAAAGAACTTCTCCGACGTATTAGAAAGATGACAGAAGAGGAAAAGAAAAACATTCTCGACAAATACCTTGAGGGACGCACTGTTAGATGGCAGAAGGTGGGGAGAGCGCTTGAAAATACATATATGAGATTTGAGACAATCGTAAATATCGGCGCTTGGCGTGATCTCCATAGGCATAGAATGCTTACTCAGCAAAGACAAAACTTCTCTACGCATCATGGATATGATATTCCAGAAGAAATAAAGGAGGCTGGATTGGAAGAAGAGTATAAGGGTGCCATAGAGCCGGCCCAAGAGGTGTACGAAAAAATTGCGCGCCATGATCCTGATCTTGCCCAGTACGCAGTAACCCTTGCGCACCGCCTTCGCTTTATGCAGTGGGAGAACCTAAGGCAGATATTTTGGAAAATGGAGCTTCGTACCATCCCAGAAGGGCATCCAGACTACCGTTCTATAGAACAGCAGAAGTTTCGCCTCGTAGAAAAGGCCTATCCCATGATAGCGGAGCGCATCATGGTAAACCTCGGCAACTATGACTTTGCCCGCCGTGGGCAGGAGGAGCGCATCCAGAAAAAGCTTCGAAAATTGGAGAACTCATGACCCCTAACAGAAACCTGTGGGGGAGATTCTTTAAAATGTTATAATGGCAATATGATATATTCAGAAGAAAAAAATGAAGGCGGAGTAGTAGTGGCAGTACTTATATCAGTAATTATAGGACTAGCTGTGGGAGTAGGAGCTGGGTTCATTGAACAGCAGCTTATTTCAAGAAACGACAGCAGTACGAGTGCACAAGAAAATGCGCAAACAGAAAAAAGCATACAGGTAGGAAGTGGAGAATCAAAAGAAGAGCCAAAAACAGTAGGGTTGCCCAAAGACCCCCTAGAATTGATTCAGGAGGTAGCAAAACGCCACAAGGAAGCGTGGCCAGATGTATTCCATGCTGATATGGAGATGCATACGATAGAAGACAGAGACAATATAAATGTGTTTAATCCAGAGCTAGCACTACAGGGAGAACCGCAAGTAACAGGAGAAATATATGTTACGGAACAGGAACTATTTGTAATACAGGAAGGAGGACAAGCAGTGAAAGCAGCGAAATCAAAATCATTTCTACTCATGCCCGCTCCTTACATTGCACTACAGAATATAGAATCATTATTTTATCCTCCGAGTAATGTTCAAAATATAACCCAATTTACAGAAGCATCTGAGGGGATAATAAACGGAGAGAAGGCAACAGTGGTCACTATACAAAGAACGATAAGGGGGGAGGTGCTAATGGAGGATATTGGAAGTCTAACCACCGAACAAAGTGGAGAGACCACGATACAGAGTATTGACAGCACAACAGATTTTGGTGAAAGCGGAATAAAGATGATGACGAAAGTGGTGATAGGTCAAAATCCAGTACGACTTCATCACGTCAAACAAGAACTGCTACCAGCGGAAGGCGAACAGGGAAACACTATCTTAACTGAAGTTTTGTACGCATATAAAGACAATTCACTTATACCTTCAGGCATAGGTTTTGATCTCGGCATCTCATTTGCAATAAATCTTTTTGCGGAATTAAGTGAAGATGAGGAAAGCTCAGCCCCAATAGAAATTCCATTACCATACCTAAAATTAATCGGACTCCAAGAAGGAGTGCCTGTGCCGGCAGATATAAGGGCAAGCGCAATAGAACAGTAAAGCGAAGCGAAGCGCATTCCAATTCAAAAATTTACAGTACGTATGCAAACGGAATTTTAAACTGTCCGATGTCTCATCGGGCAGTTTTTTATGCACCACACTCTTGATTCTTCATCATTAATTCTATATCCTTGTTCTCGTTATGCGTATAACCTCCTACAAGAGGGCAGTTGAATATTTGGAATCTCTCATCCCAAATAAAAATACAGGGAAGAGATTGTATAAGCTCGAGCGAGTAGCGCATCTTTTAGAACTCATGGGAAATCCCCATGAGTCATTCAAGTCTATCCATATTGGAGGAACAGCAGGTAAGGGGTCAATTACTTACATCACAGCTGGAATCCTGAAAAAGGCGGGATATAAAGCAGGACTGCATATCTCTCCTCACATAAACAGAGTAAACGAACGAATACAGGTGAATGGAAAAGAGATAAGCGATAAAGACCTTACAGAGCTTGTTGAATGGGCAAAGCCAAAAATAGAAAAAACAGGAAGAGAAACTGATGGATTGCCAACATACTTTGAGGCAGTTGTTGCCATAGCATTCGAACACTTTCGAAGAAAGAAGGTTGATGTTGCAGCAATAGAAGTGGGCCTTGGCGGAAAGCTTGACGCGACAAACGTGATAACCCCCCTTGTCTCAGTCATTACAAATATCCATTTTGACCATCGGAATATTCTTGGCTGGACAGTGGGGGCGATTGCTCGAAACAAGGCAGGAATTATTAAAGAGGGAGTTCCAGTAGTAACAGGAGCAACACAAAAAGACGCGCTGGAAGTAATAAAAAAGAAAGCAAAAAAGGAAAAGGCGCCTCTTACAATCATGGGAAGAGATGTGCAGACAAAGCTGAAAAAGTTAGGTCCAGAAGGACTTCTCTTAAACGTAAAGACAAAAAAAGAAACGTATCTAAATCTAAAAACTCCGCTCTTAGGAGAGTATCAGGCAGTAAATATTGCAACAGCAATTACTGCGCTTGAAAAATCAAAACTAAAAGTATCAAAAGAAACTATTAGGAAAGCATTAAGGGAAGTTCGAATTCCCGGAAGGATTGAAGCGTTCAATATTAAAACTTTGCATGGAAATAAGACAATTATTTTAGATGGCGCGCACAATCCTAAGAAGATGGAGTCATTTGTGCAAACAATTAAGAAGCTGTTTCCAAAAAAGAAGTTCACCTTTATATTTGCAATCAAGAAGGGAAAGAATCAGACCGGAACAATGCGAAAGATTGCTCCAATTACAAGAAAGATATACTTCTCGCAATTCCTTTCCACAACTGACTTTGGCAAGAAAAAAAGTAAGTCTGCAAGAAGCCTCTCACTAAAAATGAAGAAGGTTTCAAAAGTAGAACGGAGAATAGTAAGAAGTCCGGAAGAAGCGCTTGATCTAGCAATAAAAGAATTCAAAGGAGATGACATAATAATCGTAACCGGCTCCTTTTATCTCGTAGGGGAGGTGAGAGCTCGTATTTTTGAGTCCTTATTAAAAAAGAAGGTCAAATAGCCCTTTTTTGCTGTCCACAGTTTTTCCCTTTACCCAAAAGGGCTCCTTCAAGTAGCATAGGACCAGAGGAAAACCAAAACCGAAAATCACAGAAAAAGCCAAAGAAGGGTGGTGATACGCAAAATGGCGAGTGAACAGGGTCGAATAGAGTTTGTGCCCGGAGCCCAGATTGAACGAGCCATACGGGAAACACGCGGACTGTCCCATACATTCCGAGATTGGGCAGGACAAGCCCATATGGAAGGGGTCCTTCTCCAGTATCTGCAGATCGTAATGGATGGAAGATCCGACATTGGATTTGCACTGCAGAAACTAGATGCAATTGTAAGGAGGTCCGACA
>CEPX01197721.1_pt1 | contig 14024 bp, 9 predicted proteins | sample 361361 | NCBI WGS metagenome assembly CEPX01 (sample SAMEA2619974, study PRJEB7988) | marine metagenome | biome: marine biome (ENVO:00000447); feature: mesopelagic zone (ENVO:00000213) & marine oxygen minimum zone (ENVO:01000065); material: "saline water (ENVO:00002010), including plankton... | reverse complement strand
GTTCAGTATTTGCCGTTTGTGGCGTAGACTAGCTGCTAGTTTTTGTTGTTTGAGTAAGATTCTAGCTGCGATTCTCTGTTTTCTTGCAGTTATTCTCTGTTTTCTTCTTAGAGCTCTAGCTTCCTTGACCTCTCTCCTGTGTTGTGCTCTTTGTGCTTTAATCTCTGTAATCTTATGGTCATAGTGGGCATGCTGTTGAGTCAGTGCTTGGAAGATCTTACGTTTTGAGGACTCTGTGATGTAGTGGAGTTTTCCTGCTGCAAGATACTTGGATTGGAGCCATCTGTATGTTAGGCTGGCTCTGAAGAATTTCTTCTTGGTGATGAGGCTCTTGAGGTGGCTGATGCCTTTCATGAACTGCTGTTCATGAGTTCTAGCAAGTAGTGCGTGGTATGCCTTGTAGAGCTCTTGGAGGGTGTTGTAGGCTTTTGTTCTCGTAGCTTTGTGGAGATGGACCTTGGACAGTTGTGCATAAGCAGTTGCGGCTCGTCTATAGGCTCTACCAGCTGCTTTTGCTTTGCCACTTGAGATGAGGTGTTGGCAGTGTTTGAATATGTTTTCAAGGGCTCGTAGTGGTGCATGATGTTTTTTATGGATAGCTCTTAGGTCAGCGTTCTTGATATGGCTGTAGATGGAATCGAGTTCTGCATGTAGGAATTTCTTGGTTTTGTTTGAGACATGGCTATTGCCGTGGATTTTGTGGTAATTTCTATGGCTGATTCTGTAGAATAGTTTTGCGAGCAGTCTGTAGTCGTTCTTGAGGTGTTTTCTTGCAAGGGTTAGATATTTGGAAACTGTGGCTATACACCTTTGTTCGTATGTCTTTATTACATGGCGATATGCTTTTCTCAAATCTTTGTGGACTTGGATGCTGTGGTCTTTTACAGCTAGCTTGTGGACTCTCTTGGAATGGTTGTGGAGCTGTCTGTATGTTTTTTGTGCTAGGGATGCTGTTCTAGCTTTTAGGCAGGAGGTTAGGAGGTTATTGTAGTGGGCAAAGACTTTTGCTTTCTTTTTGTCTATCTTGGTCGTAGCTGCTAGAGTTCTCTGTGTGGTGAGGGCTTTCTGGGTGGAGTGGATATTCTTGAAGATTTTTTCAGCTGCTTCTTGGTTATGGCTGGCGAGTTTTTTGTAGTGTCTATGTAGGAGTTTGTAGTATAGGGCGGCTGTGAAGAATCTATTCTTTTCAAGGAGTTTGTGGATTCTTGCAATGTTTTTGTCAATAGGGGCAAGGAATTTGTCTATCTCTGCTTGTTTGACTGATGCGAAGTGTGATTGGACATCTCTGAAAGCTTGTTTTTGTGTTTTCTCAGGCGCTACCTTTGAGAGTTTGGTGTATGCAGCTGAAGCTCTGGCATAGGCTGAGGTGGTTGCTTTGTTTGTGTGGAGCTTGAGCTTGTTGTGGAGTGAGGTGATGAAGTTATCATGGTCTACAACAGCTTTGTTTTCTACTGCTTTTTGGTAGAAGAGATGGGTTTCTTCTGTGATGGTATGGATCTTGGCTCTTGTTTTTGTGGAGACAAGGTCATCTAGTTGAGATTTGAGTTGGCGTAGCTCTTCGTAGTAGCCAGCAGCGAAGAGGAATCTACCTTTCTCTATGGAGGATTTTATTTTGTCGACTCTTGCAGTGGCGTCAGCCAAGGCTTTTTCGTTGATTGCTTTCTCTAGCTTGGTGAAGATCTCTTTTATGTGACGATAGAGGGCAGGAGCTTCATCTCTATGTGAGAGTCGTCTATAGGCTCTAGAGAGTCGTTTGTAGCTAGACTTGGCCTTCCTGAGTTTGCCTCTCTCGATCTGATCTCTAGATCTCTTCATCAGGGCGGCAATTCCATCCATATTTCTTGGGAAGAGGTATCTTCCAACCAAGAAGAGTAGGAGCGCTCCTACAGCTATGATGGCTCCATAAGGTAGGACCTCCTGAGGTTGTTCGAGGAAATTCACCATGGTAGGGATGGCTTTGTAGACCAGCATGGCGCCGACTAAGACAAAGAAGGCCTCTCGTAGATAGGTGGCTCTATCCAAACCTCGGCCTCCTTTGTTTTTTAGTCTGCTATCTACCATGCTTTACTTTCCTCTCATTCTTTTTCTTACCAAATTCAGAAGTCTTTTCTAAGAGGCTTTCAGCTGAACCTAAATACCTGAGAACTTTTTGCACTACCTTCTTGCCGACTCTTCTATTCTCTACAAGATAATAGTATTTCCTACCCTTTATTGTCTTGGTTCGTATAAAAGCCACTTTACACAGGCTATTCCTACGTCTAGGAATAGATATTTCCTGTTAGGCACTACTTTATTTATAAATGTATTCATTTTTAGGAGAGAAATGGGCTAATATTGGGTTAAAAAGTTAGGCACTACAAATGAAGAAAATGAATGTATTTGTGTTTTTATATTAGGTTATTTTTTGAGAAATTAGTGAGTTAGACGGGTTAGATCTATTTCTTTCCTTTAGTTTCTTTTTTATCCTCTACTTTATCATCATCCTTAGGTAATTTTTCAATTGTTCTACACTTAGGAAACTTATTACAGCCGAGAAATTGTCCATACATAGATTTTCTCAGGACCATTGTTCCTTCTTTGCACTTAGGACATGGTTTTTCTTTAATTTTATCAGCATCTGGATGTTTTTTTGAGGCACATTCTTTGTCGATACATACTTCTTGAGGTCTTGCTCGTTTTTTTATTAGTAAGATCATCGGATGTTTGCAATGTTCACAGACGTTTTCAGAGACTTTAAACCCTGCGCCGGCAGGCAGTGAGAAGGTTGTTTTACAGTCAGGATGGGTTGAGCATGCAATAAATAGTCCAAATTTACCTTTTTTTATGACTAAGTTTCCTTTACTGCAGACAGGGCATCTTCCTACATGGGAAGCTTTTTTCATGGCTTCTGTATGGGCGGAGGCAAGTTTCTCTCCTAAGGCTTTTTCATTCTTTTTGAAACCTTCAATCACTTTGACGATTACGTCTTTTGCTTCTGTTAAGACATCTTCTTCCTTCTTTTTGTTTTCTCTGATTTCATCCATCTCTTCTTCAAAGTGTCTCGTTAATTTTTCGTCTACAATTTTTGGGATGAAACTTTCGAGGGCTTCAGCTGTGTTTATACCTAGATCTGTAGCTTCTAGAGATGAGGCTCCTTCAGCATAGTGACGGTTCACTAGGGTGTCAACAATTTGAGCCCTAGTAGCTTTTGTTCCGAGACCTCTTTTTTCGAGTTCTTTGATGATTGAAGCAGGAGTAAACCTTTTTGGTGGTGTGGTTTCTTTGTCAAGTTTTGAGATCTTTTTTATATCCACAGAGTCTCCTTTTTTTGCTTCTGGGAGTGTCTGTTCCTCTAGTTTTAGATAGGGTTGATAGTAGATATGCCAACCTGGTTCTACTGTTCTGGTTCCTTTAGTAATGAATAATTCTTTGTTCACATCAATATCAATCTCCATGGTTTCTCTTGTTGCTGGAGTGCCAAACACCGCCATGAACCTTCTCACAATGATGTCGTAGATTTTGAAGACTCTTGGTTTTAATTCTTTAGGAGTTTCCCCTGTTGGATAGATGGCAGGATGGGCAGGATCTGATTTTTTGCCCTCATTTGGTTTTAGATCTGATTTTAGGAGTGTTTCTGAGAGTTTTGAGTAGTTGTCTTGTTTTGCTAAGTTGGTTAGGATCTTTTTGTATCCGATAGTGGTGGGTAGTTTTTGGGAGGATGTTCTTGGGTAGGAAATGACTCCTGACGTGTAGAGTTCTTGAGCTATTGAGAGGGTTTCTTTAGGAGGGATTCTCACGGCTCTGTATGCTTCAATCTGGAGGGATGTGAGGTCAAATGGTACAGGAGGAGATTGTTTGAATTGTTTGTTCTTTATTTCTGTGATTGTGCCTTTCTTTTTCCCTTTTACGTTATTCATTACTACAGTTGCATCTTTTTCTTCCCAGAATTTTCCATTTTTATGCCAAGCTTCGATAGCTTCTGTGTGTAGGCTGCCATTTAGTTGGATTTCCCAATAAGGGACAGGTTTGAATGCCTTAATTTCCTTTTCTCGGTCGACTACAATCTTTAAGGCTGGAGCCTGGACTCTTCCTGAAGAGAGGATTTTGAACTTTCCTGTGGATTTGTAGGCAGAAGTTAATGCCCTGGAGATATTTATGCCGTAATACCAGTCAAGCATATGTCTTGTCTCTCCTGCCTTTGCTTGAGGCCAGTCTAGTGTTGTTGCTTTGTTTTCGTAAGATTTTCGTAGTTCATCTTTTGTTAATGTAGAGAATTTCATCCTTCCTGCATCATCTTTTTTACAGATGAACCTTACGACGTTGAGACCAATAACTTCTCCTTCGATATCATAATCTGTTGCAACAGTAAAAGAATCGCATTGTTTTGCTAATTTTTTGAGTGTGGTGAGGTATTTCTTTGAGAAAGCTGAAGATTTGTTTGATTCTGAGGTAGGTGTCCATTCAATGTCAAAGACAGGGAAGTTCCATCCTCCAGTTTTCTTTCCTTTAGTCTTTGCTGTTTTCTTTCCTTTATCTTTCTGGGTGAGACCATAGAGGTGGCCTACTGCGCAGCCAACAATAATATCAGTGTTACCGTTAGTTATTTCGTAGTAAGGAACGCCTGCATTTGACTTTTTGATGGGTTTTCCGTCTGCCAGGGCTGAGGCTATCTTCATGGCAGATTGGGGTTTTTCACAAATTATCAATTCACTTTTCATCATATCAATTTATATGTTCTATACCTATCTTTTTCCTTCTTTATATATTGAATTTGACGACCTTTTGTTAATTTTCTTAAAAAGTGATTTATAGTAATTCTTTTCCTTCCTAATTCTTTTGCCAATTCAATCGAGGTCAATTCCTTTTCTTTTAATAATCTTACTATTCTTTCCTTTGTTTCTCCCTGACTGTATGATATTCTTCCGGGATTTTTCATTATATTTACCAATGATGCTAATTTCTTCGGATGACTAAATCCAATAAGGTTATTGAATTTTTCTAAATTATGAAAATTCTTAATGTAGAAGTACCATACAGGAAAGTCTCTAATTGTTTTGTAATATGTTCTTGAGGTTTTTATTCCAAGTTCACTTAGCATAGATTGAATATCTTGTATAAATTCTTTATTAGCGAGAGCAAGTTCAATATATCGATAAGGGGGTTTAAATTTAACATATCCTTCGTCATCAAAAAAACTTTTTAAGAATTCACATTTTATCTCAAAATTTGCATTTAGAATAAATGTCGGTATTCGACACGACTTACTACTGAATTCACCAACTATGTTTTGAAGAATTAATCCAATTGCTGAAGGAAGGTAGACATATTGCGTGCCTTTGTTGGTTCTAATTTGAGTAATGTTGAAAGCGAAAGAATCTTGAACATCTTTTATAAATTGATCCAAGAGAACTCTTTCTTGATTATAATAACTTGTTGTAATACTTCCATGCTTATCAGTTGAAACAACCCCATCACCAAACAAATGGGCAATAATTCTTGCTAACTTAGCGTTAAATTGCAGGGGAAATCGAATATTTATGGGTTGACTAAGATTTCCTCCCCCATTACAAGGATACTTTCCAGATCTTAAATGCACAATATTTCTTTCCATTTTTTTAAGATCCATATTCAATTTTGCATATATTTTTTTTAAAGCAGCAAGGGGAAATTGACAATTTTTTAGCCATCCATAAAGGGTCCCTTGATTTATATTTATGATTTTCGAGAATTTGACAACTGAAAAAAATTTCTTACCTATCAACCATCTTATTTCTTTTACTTCATCTGAACATAATTTTACATAAAATCTATTTACATCCAAATCGAATAATTTTATGGAAAAATCGGATTTCTTACGGAAATAAGGTATTGCAGTTATCATGAATATCATAAATTTGTAGATACTTATATATGTTCCTATTACAAATTGCTCGAGTAAAAATATACAATTGCATGATTACTTTTCATATTATAATATTCCACCATCAATAACAATATATATTCCACAATTTAAGTACATTAAATGAAAAATTTTATTTTGTTGTATGCTTGTCTTTTGCTATTTTTATCACTTGGTTGTGCACAAAATAGCATCGAAACTTCTCCAGAGAAACTTCACTGGTTTATTCCAGATGGGATGAGGGCTGACCCTGTTGTTTTTGATGTATTTTCATGGGCTGAGGAAGGGCGGTTGCCAAATATTAAGAGATTGATGGATCAGGGGAGTTATGGTTATAGTATTCCGACGTTTCCTACACATACCCCTACCAATTTTGCTACTTTGTTGACTGGAGCTTATCCTCAATCTCATGGAATTGCTGATGGACCTATGCATATCGAAGGATTTCCATTGGCAAAACCAAGTGCTGCTGGATTTAGTTCAAGCGCTCGGAAATTGCCTGCTGTGTGGAGTATTTTTGAAGAATTGGAGAAAGAGGTGGTGCTTTTGAGTGTCCCAGGAAGTACTCCTCCTGAATTTAAGCGAGACGGTAAGGTAATTCGTGGTCGTTGGGGTGGGTGGGGTGCTGATTTTCATTCACTTATTTTTGAGTCTGCTTCTGAACAGGAAGGACGTTTGGGGAGGGGTAAGAAGTTGTTTTTTTTAGGATATGATCTTACTCGATTTATGGAACGGGAGTTTTATCAATCTTGGGGGGAACAGATGGAAGGATTTAGTCCGTCTTTGGATTATACATTTGATGTGCACGGTCAGCCATTGTTTGTAAAAATCGTTGATTCAACGAATGATGGCCAGGTTAACTATGATAGATTTACCTATTCTTTGGATAGAGATACTCTTACTGGTGATTTGGTCCAAGGAGAATGGGGAGAATGGCTCGGTGCTTCATTAGTTTGGCAGGAAAGAGAGATAGATTCTCACATTAGGCTTGGAGTAATCAAACTAGAAGAGGACGGTTTTTTTCGAGTGAGGGTTTTAGTTGATAATTTGAATAGTTTTATCACTTCTCCTCAATCTGTTTCTTCAGAGTTAGGGGGTAAGGTTGGACCGATGGTAGATTTTGTGGATAACTTTCCACCTCAGTTGATATATTATGATGAAGATAAGGATACTTTTTTGGATGAGGCTGGAATGTCTTTTGACTGGCATCAACGAGCGGTGGAGGCATTATATGATTTGTATGATCCTGATGTTATGATTCATGATATTTATTCTCCTAATCAAATGTTGACTTCTAGATGGTGGATGGGGTATATTGATCCGAGTAGTAGTCGGTATGGTGAGGTAGGTGAAGACGAACGTGAAAAGTTATGGGAAGAGGTTAAGGATATGTATGTTGAGCTTGATGATATTGTTGGTGAGGCATTGAAGCATGCTGATAAGGATACTCTTTTTGTGCTTTCTTCTGACCATGGGGCTGCTCCTCTTGATGTATGGGTTCGTTTAAATAATTTTTTTGCCGAGAAGGGGTGGTTGGTCTATAGTTTTGACGAGAAAAGTGGTGAACCAACCATCGATTATGAACAATCTACTGTTGTTTATCTAAAGATGGATAGTGTTTATATTAATCCTGAAGGTTTGGGTCCGACTTGGGTTCGTGGTGAGGGGGAGAAATATGAACAGCTGAGGAGAGAGGTCCGAGAGGTTCTTGAAGGATTGGAATATGATGGGCAGAAGGTTGTTTCTGGAGTCTTTGATTGGGAAGATGTGGGAGAATTTTTAGATTTACCTTCTGATCGGGTAGGAGATTTGGTGGTTGCGAATTCAGCCGGTTTTGGATGGAATGAGGAGTTGACAACTGATGAGAGGGTATTTGATGTTCCTCTTAAGACTGGCTATAAACAGGCTATTTTTGCCGAGCAGACAGAGGCAATGTGGACTCCGTTTGTTATAGCTGGGCCAGGGATTAGAAAAGGTTTTAAACTTAGTCAGCCTATTCAACATGTTGATCAACTTCCCACTATCTTAACGGTGATGGAAGTTCAGGTGCCAGACTATGTTGAAGGACAGACACTTAACGAGATTCTTGTTTAGTTTAGTTTTATGTAGTATTATTCTTGTTTTAGTTGGATGTAGTCAGGAGTCTTTTTGGGGTTATTCTATGGATATTCAAGAAATTGATGGGATAATTGTATACAGCTATGATTCTAATTCAGAACGTGTTAGAATTTCAGACTTAGGCGAGATGGATAAGAATGTTCGAGAAGATTTTGTATCAGATAATGTGGCTTTGTATTCTTCTCTATTCAATGTGCAACGTCCAGGATATCCTGGACAACACACGAAGTTTATTGCTTGTCCTGAGGAGTTTAAACCCTCTTTTGACACGGTGGAGGTAGACAGAGGGATGATTAGTTATTTTTTAGGTTATGCAAATGTAAATTTAGTGTATGGCGCATGTGTGGATGATTTAATTCTATATCGAACACTTAATGGGTGGGTAGAGTGTGGGGAAAATAGGTTAATTGAGTTTGAATATTTTGTTCCACGAGGTATTGAAGTCGAAAGCTTTTTAGATAGGATAAGTTGTGTAGGTATATGAGAAAATTATTTCATCTACTATTGATATTTTGTCTATTTCTAATCCTCGGTTGTGGGGAACAGCATACTGAAATTTTGGCTTGTGAGGGATGTAATATAATCTTTCTTAATATAGAATTACTACGTGCTGACTTTGTTGAAGGTATAGGGGGTGAATTTGGATCTACACCAAACCTAGATGCTTTTTTTGAAGATGGTATTAAATTTACTCAAGCCCAATCACCTTCTGGGGAAACTCTACGAAGTGCTACAGCTACTTTTACTTCTCAAGAATCATTTTTTAATACTCATAAATCTTGGAGATATCGGGGACAGCAAGAACCTATTGATTTAGTTCCTACAATTCCTCAAGTGTTGGGCAAGGAAGGGATGTTATCTTACGGGGTTGTTCAGGGAGAAGGATTAGATCCTGAGAATAAGTTTGGTAGGGGTTTTGAGCTTTACCAATTTGAGGAGGAAGATGTATTGATTGAAGATTTAGTGGATTCATTTATTACCTTGTTAAATCCCAATGCAAGTAATCAGTTCTATTATTTTCATGCACATTCTTTGCATAGACCTTATGTAAATTCTGAAGGTCTCTTAAATACGACAAAAGCAATGACCTATACTCGAGGGAAAAATATTACTGGAGAGATCCATAATGTAAATTTACGCCTACAATATAAAGGAAGGTTTAAGGATTTGAATTTTAAGGAGAATTTTGATAAGGTATTATTTAATGTAAGTGCAGGTGCTGTTCGAAGAAATTTTACCCTTGAAGATGTGGAAGAACTTCATGCAAGGTATCAAAAACAGGTTGAATATGTGGACGCAGCTCAGGTGCCGTTGTATACCTATTTGAGAAAACATTTTTGGAATAATTCTATTATTGTTTTTTTCTCGAATCATGGAGAGGGGTTGTTTGATAATGGTATTATTGGACATGGTGTAGGGTATCAGGCAACTACCCATGTACCACTTTTTATTCATCATCCAAAAATGGACTCTGCAGTCGTAATAGACACACCTATTAGTTTGGTGGATTTGGGTCCTACTATTTACGATATTTTGGGAATTTCTGTGGAACATTATGTTGCAGGGACGAGTTTACTACCTTTAGTAGTTCCTGAAGAAGGAAGAAAATATAAAAGAAAATTTATTTATGGGAAAGATTATCAAGATTCTTATATTAGGGAGGGGGGTTGGAAGTTGATGGTAACAGGTAACAGGTTTCTTGAATTATATAATTTGACAGTAGATCCTTTTGAATTTCATATTGTTACTCAGGACCATCGAGAAATTGCTAATCGGTTGTATTTAATTCATAACAATAAATTACGTAGTGAACTTGAACAGGTAAAAAAGTTTAATCGTACAATTGGTTAATCTATTGTTGTTGTGTTTACTTAAAAGAAAAACCTTTTTATACTCAATTTAGGTAGAATGAGTCATGGGCTTAAAAAAAGAGGTTAGAGATATAGCTCGAGCTACTCATGTTCTAGAGGTTGGTTTTAAGTATGGTCTTGGGTATTTAATTGAAGAGGCTGGTCTTAAGATACACCTTCCTTTTCACAAGAAGGTGCGGCCTGGTAAGTTTAAGGCTACACTCACTCCAGAAGTAAAGTTACGTGAGGCGTTTGAAGAGTTAGGAGGGACATTTGTTAAATTAGGGCAGCTACTTAGTATTAGGCCGGATCTTGTGCCGTCTCATGTGAGCGATGAGCTCAAAAAATTACAGGATAATGTAAAACCTGTTACCTATCTTGATGTTAAAAAAGTGGTTGAGAAGGAGTTAGGAAAACCGATTGATAAGCTCTATAAGAAGTTTGATATTACACCCATTGCAGCAGCTTCCATTGGGCAGGTGCATAGAGCTGTGTTGCATAACGGCAAAGAGGTATGTGTGAAGGTTCAACGACCTAATATTGACAAGATTATGCACTCAGATATTGATATTCTCTATTATTTTGCAAAACGTTATGACCTGAAAAATATAGACGGTATGTTTAGCGCTACTAGAATTGTGGATGAGTTTCATGACTATACAGAGCAGGAACTCAATTATCTGATTGAAGCAAAGAACATGAAGATTTTTTCTAAAAACTTCGAGAAGGATAGTCATATTGTATTTCCTAAACCATTTTCCTCTTTGTGCACCAAAAAAGTGCTCACCATGGAGTATCTTGAGGGTGAGAAATTATCAGATTTGCTTGCAGGTAAGAAAAAGTTTAATCGTAAAAAAATAGCCATACGAATGGCTAATGCTGTAATGAAGATGATCTATATCGATGGTTTTTTCCACTCTGATCTCCATCCAGGGAATATTTTAGTTTTGCCTAAGGACACGTTGGCGTTCTTGGACTTTGGGATTGTGGGAAGTACCAATGAAATAATGAAGAAACACGTTGTTGATATGCTTGTTGCCTTAGCTGAGAGGGATACAGATAGGGTGGCTGGATTATTGGCCAAGATTGGGGAGAGAACTTCTAAGACTGATATGGACAAGTATAAGCGTGAAGTTGACAACATTTTAGGGGCTTGGCATGGTTCAGCGTTGAAAGATGTTAAAGTTAGTCACATGTTGCATTTGCTTTTTAATACAACAACTGAGAACCATATCAAATTACCAGAGTTTTTGGTGTTGTATGGGAAGGCCTTTGTGACACTTGAGGCGACCGGTCATCAGCTCTACCCTGAGTTTAATCCTGTTCAATTTATTACACCCTATGTTACTAAGGTTGTGAAAGATCGGTATAGAGTGAAGAATGTGTTGCATGATTTTGCTAAAAAAACTCGTCGTGCTGCTGAAATTATGGAAGAGTTGCCTGGCGATACGATGAGTATTATCGATAAGTTGAAATCTGGCAGGTTTAAGATTGATGTTGAGGATGTTGAGCTGAAGAAAATAGGGATTGATATCGATACGAGTAGTAATAGATTGGCGTTTGGGATGATTGCTTCAGCTTTTATATTGGCTAGTGCGGTTGTCTTTGGGACGAATCTTGGTCCTAAGTATTTAGAGTATCCAATCATAAGTATTATATTGTTCGGAATTGGGGTATTGTTCTTAGGAATGGTATTAGTTTCGGTAGTAAGAGAAGATACGAATGCATAAAAAAATTTGAGGTGGATAATATGGGCAAAATCAAAAGATTAGGAAAAAAAGTTGTTAAAACAGGAGTGAAGGCTGGTAAGAAGGCAGCAAAAGTCGGTGTTAAGGCTGGCAAGGTTGCTGTTCGACGTGGAGGACCACTTGCACGGCGGGTTGCTCGAGTTGGTGTAGCGGCTGCTTCAGCTGCAGTTCGTCGAGGGAAGCCTTTAGTTAAGAAGGCTGTTCGTAAGGGAAGGCCAATAGCTCGAAAGGCTGGAAAGAAGGCTGTTAGAGTTGGTAGACGAGTGGTTAGTAAAGCTTCTAAGACTCGGGCTGGAAAGAAGGTTCGAAAGGTAGCTGGCAAAGTTGTACGACGTGCAGCTAAGACTGGAGCTGGAAAGGCTGCAAAGCGAATGGGTAAGAAAGCTGTAGCTCGTGGTAAGAAAGCTATTAAAGGTGCTAAAAATAAGATAAGGGTAAGGAGTGCTAGAAGACGATAGTTACTTTTTAGTTTCTCTCTTATTTTTTATTTCTCTTTCTAATTGTCTTTCCAATCTAGCAACTTTTGGATCAATATCAATCTCTCCAGGCACTAGGGTTTGGGTTGTTACAAAGCCTTTCTCCAATTTTGTATCCTTGAGCATTGGTTTACAATGGTAGAAGATTCTATCTGGATCTTGTCTGGTTGGGTCTTGATACTGTGAATGCAGCACTAAATTTCCCCCTGTTAATCCTAGCTGTTCGTAGAGTTCTGCTAGACTATTTAGGAATCTATTTTCTATCATCCATTGTTGTTTTGGATTTCCATTTGTTTTCTTTTTCTTTATTGGTTCTGGATTTATCTTGTCCTCAGTTTTTGTAGTTTTTGGGTCTGTGTTGATAAAGATTTCATAGACAGTTCCTTTTAATGTTGGGATCTCTCTGACATAGCTATCTCCTTCAAAGTCTACACAAAACTTATTCTGTACTGTGGCTTTAGGACCTAGAGCTGCAACAGCTCTTTTCAGAGGATTTCTATGGTCTGCTAGAGGTTTTGTTCTGATGTAGGCTGCTATGCCTCCTTGTTCTGCGACTATTTTTTGCTCATCAACAATATCTAGGAGATTGTCGAGAGTTTTTTCATTCTTTAGTCTATGATTGTCTACCCAATCAGTAGTTTGATAGGATGCATCGATAAAGTAACGAGTACTTCGACCAGAATCTCTAGGTTTGTATTTCCTAATGTCAAGATAGTTTATGGTTATCATTTTTAGTACCTATGTAGATGTTACTTTTGCAGTATCAACAGGGTATCTTGGATTAAGTTCAAAGTTTGTTTCCAATTGATACTCTCCCCACAAATGATCTCCAGCTTGTTGCACAATATTTTCAACATTTTTCTGGAAAATTCTAGATCTTAATGCAACAGTGATAGCATTTTGGGCAATACTTCCAATAGTGGGCTCTGTTTCTTCTTTCACTGCAGAGGCAATAGCATTCATATATCGGTCAAATAGTTTATCTGTCAAAACTAAGCGACCTGATGGGATGTTGGTTAATCTCCCCTCGATTCTATATCCTTCTTTATCTATAAACAAACCAAGTTCGTTTCCCTTTGTTTTTTTGTAGGGAGACCAACTTGGTAGATTATTATGTGCGATCCAACCTATTGTGTCTATTAAATGGGATGCATCTCTCCTTTCTCTTTGGTTTTGAGGTCTATCGTGGTTAGTCTTATAGTGTTTTGCTTCATATTCAATTCCTTCACTTCTATTTTGTCTAATGGGGAGTGGTTTTTGGGGGAGTGGTTTTTGTTTCATTTCCCTTCCTCGATTAGTTTTTGAGTTGGATCATTGTCTCTGTATTGTCCCTTGTATGTTCCATCCATCCCTAGAACAAGTGTATGTCCTGGCTGGATTTCATGGATAGGAAATCTTTGTCTCTGTCTTATTGCTTCCTGGAAATTTTCAGTGGTTAGGATATTTTCAGACCAGATTTCAAACGCTTGATAACGAGAATCTGCTTCGATAACTCCCCAATGGTAGAATTTGTCAGATCTTCCTGATAATTCATCTATATTGATGTTGACAATTCTATTTGGTGATCTTGCAATGGTTTTCAAGTTGTTTTTTACTGTGTATGGGCAATCTGTTTTTTCTATCTGGATGTTGGATCTTCCATGCTGTCTAAAGAGGTCGTTATAGGCATCTATTACTTTCTCTCCATGAGTTTGGATGTCTTTGTCAACCTTCCATATGACTTTTTCCATAGAAACTCCTCTTGCAATTGCCTTTTCTCTGGAGAGTACTGTTGTTTCACAAGCCCAGGTAGTAGCTACTGGATTGTATTTTTCTCCTTCTCTGTGGTCTTTTGCGTCGACCGCATAGGCAAAGCCTACTAGACCTGTCCCTAGATTTTTTGGGTCAACATTTTCCATAATGCTGTTCATCGTCCAATCTGGTTTTACAAGCCATTCAGACTCGTTTTTCATTG
>CEPX01171707.1_pt1 | contig 14025 bp, 8 predicted proteins | sample 361361 | NCBI WGS metagenome assembly CEPX01 (sample SAMEA2619974, study PRJEB7988) | marine metagenome | biome: marine biome (ENVO:00000447); feature: mesopelagic zone (ENVO:00000213) & marine oxygen minimum zone (ENVO:01000065); material: "saline water (ENVO:00002010), including plankton... | reverse complement strand
GCTCCCATCAATCTTGAGGGCTGGCTTTTGCGAGATAAAGGCGCGCAAATAGACATTGTATTTGATTCTTCTCATGTTCTTTCACCAAACGGATTCTTTCTTTTGGAGCGCACCGATGATACTACGGTTCCAGATGTTCCAGCAGATTATATCTACACTGGCGCTTTAAGCAACAAAGATGAAGCATTGTATCTTTTTGACCAAAGCTGTGTGCTGCGAGACAAAGTAGTTGCAGATCCTGACTGGCCGGCAGGGGACAATAGCAATAAAAAGTCCATGGAGCGAAACAATCATAATCTTGAGTGGTATATTTATGACGGTCAGAGCTTTGGCTCACCCCGCCAAACAAATGGGCGAGATCTGCTTTTGGGCTATACTCCTTTGGCTAATGTAAGTTTTCAAGCGGGAATTACGGGAGGAGGGGTTTCTCCGCCTTCACAGACGAACACTATTGAGGTCTGCTCACAAGAAAACCTTGCAACACCAGCTTATGCTCCAGTTATTATTAATGAAGTAGCCTGGATGGGCACGACAGGTTCTGCAAATGACGAGTGGTTGGAATTGAAGAATCTGACGCAAGAAACCGTATCTTTGTCTGGATGGCAACTGCTTGATAAAGGGGAACAGATAAAAATTGTCTTTGAAGATATTGATAGTATTGCTACGGACGGAATGTATCTTTTAGAACGTACTGATGATACTTCGGTTCCAGAGATAACCGCAGATAAAATCTATAGTGGTAGTTTGAATAATAGCGATGAAACGCTACGCCTTTTTAATCAAAGCTGTGTTTTGATAGACGAGGTGTTTGCGAATCCAAATTGGTTGGGTGGTGATAATGATACAAAAAAGACCCTAGAGAGAAAAGTAGATTTAAGTTGGCAGACGTATTATGGGGAAGGCAGTACAGGAACGCCAAAAACAGAAAATAGCGTTGCTCCTTCGCCAAGCCCTTCTCCGCCCCCACCGGTACCACCATCTTCGCCGCCTCCTGAGATTACTACAAAAACTGTGGTTATCAATGAAATTGCCTGGATGGGGACAACAGTTTCTGCAAATGATGAGTGGGCAGAGTTTTATAATACTACAGATGGCGAGATTGATCTCACTGGGTGGAAATTGCAGGCAGAAGATGGTACTCCATCTATTGAGCTGATAGGCACTATTGTAGCAAAGAGCTATTTTTTGCTGGAGCGAACAGATGATACCACTGTTTCTGATGTTGCAGCAGATTTCATCTATACTGGAGCTCTTGAGAATGGAGGCGAAGTATTGCACTTGTATGACGCAGAAAACAATCTTATTGATAAGGTTGATGCTTCTTCTGGTTGGAATGCTGGGGATAAAACCATGAAACAAACAATGGAACGCGTTGATGTTACGAAAGAAGGAACAGACAGCATGAACTGGGCGAACAATAATCTTATTACTCACAATGGCAAGGATACAGATGGTAACTACGTTAATGGTACTCCACGAGCGCAAAACAGTGTTTCGGTTTCTAGTACCACAATTTCAAGTTTACGATTGGATGAATTCGACAGCGTAACCCTCACAAAGCTTGGGAACCCCTATTTTGCACTAAGCCATATTATTGTTCCCGCTGAGAAAACATTAGTCATAGAACCGGGTGTTACCCTTAAGTCAGATGGAAGACTTATCGTAGAGGGTACCTTGAAAGCAATAGGAGAGGTGGACGATGAGATAGTTTTTACCAACAATACAAGCGGAATTTGGTGCGGAATTCATTTTACTGCAACAAGCTCTAATTCAGAGCTTGAGTATACGCGCTTAAAGAATGCTTCTGGTGCTGGAACAGGGTGTAATGCTGCGGTTCACTATGTAGTATTGGTAGACGGAAGCTCAATCACTATGAGAAGTTCCGCCATTGATCAAGGCAGTAATCACCGAAAACTCTATCTTAAAAATTCAAACTCTTTGATTGATACGATTACTGTGTCGGGAGCCACCACAAATAGTTCTTCTGCGGCTGTGTATATTAACGGGGGAAGTCCTACAGTTCAGAATTCAAGCATATCCAATAGTTCCGTTGGTATTTTAAGTGATGGCGCCTTGAGTACTCCCACCATTCAGAACAATACGTTTACTGGCAATACATACCCAGTTAAACTTAGTAGTTCTGGCGCTATGCTCTCTGGCAATACTGCTACAGGCAATACTTATAACGGGACTTTTGTAGAGGGCTTAGTTTACTTTACGGATGTTGTTTGGCAGGCAGACACCATGCCCTATATTCTTAATCGGTTTACGGTAAACGAGGGAAAGAAGCTTACCATTGAAGCTGGTGTGCAAGTGCAGTTTATAAACGTACCATACAGTGGACCGGAGTTGGTTGTAAATGGAACCTTACTAATTCAAGGCGCTGCGGATAATTTGATAACGTTTACCAAAGGTCCCTCTCTACCATACTGGAAAAGGATTCATTTTACTTCTACAAGTAGCGGATCAATTCTTCAGTATGCGCAGTTTAGCTATGGAGGATCTGCCCTTGGCAAGATAGGAGTATTGTATATAGAGGGTAATGTCGATCTTCAGAATGTGACCATACAAAACAGTCCTAATGTTGGCATTTATTCTTCTGGAACAATCACAGGCTCTGGTATTACGCTTGCAGATAATGCTTATGCCTTTCGTTTCAATGTGGCAGAGTGCCCGGCGCTTACTGATGTAACTATTTCTGGCTCGGGAAAGGATTTTTATCCCGGTTCTTTGGAGTGTAGTTTCTAGCTTAAAACTTAATCTCATTAAGGTGGGGATAACTTAGTGAGACTAAGGAGGTATTCAAGAGATAAAAAAAGCCCTCGGCAGATACCAGCAATGGTAGAACGCCGAGGGCTTGCCCTAAGTTTGCTGAAGGGCTTTGTTGGAGGTTAAGTCGGTTGCAGGCTTGCCTTGCCTAAGGAGCTATTTTGGGAGATCGGTTCGACCTCATTGTGGAGAAGCGGAAGAATGATAGAACTGTTAGGGAGTTTCACCGAAACTCCTTTGAGCCCTTCTCCCACAAACTCTCCTGTCGTTCCTTGATGAGGTCCTGCCACAATTCGAACCTGGTCTCCGTTTTGCATGGAACAACCCCCTATACTAAGATGATTCATTTATATTCTACAGCTGTGGTTTTGTCAATTGTGGAAAAGAAAAAAGCCCTCAATGAAGTATCACAACAAAAAGGGCAATTTGTTAGGTTCCTAATGAAGGAACGGGCAGAGGATCGTATCCTTTTTCGAAAAGGAACTCGAGGGTATCCTCCACTTTTTCTTTTGGGACCGTAACCACGAATCTTTCTCCGTTTTCGGTCACCGCCACCGAAACTTCAGAACCAAGGAGATTTTGAAGACTCTCTTTCAGATGCATCTCATCTCCCGTAGTGAAGTAATGGCCAGATTCTACACAGATTAGGACTGGGTTGTTCAAGTGACGCCCCCTTTTCCTTAGGTGCAACGAGTATAAAGAATATACCAGACATTCATGCTTTTGTCAATTCTTGACTTTGACCAAAAGAAGGCTTTCTGGTATAGTAATGCTTGACATATGGACAGAGATTTCTTTATCCATCTTACTTTTGCAGTGCATCGGGTAGCCGATGTTCTTGAGGAACCTAAGCTTGCAAAGGAGCTTAAAAGCTCTGCTAATCTGCTGTTGGCAGATTTAATCTTGGCAACAGAGAATAACCCTCTTACCTTAGAGCAAAAAAGAAGCATTGTTCCTCGGGCAATCAGGGAGGTTGGGTCTTTGAAAGCGTATCTTTCTTATGCAAGACGTATAAGTTCAGTAAGCTCAGAAAACTTTGTATTGCTAGAAAAAGAATATACAAAAGCAGAGAATTTTCTTCGAGACCTTCATCAAGACATGCTATCTCAAGATTCGGGAGCTCGCCCCGCTCCGCAACAAAAACGCGTGGCTCCTAAGCGAGATTTAGGAGCTCCTAAATCTCGCTTAAGCAGCAGAAAAGATAGCGGGGGAGAGCTTTCTTTGAGGCAGACCCGTATTCTGGAGATTATACGAAACAAAGAGAAGGCACAGGTGTGGGAGTTACAAAAGGTACTTCCAGAAGTTACCAAGAGAACCCTAAGAAGAGATATAGATTCTTTACTCCAACAAGACCTTATTGAGAGAAAAGGGGAGTGGAACACGGTTTTTTATCAGGTGCGTTAAGTTGGGGAATAATTGTGGAAAAGTATAGGACATTTTAGTTTTAGGTTGGGACATTGCATTTTCTATAGTTTTGTCCTATTATAGTGTGATAGGACATTTTCATACAAATGGAGGACATCAATCAACATTTTACCGGGATCTACGACCAATATGTCACTAAGATCTACCGGTTCATCTACTTGAAAGTCAGTTCAGTGGAAACAGCAGAAGACCTGTCTTCTGAAGTATTTTTGCGCTTGTATCGGCACATTCAAGAGTCAAAGCCTACCATTGAGAACCCCCAAGCTTTTCTCTATCAGATAGCAAGAAACGTGGTGGCAGACCATTACCGTAGTCAAAGGATTTCTGTGGTTTCTATTGAAAAAACCACCATTGAAATAGAGGATATCGGGGATCCGACTCAAGGGCAGGCTGAGGTAAGCCTGGAAATGGATAGGGTGAAAGAAGCCCTTGTTCAACTCCAAGATGACTACCAAGACCTTATTATCTGGCGGTATATAGACGAGCTTTCAGTGCCTGAAATAGCCCAGATTACCGGTAAAACACAAGAGAATGTTAGGGTGGGGATTCACAGGGCCCTTCAGGCTCTCAAAGGCAAAGTTTCTGCTTAGGAAAAATATAGCCTTGATACTGTAATAAAATAGCCTTATTTACGACATAATATATATGGAGGAGAAAGACCTCATACAAAAGCTTACTCTTCTCAAAGAAGTAAAGCCCAGGGAAAACTGGGTGATTTTTGCTAAAAGCCGTATTCTTGAACAAAACCTTAACTTGGCTCAGGAAGAAGTGGGACAGGAAAGTTTAGGGTCAAGAGTAGGACATTTTGTATCCTATCTCCGATATCTTGAAAAACCAGCGTTTGTATTTACAGCTTTGGCTTTTGTTGTGCTGGGAGGAGTTGGGTACAAGATTTCCCAAAACAGCCTTCCCGGAGATGCCTTGTACCCGGTTCGTTCTGTAATTGAAAAGGCAACTACTGGAAGCGATGCTTTAGCTTCTTTGGAGGTAGCTCAAAGGCGCTTGGAAGATCTAAAAAGGGTAGTTGAAGAGAATAAGGTAAAGAACCTGTCTCAAGCAACCCAGGAGTTTAACCTAAGCGTGGCAGAGGTTTCAAAGGGGCTTTTGCAGCTTGTGGAAAACGAGCCTGATAAGGCTTTACAAGCCTCTAGAGAACTAGTACAATTGCAAAAAGGTAAAGCTCAAATAGAGCAGATTTTGGGTGCTGCTATTGGTAAGAAGGAAACATCAAAACTCACAAGCGCAACCAAGATTTTGGTAGAAGCTGAGTTGAATGACTTAGTAGAGAGAACATTGACTAACGAACAAGAAGAATTGTTAGAAGAAGCAATTGCTGCGTATCAGGCAGAAGATTACGAAGCAGCACTTGAGAAAATCTGGATGATTTCTAATTAATGTTGACGGTTGGAACCCACGAACATTTGTGGGATTGAAAACAATCTTCAAAGGTCGAAATGAGACATTAGGTCAAATACAAATCAAACGAAACAAAACATTACAAAATGAGTAGATTTAAGAAAATATTTGCTACTGTAACTGTTGTCACTATGCTTGGAGTGGCAGTTGTTCCTGTACCAGCTTCTGCTTTGACAGCAGCCGAATTGCAGGCACAGATTGACGCCCTCATGGCACAGTTGAACAGTTTACAAGGACAATTAGCAACAGTAGAAGGAGGAGACGCTGGAACAGTAAGTGTTACTGGCATTCCTGCTGGTTACACCTGGAGCCAAAACCTCACGGTAGGTTCCACTGGAGATGACGTGAAATATCTTCAGATGTTCTTGAACTCCGACTCTGCCACAAAATTGGCAGATTCTGGTGCTGGTTCTCCTGGAAGCGAGACTTCTTACTTTGGGCCAATTACCCGAAGCGGAGTTGTTAAATTCCAGGACAAGTATGCAGCTGACGTATTGACGCCTTTGGGCTTGAGCGGTGGAACCGGATTCTTTGGTCCTTCCTCAAGAACAAAGATAAATGCGTTGTACGTAGCAGCCCCAGCACCCGCCCCGGCACCAAGCCCAACGCCTGGTACCCCGGCACCAGCCCCTACCCCTACCCCAACTCCAGCCCCAGCAACGGGTCCTTCCAGCGTACAAGCTGGTGCTGGCAACCCAGCAGCTGGAACCTTGGGAGCATCTTCCGCTTACAATACCGTAGTTGAGGTGCAGGTAAACGGAGGAACTGATGGAGCTTCTGTCACGTCCGTGACTGTTGAGAGATTTGGTCTTTCCATAGACACGAACGTTGACGGAGTATTGATTGCTGACTCAAATGGTAACCGACACGGAAGTGTTGTAACGCTGGCAGACAACGTAGTAACCATTCCATTTACTGAAGACCCAATCGTGGCTCCGGCAGGAGGTTCCGCCACGTTCAACGTGCAAGTGCATGTGAACTCTGGAGCTACAGCAGGAACCATTGGATTTAGAGTGACTGGCATGAACGGCGATCCTTCAGGTTTGCCAGTTTCAGGTGCTTTGCACACTCTTTCTTCCACTACGAACATCCTGGGTGCTGTAACCATGGATGTGGTCTCTCAAACCACAGCCTCAGTAAGTGTGGATATTGGTCGAACCGACTATGTTCTCACTAAGTTCCGCCTTGTTGAAACGAGCGGAAACGAGGATGTGACCGTTGACAGGCTCACATTGTTCCAGAACGGAACTGCAGCTGATGCCGATCTTACGAACTTTGACTTGGTTGATCCAAACGGAGTCGTATTGGCAACAGTGGCTCAGGCAACCGACAAGACTGTTGACTTTAACCTTGCCGGTAGCCCCTACACCATTGCTAAAGGAACCACAAAAGACTTGACTGTTCGAGTTGATGTACTTTCTGGTTCCAACAGAACTGGACAGGTCATTATTCAAAACGACTATGACCTTCAGGTAAATGGTGTGTCCACTGGATTGGGTATTCTGCCTACGGCAGCAGGAACAGTTGACTCTGCAATTCCTATTGGTGATATCACTACAGGAAACGCAGGATTTAACCTCTTGACCGTGAGTCAGGGAACCCTAACCGTGAACAAGTCAGGCAGCTCACCTTCTGGTACCTTTGGTATTGGACAAGCCAACATTGTTGTTGGTACATGGGAGCTCCAGGCTTCAGGTGAAGACATTCAGATTCAGCGAGCTGACTACGAGCTTGGTGGAACTTCTGATGATGGAGACTTTTCTGGAACAGTTAAGTTAATGACTGATGCCGGACAAACTCTCCACAGCCAATCAGCTGGAGCAGACGACTTGTTTGACGATGACAATGCTTCAAACGACACTGGCGACCAAGTAACATTCTCCACATACTACATAATTCCAGCAGGAACCATCCTCAAGGTACAACTTGTGGCTGATGCTGCAACAACCATTTCTGACGCAGAAACCGTTATTGGTGGATTGGGAAGAGTGTACTTCAAGAGAATGACATCTAACACGTTTGGAACTGCATCTGACGCAAATGCCCACGTCACGACAAACACTTTGACGGCATCTACTGCAACCTTGACGGTTGTGAACAACGCTTCTGTTGGAGCTGCAACCGTGATTGAGGGTCAGTCAGACCTATTGATTGGTTCCTTCTTGTTCCAGACTAGTGCTTCTGAAGGAGTAAACATTTCTTCTATTGTCTCAGATATTGCAGCAGGAGACGTGGCAGTTGCTACTGGTTTGACCAACTTCAAGATAAAGCGTGCCGACACAGGAGCACAGATTGGAAGCACTATTGCTTCTCCTGCTGCTACCAACAACAATGTTACCGTTTCAGGAGAGCTGAATATTCCAGCTTCCACTACGGTACAGATTGATTTGTACGCAAACGCAAACACTGCAGCTTCTGACGGAGGTACCAATGACACGTATACTGCTTCCATGAACTCAGCTGATGTTACGGGAGTGGGAGCAACATCTGGAACTTCCATCACTGGTCCCGCAGCTACGGTAACAGCAAGAGCTTTGACCATAGTTGAGGGAGGTACAGTTACAGTTGCAATTGATTCTACTGGAGCCGCTTCCAGCCAATTCTTGACCCCTGGTCTTACCGGAGTTGAGATGGCAAGAATTAAGTTAGCTTCAACAGTAGAAGACATGAAGGTTGAAAAGCTTGTGTTGAGAACAGTGAACGGAGCTGGAAACATCTCCAATGTGAAACTGCTTGGTACGGGTCTTTCAAGCGATCCTTCAACAGCTTTGACTGCGGGATCTGCAACCTTTACCTTTGCTTCAGGATCTGAGATCATTGTTCCTTCGTATGGTTCTCGAGTGATAACTGCAGTTGCAGATACCACTCCAGTTGGAACTATAGTTGGAGGAGATCTTGGAGTTCTTGGATTCGACACAGCTGATGTTATTGGAGCAGGATCTGGTCTAACCACGCAGGAGTCCCTTTCATCTGGGACCGCCTACACGGCAGGCACGGATGCTTACTCTGGTGACGACGGTGATGTAATCTTCTTTACCGTAACAGCTGATGCTGGAACCAACACAACTCCTGGGTACTACATTGTCACTACTGATGATGACGCAGTGAACCTTGCAACTGGAGACCTTGATCTGAACAGTGAGGCAACCGACACCTCTTGGGCAGCAGGTGACATTATCACCAAGCTGGCTAAGGCAAACACGGATGCTGGTAGCATTAACGCCATGGCAATGGCATTGACTGTTGGACAACTGGCGTATGTTCACGATGTTGGTACTCCTGCAAACAGCGGATTTAAGGTCATTAAGACTGCAGTTGCCTCAGGAGGTGACGCAACAGGTGCAAACACGGTTGACGACATCACGCTTGTGGCTGCTGACTACATCACTACATTCACCAACACCAATGGTCTTGCGGGTAATACCATGAGAATGGAAGAGGTGGAGCCAGTGATTTCAGTCACTGCAACAGGAGGTGCCGCAGCAGGAGCTGCTGATCAGACCGTGGGAACCATTAGCATTAAAGCTTCAGGATCTCGCGACATGACCTTTGACGGCATCGTGATTGAGAAGCTTGGGTCTAGTGCAGACTGGAACGTGAAAGACTTTAAGCTCTACAACGGTGATAACCTTATTTCTGAGGTGTCAGGTCTTGCAGCCAACACCAGAACTACGGTGGACGCTGGAGCCCAGACAACTACGGTTGAGGTTGGAGACACCCTTGGATTCCTTGTTAACGACTCTGTTCTCTACATTGAAAGAGACACAGACGCTAGCGCTGGAGTTACCACGGTGAGCTCTGTAACTGACGGTGACACCATTGTTCTTGCAGCCGACGTCATTGGAACTGCAGAAACCGAGGACTACCTAATTGTATACTCGGTGTCTGACGCCGACACGTCTATTGCTTCAGGTACCACCTACGACGTTGCGGATGCTTCCAAGTACCAGGTTGGTGACCAACTCTACGTTATCTCAGCAACTGATACTGGTGATAACGGTGGAGCTACAGTTGCCTCTGTGGGTGCTAACTCAATTACCGTAACTCAGGCAGCATTGACCGGCATTGCCGACAACGCAGCTGCAGTGGCTAACGGTGAAAGTGCTACCATCTACAACATCACTAGAGGCTCAGGTACCGTAGTCTTTGACGCCAACACTGCTGTTACAGCTTTGGCTGAACAGACAGTAACTGCAGGTCAGACAATGACCTTGACAGTAACGGCTGATACGACTTACGTGAAGCGAGCAGAAGACAGCTCAGGAAACGTAACTTCGGTAGCCGCAACCTTTGGAATCAGGATTCCTGGTTCTAAAGGACCTCTGCAGGTGACCACAGCACAAGTTGAAGGGTTTAGCTGGGATTACACTCCGTTGAACACTGGCGGTGCTGCCACCTACAAGACCGAAACCGACAGCTACGGTTCAGCCGCTTCGGCAGCTACCTTTAGCTACTAATCCTACCTTGTGCACCTCGTCTCTTTCTGGGATGAGGTGAGGATTCCAGCCCCGCCCTCTTTTGAAGGGCGGGGTTTGGTTTTAAGTTCAAATAGATAGGACAAGGGGGTAGGACAATTGTTTGGCAATTGACGTGCTCTATTGTCTTTGTGTATAATCTTTGTATATGCAACAACAATACAAAAACCTTATATTACTCATAGGAGTCTTTGTGGTCGCAGTTCTCCTATTCTTCCTATATTCTGAGATGATCAATATCGCTCAGAAGCCATGGTCTGTGGTGTATGCTGCAAACGGCAAAGTATATATTGGCAAGGTTGTTAATTTCCCCTCATTTCAGCTTTTTGAGCCCTATTCTGTTGATATCGTGCAGGATCCAGAAAAGGAGGAGGGTCAGCTTACGTTTCGCTTAACACCCCTTTCTGAGGTAATCTGGGCGCCAGAGAAGCTGGATTTTAACCGAGAGCAGGTGATTTTTTCTGGCCCCCTAGACAAAAACAGCAGGGCGTGGAAAGCCATTGAAGAGGAGAGACAGGAAAGGTAGAGTTTTCCACAGGTTGACTACTTCCCCTACTCTTTTAAGCTGGTATAATAGTTTTATGTAGTCGGGCCTACAATTATTTTCTTAAAGGTCGTGAACTTTTTGCCCAAAAGTCGAAAAACCATTTAGTCGAAATAACAATCAAAACCTTTATTCTTCTTTCTACTTTTCTTTTTCTGACGCGTGGAAAAAAATGGGTGGAGAAGGAATAAACATTACAAAACTAAAATTCATGAAACCGAGATTGATAACAAAGTTTATTTTTGTTGCAGCGCTTATCGTTGGAGTGCTGGGGTCTGCTGGAGCAGCATATGCTGCAGTTACAGTAGCTACCACAGCAGTAACTTCTGATGGTGCTTTGACCTTAACGGGGGCGACGGCTTCCACATGGTCTACGACCGCAGGAGCACTGACGATTACTGCTGCAGCAGCCTCTACCTGGTCAGCTTCAGCTGGCGACCTTACTCTTGATTCGGCGGCCGGCAGTCTGATTCTTGACGGTGGTGAAGCTGTAGCTGATGCAGTGCAAATTACCTCGTCTAATGCAGCTGGAGGTATTAGCATCAGTTCTGGTACTGGAGGGGTAGACCTGGTAAGCACCATAGTAACGGCTGACGCCTTTGATGTTACTGCCGACTCTCTTACGACAGCCGACGTCTTTGATGTTAACGCAGCAGCCATTACCCAAGGTGATTTGCTTGATTTGACAGTGGCCGCAACCAGAACCTCAGGAGCTGCAATCAGAATTACGGACGCCAGTGCCACAGGAGTTGCAACAGGTCCATTGGTTGACATTAATGTTAACTCTACAAACGACGTTAACATTATAGACATCACTACGGCAGCTGCCATTACCCAGGGAAGTTTGATTGATTTGAACTTCGCAGGAGCTGTGGCGCATACAGGAGATGGTGTTAACGTCACATATACTGATGGAGCTTCTACTGGAGACGCCTTTGCAGTTGTAACAGGCACAAACCTTGCTGGTAACGCTTTGCAGGTAACAACAGCTGGCACACGAACAGCACCAGTTATCTTCATTAACGGAGTTGGTGCAGATGGCGGAACAGATGATCACATCATTGACATTAACCAGTCAGGTATTCTAGACTCTAGCGTTCTTGATATCACCTATTCTTCTGGTGTTTCAACTGGCAACGCCATTGATCTGAACATGGGAACCAATGTTGCAGGAGATGCGCTGAACATTGGGGGAGCTGCCACAACAGGTGACGCGATAGAAATCACCCCAGGCACGGCCCGTACATCGGGATCTGCAATTAAAATCACCGACGCCTCTGTTGCAGCTACCGTAACAGATGCCCTTGTGCAGATTGATGTAACGGGCACGCCAGACACAAGCACCATTGACGTTGATGTTTCTGGCATTGCTACTGCTACCTCACACGCCCTTGATGTTACGTATTCGTCAGTCGCAGCCCTTGGTAACGCCATTGATCTGAACATGGGAACCAATGTTGCAGGAAATGCAATTGACATTGCAACTGCTGCAACCACAGGAAGTGGTGTTGTGATTGCGGCTACCGCCCAGACAGAAGGAGACTTGCTCATGATTACAGGCCCTGTTACAAGAACTACGGGTTCTGTAATTCAGATTGATGAGGACGCAAACGCAACCGCAGGCGCTCCTACGATTGACATTAACGTTTCTGATGTTTCAGACCAGAACGTTCTGGACATCACAACGGGAGCAGTTGCCTACACTGGTAACTTTGTTGATGTGAACATTGGGAACGGAGCTTCAACCGGAGATGTTCTCAACATCAACAACGCAGCAAATGCTCTTACCACGCAGATGATTGTGGTGGACAACGCAGCTGCCTCCAGCACTGACGGATGGCTGCTTGATGTGAACGCCACGGGTATTTGGACCGGTAATATGATTGACATTCAGATTGATACTGCTGCTGGTGATGACGATGTGTTGTTTGTGAATAATGACACCAACGTTGCGGGTCACATGATCTACATTGACTCTGATGCAGACCGTGTTGGCGGTACATTGATTAAGCTGGATGATGTTGCAGACGACACCGCTTCAACTGGAACCGTTGACATTGACGTTACCGGAGCTGCTGACGTTGCTGCAATTGAGATAGACACCGCAGGGATTGGAGCAGCAAACGTTGCAGCTGGATTGGACCTTGTGGGAACCGGAACCCTGGCAAACGCAGATGCTTCCCTGGTGAGAGTTACCACCAACTCAGCTTCTGCTGGTGCAGCAAGCATGGTTGACCTGTCTTCAACAGGAAACCTTGCCGTTGCCGTAGCTGATGGAGCCGTGTTGAAGGTTACAGAAACCGGAAACGCACAAGCTACCTCCTATGCCGTGTACATTGCTTCAACCAACAACGAGGCATTGCACGTTGACACAGGACTGGTTGTGTTTGATGAACAAGTAACCATTGGATCTGGTGGTTTGGATGTGACTGGAGATGTTTCTGTTACCAACGGAGAGTTGGTATATGGAGACACAGGAAGCATTGATAACCAGTGCACAGGCAATACAGCTACCATTGACCTTGCCACTGGAAACTTCTTCTCGCTTGACATTACAGATGATGATGCTGACTGTACTGTTACGTTCTCTAACGGAACAGCTGGTGGAATCTACGTGCTTGAGGTAATTTCAGCCGGAACTACAGGGAACAACATTGTTCTTGCCGACACAACCTATCAGACAGAAACCGAAGAAGCAATATGTAATGCTTCAGGTGGGACAGCAGACGCTGACGGCGATTCTGTTACCCTGGTTCTGATGGCACGAGCAGTAGACGGAGTGCAGATTCTTTCTTGCGCGGTGAACGATATAGCGTAAACTCAAGAGTAGTTAGGATGAATAATCTCTCTTGTCCCTGCCTGGTTTGATCCAGGCAGGGGCAGGGGAAACTCACATCCAAACAGAATGACAAAAAAGCTAAAACTCATACCATTTGCGCTGCTCTTGTTTGGCTTGGCTTTGGTGCCAGTAGCTGCACAGGGTGCATACAACAACATCACCTATTCTGCAGCAGGCAACATTGTACTGACAGGACCCGACCCAGATATTACGTTGGTTGTAAGTAATAGTAGTACTGCAAATAACATTATTGTTGGGGCTAACACAGTGACCGTTATTGTAGAGCGTGATGCCACGGATGCTTCTTCCATCACCTTTACTTCAAATGACCGGTATACCTTAGGAAACGATGGAAGCTTTACTGCAACGTGTGGAGCAAGCAGTTCTAGCGTGACCATGACTGGTCCTGCTGAGGTTGGAACCACCACTGTTATCTTGTCTCCTAGTACAACACCTTGTTCAACCACTTCTGGTGGAGGAGGTGGAGGAGGCGGCGGAGGCGGTGGCTCAACAACCACTACTACTACCACCACAACCACGGATACTACAGACACCAC
>CEPX01106702.1_pt1 | contig 14031 bp, 19 predicted proteins | sample 361361 | NCBI WGS metagenome assembly CEPX01 (sample SAMEA2619974, study PRJEB7988) | marine metagenome | biome: marine biome (ENVO:00000447); feature: mesopelagic zone (ENVO:00000213) & marine oxygen minimum zone (ENVO:01000065); material: "saline water (ENVO:00002010), including plankton... | reverse complement strand
ATGTTGTATTTGTTTAAATTTGGAAAATAAAAAAGCCTGTCAAGATTTTGACAAGCTTTTTTGGTTTTTGCTGTTGGCAAATCGTATATAATCGTATATAATCATATATATCTAGATTATATACGATTTTTTTAAATTTATGAAAAAGTTAGAATCAAAAGTTATAATTATTTCTGGCCCTTGCGGTGCGGGGAAAACAACTATATCTAAGCTGATATATAAAAAATATCATTTTATTTTGATTAGCGGAGATGAAATAAAAAATGAGTTGTTTCCAGATATCAAGGATATAGAAAAGCATCCACAAAAGCTCAAAAAAGTTAAACATGAAATTTTTGTACGAGCAAAAGAAAATTTTGATCAAGACAAAAATGTTGTGATTGATTATGTGGTTTTGGGCAAAGACTATATTCAAAAGCATAAAAAAGCTTTTGCTGATAATTTGCAGATTAAAGTTTTGTTTCCAAATATTAAGGTGATTTTAAATCGTGATAAATCTCGTAAATGCTGGACAGCTGGCAAAAAATGCGTTGATGAGCTTTATAAAAAATTTATGGATCTAGAATCTCTCATAGGTTCAGAAAATTATATTGATAATTCTAATGAAACACCAAGGCAAACACTAGAAAAGTATTTTGATTTATAAATAATATGAAAAAATTAGAATCAAAAGACCCGAGTGGTCATATAAAAATTGCTGTGCGTAATAGCAAGATAAGCAAGGAGTTTTATAAAGGACTTTTTGAATTTTTGAATTACAAAAAAATTGCGGAAAAAGAAGATGGGATTGCTTATTGTTCTAGTGAGGGTTTTGGTATTTGGATTAAACAGGCAAAGCATTTAAAACCAGATTATAAATTCTTTGCTCCTGGTCTTCATCATCTTTGCTTTAAGGCAAAATATAAAAAACAAGTTGATGAACTTTATAATTTTTTAGTTAAAAATAAAGTTAAAATTTTTGATCCACCAGAGCATTATCCAGAATATACCTCGGAATATTACGCTGTATTTTTTGCTGATCCAGATGGAATCAAGCTGGAGTTGGCGTGGTATTAGAAGTATTTTCGTTGTAGAATTATTTACTTTTTTAACACAGGCAGGGCAATTATTTTACTACATGCTTTTAGCAAAAAAACTGCAAAAACACCACCTAGGGAAATGCAAAAAGCTCAAAACAATATGTATGAATATTTAAATAATATTAAATCACAAAACTATGACTAAATTAGAACAAAGAACTAAAAAATATATTAAGGAGAATCCAGATGTGGACTTTGATTTGTATTTAAAGGAACAGCTTAAAGATAAAAAGTTCAGCAAGTATTATTTTCAAAAAAAGGCTAAAATGGAATTAGCATTAGAAGTTTATCGCACTAGGCAGAAAAAGAAAATAACTCAAGCTCAACTGGCTAAAACTCTTAGAATGCCCCAGGCTAATATTGCGAGAATAGAGAGGGCGCAACATATGCCAACATTAAATACATTAGCTAAAATTTTTAATGCTTTGGGCAAATCAATCTCCGTTAAAATCGGCAGAAAAGAGGTTTGTTTTGGGTAGAGCTAGCGTGTTATTAATTTATATTTTATGACTATCATAAAGCCATACTACAGGATCATGCGACCCCTTTGTAGCTACGGAGGTGATGCTTATAGTTACATGTTAGATAGAAAATATGCTGAAGATCGCTTTTCTTTATGTCAGGCCTACAGAATAATAGAAGACGATCTTAAAAAAATTCTTGAGTTTATAGAACCATCAGATAAAAATAAGAAAGCTTATTCACACAGAATTTATGAACTTTTTTTGCGTTGTTCAACAGAGTTTGAAACAAATTGTAAGCGTATTCTTTTCGCTAATGGGTATGTGAAAAACAAATTAAATATAAAAGATTATTATAAAATTAATAAAGCTACTAGCTTGTCAAAATACCAAGTAAAGATGAGTTTGTGGCATCCTAAAGAAAAAATCTTGAGACCACTTGGCGAATGGTCAAACGGGCATTCGTTAAAATGGTATCAAGCATATAATTGTGTTAAGCATGATAGATATAAAAATTTCGCATTAGCTAATTTATGGAATGTAGTTAATGCTACGGCTGGCGTATTTGCAATTTTATTTAGCCAATTTGATGTATATACTTTTGGTCCGTACAATGACCAAGAAGAGAGCACTGAGTCAGAAGATGATGGCTTTGTTTATACAGAGAACTCATTATTTAGTATAAAGCCGTGTAAGTGGCAAAAAAAAGAGCAATACAGTTTTGATTGGAATCAATTAAAAGATCGCAAGCAACCATTTCAGCAGTACCCATTTTAAATAATTAACTAATAACCCATGCCAAAAAAAAGATTTAAAATCATTCCTGCTGTTTATTTATCAGGCAGGGTTGACCCCTCCGCTCGCGAACGAGGGGTTGACAAATAAAAACAGGTATTATATTATGTCCCTATAGACAGGGACATTTTTTATAAAAATATCCCCCTATTTAAGTAAAAAATATAAACGAAGTTTGTAATTATGGAAAAAATTATTCACGAAATTATTCAAGAATTTCATCAAACAAAATTGCCCTCATTAATAAAACGAGACTTAAAAATTCCTGCCAACCTTAGGAAAATTTTTGTAATATATGGACTAAGACGAGCTGGTAAAACATATTACCTTTTTCAACTAATTCAAAAATTTTTAAACAAAGGCTATGCCAAAAAACAAATTTTTTACTTAAATTTTGAAGACGAAAGATTAGCAAAAATCACAACTAAAGATTTATCTAAAATTGTAGAATTATATTATCAGCTTAATCCAAGAATAAAAAACCCTATTTTCTTTTTTGACGAAATTCAAGAAGTAGCTTGCTGGGAAAAATTCACCAGAAGATTGCTAGAAAAAGCGCAAGCTAAAATTTTTCTAACAGGCTCTTCTTCTAAGCTATTATCTAGGGAAATAGCTACTTCATTGCGCGGACGCACTTTGAGTTATCAGCTTTTTCCTCTTTCTTTGAAGGAATTTATAAGAATTAAAAATATCAGTCTGCCAAAAGTTTTAACAGAAAAAGAAAAAGCACGCATTAAAAGACTTCTAAAGCAATATCTTAGATACGGAGCTTATCCTGAAGTGGCTAATTTTGCTCGTCGCGAAAAAATGAAAACCTTACAGGAATATTTAGATTTGATTATTTATCGTGACTTAATAGAAAGATTTGACATCAAAAGATTATCAATCTTAAAATTATTACTGCAAAGCTTGGTTGAAAGCTTTGCTAAAGAATTTTCTGCTTTAAAATATTGCAATTTTTTAAAATCTCAAGGCAGGAAAATTAGTAAAAATACTATTTATTCTTATTTTGATGCCTTGGAAGAAGTTAGCTTTTTCTTTTCGCTTAGAAAGTACAGTGCAAAATTAAGAGTGATAGAGGGCAGTTTGCCAAAAGTATATTTAACTGATCTAGGATATGCTACTCTTTTTGGTAAAAAAGATTTGGGTCGGCGCATGGAGAATGTAGTTGCCCTAGAATTAAGACGAATCAGAGAATATAAAGACATACTATTAAAAAGTTTTTATTATAAGAGTGCTGATGGAAAAGAGGTAGATTTTATAATTACTAAAGCAAGTAATGTGCATCAGTTGATTCAAGTCTGTGCTGATTTGAGTAATTTTACTACTAAGGAGCGAGAAGTAAAGGCATTGCTCAAGGCTAGTAAAGAATTAAAATGTAATAATTTGTTAATTATTACTCAAGATGAAGAAGGAGAAGAAAAAATCAAAGGTCAAAAGATTAAATACACTCCATTATGGAAATGGCTGTTGGAAATTTAGAAAATATAATATTAGTAAATTAACCCCATGACCAAAAAACGATTTAAAATCATTCCTGCTGTTTATCTGTATTTAATAAAAAATAATAAAATTTTAATGCAGAGGCGTTTTAATACTGGGTATGAGGACGGCAATTACAGTTTAGTAGCTGGGCATTTAGATGGAGGAGAAACATGTCGAGAAGCTTTAGTGCGCGAAGTTAAAGAAGAAGCTAATATTACTTTAAGTATTCGCGATCTTAAAGTGGTTCATGTAGTGCACAGAAAAGCTGATGATCACGAAAGAGTGGACTTTTTTGTTAAAGCAAATAAATGGCAAGGCGATCCAAAAATAATGGAGCCGCATAAATGCGATGATCTGAAATGGTTTGCATTAAAAAATTTACCTAAAAATATTATCCCTTATGTAAAATTTGCTATTAATAAAATTCAGAATAAAGTATTTTATTCTGAATTTGGGTGGTAGAATAATTTTTTAGTTATAAATAATTAAATCTATGTACTATTGGTCATTTGCCATTGTAAATAATAAATTAGCTGAAATCCATTTTGATAAAAAGAAAAATGGCCAGATTGAAATTTTTGCCCATTGCTATGTTAAGCGCGAGGATTATAAAACTGAGCATGAGCAAAAAATGATTGATCAAGATATAGAAAAAAATAAAGTCGTATACAGGAACAACGAGTATAAAATAGTTTTGCCAAAAAATATGATTCATAAAAAATACGCCTGGGCTAAAAAAATTTGGAATTATCATAAGCTAAATCATAAGTTGGAAAAAGCAGATTTGATTTTGGTTTTAGGAAGTCATGACTTAAGAGTGGCAAAGAGAGGAGCAGAATTGTTTTTAAAAAATTATGCGCCATTGATTGTATTTTCCGGAGGTTTTGGCACAAGACCAAGTAGAAAAACTTGGGATACTCCAGAGGCTGAAATTTTTGCCCAAGTTGCTATTAAAATGGGCGTGCCTAAGAATAAAATTCTACAAGAAAAAAAGTCCACCAATACTGGAGAAAATATTATTTTTACTAAAAAACTTTTAGCGCAAAAAAATATTAAAATTTTTAGTGTTATTGTGGTTACTAAGCCATATATGGAAAGAAGGGCTTATGCTACTTTTAGAAAAAATTGGTCTAAGGCCAAGGTTATTGTAACCTCACCAAAACTTTCGTTTGAAAATTATCCTGATAAAGAAGTGTCAAAATATGAAACAATTAATTTAATGGTTGGAGATCTTCAGCGCATAAAAATTTATCCTAAAATGGGATTTCAAATAAAACAGAAAATTCCAAAACATATTTGGAAAGCTTATCATAATTTAGTTGTATTTGGGTATGACAAACATTTGATTTAGAGTTAAAATAAAATGAAAATCCATAAAATAAAAGCAAAATCAATTATTACTAAATCAAATCTGCCTGAGGCAGATTATGTTGTGAATCCTTATATTGGATGCATGCATTCGTGCATTTATTGTTATGCGCGTTTTATGAAACGATTTACTGGGCATAGTGAACCCTGGGGTAAATTTGTAGATATAAAAATTAATGCCCCAGATTTAATCCCTGAAAAAACTAATAAGTATTTTAATAAATCAATTTTTCTCTCATCAGTAACTGATCCATATTTATCTTTAGAGCGCAAATATAAGCTCACCAGAAAAATACTTAAAAAGCTAATTCCTCTTAAACCAAAACTTGGCATTCAAACAAAATCTGAATTAATATTAAGAGACATTGATTTATTAAAACAATTTCAAGACTGTGCCGCTGGTTTAACTATTACAACTTTGGATTCTGATTTACAAAAACAAATTGAGCCTTTTGCTTCTAGTCCAAATGCAAGAATTAATGCTCTTAAAAAATTAAAACAATCTAAAATCAAAACCTATGTTTTTATTGGACCAATAATGCCATATTTAACAGATTGGAAAAAAATAATTTTAAAAACTAAAAAATATGCCCACTCTTATATGTTTGAAAACTTAAATGTACGCGGAAGCATTTGGCCGCAAATTAAAACATGGCTCAAAGCAAAACACCAAGATCTGCTTGCAAAATATGAAAACATCTACTTTTCTAAAAATGATTTTTGGAATAAAATAGAAACGGAAATAAAAGCATTCTGCAAAGAAAAGAAAGTTAAATATAATATTTACTTTCACCACTAATCCAATGATCTCAATAATAATCCCGTGTCTAAATGAAGAAAAGTATTTGCCAAGATTATTGCGCTCTATTCAATCGCAGGATTTTTTAAATTTTGAAATAATTATTTCTGATGGAAATTCAAAAGATGCAACCTTAGAAATTGCTAAAAAATACAAATGCAAAATAATAACAAGCAAAAAACGCAGTCCAGCGCACCAGAGAAACTCTGGTGCTAAAATTGCAAAAGGCAGAATCTTATTATTTTTAGACGCTGATACTATTTTACCAAAAAAATTTCTATCATGTGTTACAAAAGAATTTTCCAAAAAAAATCTAGATATTGCTGGGTTTTATTTTAAACCTGACTCTTGCAAACTAATATATAAATTTTACTCTCATATTTATAAAGATATATGCAGACCTGCCCAATACATTAAACCAGTCTCAATGGGCGCTGGTATTATGATAAAAACAAAACTTCATAAAAAGATTAAAGGATTTGACACTAGCATTATAATTGGCGAAGACCATGATTACGTTCAAAGGGCATGCAAAATTTCAAAATTCAGGATTATTAAATCATCAAAAATATTCTACTCTGTAAGAAGATTTGAAAAACATGGAGCTTTTAAAACTCTAATAAGATGGATTTACTGTATTATTTATGTTTTAATTAAAGGACCAATTAAAAAACAAGTAATAAATTATGAATTTGGAAATAATTAATTATATTTTATTAGGCGCAATTCAAGGAATTTTCGAATGGATTCCTGTTTCAAGCGAAGGAATAGTTGCGCTTGCAAGTAATTTTTTAAAATTAAATATTAATCCAATAGATATTGGACTTTTTCTGCACCTAGGAACTCTTCTATCTGCAATAATTTATTTTCGTAAAGATTGGATAAAAATTATTACTTTTAAAGATAAAAAATTATTAAAATTTCTTCTAATCAGCACCGCAATATCTTTAATATTAGGCTTTTTTATTTATAAATTTTTATCTGCGCAAGTTATGCTTGGCTCGAGCTTATTGCTTATCACTGGCTTGGGATTATTAGGTACAGCTTTTTTTCATAAAAACAAAAAACGGCTTAACTGGGACATGCGCAAATTATCAATTATCACAGGCCTTTTGCAAGGCTTGTCAGTGATTCCAGGTTTATCAAGGTCGGGCTCTACTATTTTTGGTTTGTCATTAGGAAAATTTAAGCCAGAAAAAATCTTAAAAATTTCATATTTAATGTCAGTGCCTGTTGGCTTGGCAGGCTCTGGATATATTTTTTTGCAGAATCCCAGTATGAGTTTACAAGCCTGGCCAGGCTTGGTTATGAGTTTTCTAGTTGGCATATTAGGCCTGCATATTTTACTACAAATAGTTCAAAAAATTAATTTTGCTAAATTTGCTTTTATTTTTGCTTTTCTCTGCTTAGCTGGAGCAATGCTGGGCTTTATTTTTTGAGCAAAGCGAAAAAAACAAACTCGTTTCTTTTTTAAGAGATTTGTGATATACTAAAAATAAGCAAAGCTTGAAATTACTCATTAACATCCGTAATTATATGAAAAAATCATCATACAAAAAATTATATCGCTCTAAGAGCGATGGAATGATTGGAGGAGTTTGTGCAGGTTTGGGCAAATATTTTAAATTTGACCCAGTTATTATCCGTTTAATTTTCGTGGCTGTTATCCTAGCTGGCGGTTCTGGAATCTTAGCCTATATTATTCTTTGGATTGTAGTGCCGCAGGAAAAAAATTGAGGTGCTGTTCGTTTGAACAACACCTATAATGAGCTTATATTGCATGGCCCAACTCTTCTGAAGAGAATTGGAGATCGAAAGTTGCCCCATTATTTTCTCCAATGACCACTGAAAGAGCCTTGGGAAAGCGGAGATCGTCTTGGATTACGGCTCGCTTTATGAATATTCTGCCTAGGTCAAAAGCTTTATGTTGTTTTTGCCTGTGGTGTATTGCGCCTTGCTTTTTGCAAATCACATAAATGCAATGATCATATTTGTTACTCCCAACACTACTGCGCCTGATTATAAGTATGTCGCTCCTTGTTTTTAATGATGAGCATTCAGGGTAGATTGGCCTAGACATCTCGGCGTTATCACCTGATTTTCTGCCAAGACCTTGTTCATCCAAGTAATTCAATGCCTCTTCTGGAGTTAATAATTCCTCCATGGGTTTTCACCCCCCCCTATTTTATTTGATTTATTATTTATATATTTAACAGAAAATTATTAAAAAATCAAGTAAGTAATAAAAATATAAAAAACAAAAACTAGAAAGGGGGTGTTTAAAAAATGAATGCAATTACAATAATGGCCCTTGCAATGGCTCTTTTAGCTGTAATTAAATTAATCGTAGTTTTAACCAAGCCTGATGTTTGGATTAAAATAACTGATGCAATTTTAAAAAAAAGTACTATTAATACAATTATTTTTTTAGGTTTATTAGTTATAACTGGTTATTATTTATTACAAAGCTTAACAATAGTAGAAATAGGCGCAACCATGCTTTTTACCTCTCTTTTAATGGCCCTAGCTTGGGTGCCCTATAAAGATGAATTAATGAAACTGCGGCCTAAGCTGATAAAAGAAGGCTTGGCAAAATCATGGCTTGTAATAATTGTTTGGATAATTATTTTAGTCTGGATTTTTTATGATATTCTGATTTAAATTTATAATCAAAAAACTGTTCCCTATTATAGAACAGTTTTTTTGATTGACGCAAAAAGAATTTAATACTATGATTTAATTATGTTTGACGCAGTATCAGAAATAAAATCCCGTTTAGATATTATAGATGTAATATCATCTTATATTAAGCTCCAAAAAGCTGGAGCAAATTTTCGTGCGCCTTGTCCATTTCATCAAGAAAAAGACCCTTCTTTTATAGTATCTCCTGCAAAACAAATTTGGCATTGTTTTGGTTCATGCGACACTGGAGGCGACATGTTTAAATTTGTCATGCAAATAGAAGGCATAGAATTTAGGGAAGCTTTGCATATTTTATCTGCACGAGCTGGAGTAGAGCTAAAAAAACAAAATCCAAAAATTTATAATGAAAGAATTAGGCTTCAGCAAATAAACGAATGGGCAGCTAAATTTTTTGAAAAATCGCTTGAAGTTTCACCAAAAGGTAAAAATGCATTTAAATATTTAAAAAATCGCGGCCTTACCCAAGAATCAATAAAAAAATTCCGCTTAGGCTATGCTCTGGACAATTGGCATGCTTTGGAAAATTTTTTAAACAATAAAAATTATAAAAATACAGAAACTCAAAAAGCTGGATTAATTGTTACTAAAGACAATGGTCAAGCATTTGATAGATTTAGAAATAGAATAATGTTTCCAATTTGTGATATCTCAGGAAGAGTAGTTGCGTTCACAGGCAGAGTAATGCCAGGATCAGATGACAAGATGGGAAAATATGTTAATTCCCCAGAAACACCTCTTTATAATAAATCAAGTATTATTTATGGACTAGACAAGGCTAAAATTGCTATGCGCAAACAAGATAAATGCATTATTACTGAAGGCAATTTAGATGTAATTATGGCGCATCAAGCAAAAACAGAAAACACAATTGCCTGCTCTGGCACAGCTTTAACTGAAATGCAAATAAATATAATCAAAAGATATACTGAAAATATCTTGCTTAATTTTGACATGGATCAAGCTGGTATTAATGCAACTCGCAAAAGCATAGATTTAGCGCTAGAACATGAGTTAAATATTAAAATAATAAGTCTGCCAAAAGGACAAAAAGATGCCGCAGACTGCATTAAACACAATCCAAAAGATTGGCTAAAAGCTGTTAAAAATGCAATGCCAATTATGAATTTTTATTTTGCAAGCACATTTCAAAATATGCCTAAAAAATTAAAAATAGAGCATAAAAAAGAATCTGCTAGAATCTTACTTCCAATTATTGGCAAAATTAAAAATCCAATTGAAAAGGCTCATTGGCTTGGTGAGCTGGCAATTCGTTTAGAAGTTGATGAAAAAGTTTTAGCAGAGGCTATTAATAATGTTAGTGATCAGCGCAAGAACACGCCATGGCGCGCTCCAAAAGAAACATCTCAAACAAACAACCAGTTATCTCAAAATAACAAAACAGCAAAAAGACTAGCTGGGTACTTGTTAAAATATCCAAAGTATAGTAAAATATTAAAAGATCATAACATTAAAAACAGTAAAGCATTAGATAAAATTTTAAAACAAAATAATAAAGAACAATTAATTTTTAAAATAGAACAAGAAAATATCCAAAATCCTAAAGCAGAAATAATTAAAATGATTCTTTTTTTTAAAAAACAAAAAATAGAGAAAAAATTAAAAAAAATGAGCTTACTAATTAAAAAGGCTCAAAAAAATAAAGACAAAAAACAAGCAGAAAAATTAATTAAAAAAGCTAGCAATCTCAGTCAAGAATTAGCTGGCTGTTATTAATGTTTTAAAATTAAATCAAAGTTCGCAATCATGCCTAAAAGACTAAGTGCAAAACAAAAAAAACAACAAGAAATTATCCAAGAATTAATGCAAAGAGGAAAACAAAGAGGCTTTGTAACAGAAGCTGAAATTTTACATTTTCTTCCTAGTTTAGAAACTAATATTGATCTTTTAGAAGACTTGTATGAAAAATTAGATCAGGCTAATATTAAAATTGAAAAAGAACAAGATCTAATTGAAGAAACCGACTTAAACACAACAAAAGACATGGCTATGCCAGGCATTGGTCAAGCCATACATAGCTCTGTGCAAATGTATTTAAAGGAAATTGGCAAAGTTGCTCTTTTAACTTCTGAACAAGAAGTTTCTTTAGCTAAAAGAATTGAAAAAGAAGATGAATCAGCTAAACAGCAGTTAGCAGAAGCAAATTTGCGCTTAGTAGTTAGTATTGCTAAAAAATATGTTGGCAGAAGTGCTAATTTAACTTTTTTAGATTTAATTCAAGAGGGAAATATTGGTTTATTTAGGGCTGTTGAAAAATTTGACTATCATAAGGGTTATAAGTTTTCTACTTATGCTACTTGGTGGATTCGTCAGGCTATTACTAGGGCATTGGCTGATCAAGCTAGAACTATCCGAATTCCAGTTCATATGATTGAAACTATTAATAAGTATACTAAGATTAATCGTAGATTGGTGCAAGAGCTTGGACGGGAGCCTTTGCCAGAGGAAATGGCTGCAGAATTAAATATGGATTTAGATAAAATTCATCATATTAGAAAAATCTCTGAAAATACTATTTCTTTGGAATCTTCTATTTCGCATGATGATGAGGAAACTACTCTTAAAGAGTTTATTGAGGATGTTGATACGATTTCTCCTCATCAGTCTGCTGGGCGCAAGCTTTTGCAATCGCATGTTAAACAAATTCTTGTTGATTTGCCGCCGAGGGAGCAAAGGATTTTGTCTATGCGCTTTGGTTTGGATGATGGTATTTTGCATACCTTGGAAAAGGTGGGGCAAAGATTTGGAGTAACCAGGGAGCGTATTAGGCAAATTGAAGCTAAAGCGCTTGAGCGGATTAGAAAGCATGGATCGCTTAAAAAGCTAAAAGATTATTAATCTTGATTTTTGTGCTAAAAATTGCTACAATTATTTTTAATACAAATAATTGCAAGGTTTTTGAGGGCGAAGCCAGAAAGGTTCTTATACTAGTCTTGTTATTAATTTATTCCCAGATAGCTCAGCGGTAGAGCAATTGACTGTTAATCAATGGGTCGCAGGTTCGAATCCTGCTCTGGGAGCATTCCCGAATATCTGTTCGCATAAAGCACCTTGTCAAAGGATGTTTTTAGCTTAAATAAGAGGTTTCTGTTGTTTAATTGTAAGTTCTGAAGTAAAAAATTCAAAAGTTGTCTTTTTTCGTGAGTTTCAGAACTTTTAAATATTTTGTAAGCTCTTTGAGCAAGGCTTAATACAGTGTTTGCCGTAATATAGAACTTTTCATCAGCCTGAATATAGCTTGCCATTTTTTCATCTAATTCAGATTGTTTTTATTTTAATTCTTTTAGTTTTTTGTTAAACATATCCTTAGTAATTCTTTACTTGACAAATCCTAAAAATATTGTTATTCTCAAAATGCTAGTTTTTTAGTATTTTTTGTTCTCAAAAATTAAATATTACGAGGTGAGTTCTTGTGTCAAATTTTCAGATTAAAGGCGAAAGAATTATTCTAACTCCCATAAAGCCAAACCAAAAAGAGCTTTTTTATCAGTTAGCAACTGACTCTTACGGTGGTTTTTGGTGGTATGATTGCGACAGGATAAGTAAGCCAGACTTTAAAAAAAGAATTTTTTACTGACTGGCACAATGGCTATTTCGATATGAGTCAGCCAGAACAAGGTCAGTGCTTTTGGATAATTGCCAAAGGATATGGCACAGAAGCATTAAGGATTTTAATGCAATATTTATTTGAGGAATTTAATCTCAATAGAATATCTATTAGTGCTAGAGCTAACAATCCCCGAGCAATCAGGGCGTATCAAAAAGTTGGCTTTAAAATTGAAGGCATAGCCCGAAAAGATGATTATTTTAATGGAGAGTTTGTTGATAGTGTTTTACTTGGAGTTTTAAGGAAAGAGTTTGCGTCTTAATCTTTAGTGTGTTATGGTTTTTAAGAGGAGTTTCATTATGACCAAAACAAAGGCAATAATTTTTGATTTAAACGGAGTTTTTATTTTAGAACCCAAAATGAGCGATAGGGTAAATGAGGCGTTTGGTGTTTCCATAGAAGAATTTTTATCAGCTTTATCAGAAGTAATGCCTCAAGCCAGAATGCCAAATTCGCCTAGCTATTATAAGCTTTGGAAACCATATATGGAAAAATGGGGGATGGACTTAACAGAAGAAAAATTTTATTATTTTGGTTTTAAGGCGGCGAAGGCAAACGAAAAGCTTATTAAAATAGCTCAAGAATTAAAAGTAAAAGGACTTAAGCTTTTTATTCTATCAAATAATTTTAAAGAACGGACTGCTTATTACAATCAAAACTTTCCATTCTTGAAAAAATTGTTTAATAAAGTCTATTATTCTTGGCAAACTGGTTTTGTTAAAACAAGCGCTGAAGCTTATAAGAATCTGCTGGACAAAAATAATCTTAAGCCAGAAGAGTGTCTATACTTTGACGATTCAGAGAGTAATGTGGAATTGGCAAATAGTTTAGGCATAAAATCGTTCGTCTTTGAGAACGAAGAGCAAGTAAGACAAGTTTTGAAGGATAATCAGGTAATCACATAATTTAAACAACTTGAGCCGCTTGGTTAAACCACTCGGCTTTTTATTTTGCATTTTTATTTTAGCTATGCTACAATAAAAACTTATGGATTACTTAAAAGAACTCAAAATCAAGTTTGTTAAAACCAAAATAAAAAACCCTTTAAAAGGGCAAATTAAGCAACCCAATGATTTGGTTAAAATATTCAAGGATTTAGAAACATCTGACAAAGAAAAAGTAATCTCTTTGCATCTTAATGCAAGACAAATCCCTAATTGCTTTGAAGTATTAAGCATAGGCGGTGTTGACCTAGCCCTAGTATCAGCCAAAGATGTTTTTAAAGGCGTGCTTTTAACTAACTCAACAGGCTTTATTTTGGTTCACAACCACCCTAGTGGCGACCCAACCCCGTCAAAACAAGACCAAGAAATAATCAAAAAACTAGAAAAACAAGCCAAGATTATGGAAATAGATTTTATTGACTTTATTATTGTGGGAGATAATAAGTTTTGGAGCTGGAGGTTTAAAAAAGAGTAATTTTGAGTATACTTAAAAATTATTAAACAAGATATTATGCTTGATTTTTGGCTTTAACAAGCCTTTTTTTGATACATTATTATATAAAAATGTCCAAAAGCCTTGACATTTTAAGTAAAGTATGCTATAATGTGGGTGTCTGAAGATGAGAGATATTTAAGTAAAATTTAATATTCACGAGGAGGAGTTCTTAAAGCAAAAGCTTTGAGTTATGCAATTCTTCTCGTTAGAAGAGTTTTTTTATAAAATAATAGGGAAAATGATGCAGACGAGAGGTTCTTTTAATAATTATTTTTT
>CEPX01143721.1_pt1 | contig 14043 bp, 20 predicted proteins | sample 361361 | NCBI WGS metagenome assembly CEPX01 (sample SAMEA2619974, study PRJEB7988) | marine metagenome | biome: marine biome (ENVO:00000447); feature: mesopelagic zone (ENVO:00000213) & marine oxygen minimum zone (ENVO:01000065); material: "saline water (ENVO:00002010), including plankton... | reverse complement strand
TCCTCTTGCCCGTTCTGGAACTTGATCCCCGCAATGAACTCTTTAATCAGCGCCGCCCGCGCCTTTGTTTTAAGTTGGATTGGAACCCGGACGAAATTGCCTTTCGCGTCGACGTCGCCGGTCATAACCGTGAACCTCGGATGAGTTCCATCCCGGAACGCCTCCAACGCCTCGACGGCGCGATCCTCTTTCAAGTGTTCCGTAAACCATCCCTGATATGCGGCGCGGGCGACCATTTGATCGAACGCCGCGAGCGCCTCGACCACCTTTTTCGGAGAGAACGCCGGGATCGAGTTCCCGTTGCTATCCGTGATCGTCGCCGAATAGCGCGTCTCGATCGCCGACCGCATCGCGAACAGGGACCGGCGGGAGAGCGCCGCGACGGTCTCATTGTCCGAGAAATAGGCGGTCGCGACCCCGATCGCGTTTTGCGCGATCACGTTGTCGAGCGCCTCCGCCTGTCCCTCTTGCGCCGCCTTGGCAATGCCCGTCCGAGCCTCGTCCGCCTTGGCGATAAACGGAGCCGCCATAATCTCGAATTGTTGCTCGAACAACGGCTTGATCTCGTCCGGCATCGCTTCCGTGACGCCGGTCAAATACGCTTTAGCCTTTTTCTCGATCGCAAGCGGGTCGGTCGGATTGTTTGCGAACAGATCATTCATCTTGACGCGAGCGTCGAGTTCGATCTTGTTCCGATAATGGGAAAGCGCGCTCTCTCGGTACGCCTCGCCGGAGATCGTCGGCGCATAAAGGAGCCGTTGATTGAGCGAGCCCGTCGCGACGAGCCTTCCGTCCTTGTCGACGAACGTCCCGGCGGCCAGGCCGTCTTGTGCGCCCTTGCGAGCCGCGTCGATCTTGGCCCGGTTGTCGAGGTCGTCGTCGATCTCGACCGCGACGCCGTAAAGCAACTTGGAAACCGCGTCGAGCGCCTTCGCGCCGCCGGTCCCAAAATCGACGCCGGGAACCTCGGAGATTGTCGCCTTCGCCGAGACGGTATTGAAACGCTCCGCCACGTCAGCCCCTCCGGTTCGAGCGCGACAAGCCCGCCGCCACTATCCCGCCAGCGGTAGCCAGGCCCGCCACTCTCGTTGCCCCCGCCTCCCGCCGGGTCGCCGCCGCTTGAGCGGTCCGCGATCCGGCCCGGATGAGCGCCCCTTCTCGCGTCAAGTCGAGTTGAAACTCGCTCTCGGCGATCGCGTCGAGGGACGCCCGGACGACGTTCCCCGAGCCCCGGAGCCCCGAGGCAAACCCGGAGACGATGTTGCTCGCGATCGTCGCGTTCAATTCCTTGGTGATCTCGATCCCTTGCCGTCGGCCTTCCAAGAGGTCTTGTTTCGCGTTGAACTCCTCGAAAAGCGCCTCGCTTTCGAGGGCCGTCGCTTGCAAGTTCGCGGAGCCTATCGAGGCAAGCGCCGAAACCCCGGTGAATGTCCCCGAGATAATCTCGCCCGCCGCGAGCAATCCCTCGGACGCCGCGAAGCCGCCCGCCGCCGTCTCGACCGCGAGCCCCGCCCCGGTCAGCGCCGGTCCACCCCCGAGCGCCGAAAATAACGATACAGCCGCTTCCATTTCACACCGCCAGTTTGTAACCGAGCGCGAGGATTTCCATCGGATCGGGATCGTCTTGAGAGATACGGATATCGCCCGCCAGTGTCCAGCCCAGGAGACCGCCGACCGTCACGTCGCCCGTGACCGGCGTCGTCGCCGTGTCGAGGAGAGCGTCGCCGAATTGCCGCGACGGGACAAAGTTCCCATTGATCTTGATCCCGATCGTGTCCTTGATCCGAGCCGTCACCTCGACAACTCGTTTCCGCTTGCCGAGCATTGTCCCCTCGGGGAGCGCCTCCTCTGCCGGGAGCGTCCGGATAAACGTCCCGACGCCGGAGCTTAGATCGGGATCGGTCGCCGCAAACCCGTCCGTCACGTCCGGGAACGCGAGCCCAACCTCATAGGTCGTCGCCGCACTCCGCGCGAACGTGACCGTCCCCGAGGCGACCGTCAATTGAGCTTGCGACATACCGTCGAGCCGGACGTCGAGCGCCTCGCCCTCAAGCCAGGTCAACGACGTTGCGTTCGCATAGGGACCACCGCCGGTCGCCCGCTTGCCCGCGTCCATATGGAGATCGTCGTTGAACTTTTCGATCAAGACCGAGGTCACGGAGTTCGCCGTCCGCTCGATCGCGAAATAACTATCCTCGCCCAACGTCCCGACCGCCTCGAACGTCCCGTCAGTCTCGCAGAGCGTCCAAGCGTTAACCTCTTGAAGCCGGAGCGTACAGAAACAAGCGAGCGTGCCGTCGGAGTTGACGAGCCAGATATAATCGGCGTCGCTCGTCGAGATCGCTTTCCGGAGCGCGAAGTCAACCGGCGTGACGACGAGATGAGACGAGAGGAGCGAGAGCGATTGCGCCTGATAGGCGCTCTCGGTGTCGATGAACAAGAACTCCCGGAGCGCCTTCCCACCGCCTTGCAAGAACATCGTCGCGCCGTCGACCTCGAACACCCGCGTCCCCTTTTTCGAGCCGCGTTGCGTTGTCCGGCGGAGGACGAAATTCGTCGGCGTCAAACCCGTATCCTCGGAGATCGGGACATAGAACTCCGCCGAGGACGCGAACAACTGCAAATGCCGCCCGGCAAAAATGTTATAGAACGCCGAGACATCGTCGGTGTCCGCCGTGACGTTGATCGCCTTGTCGTCGTCGGCTGCGCTATCGTCGAGGTCGACGATCGAACCCGGCGTCGTCGCCAGGACCGTTTGAGGTCGCGACTTGAGCCCGGCGAGATACAGCCGCCCCCCGAAAAACGTCCCCGACAACGGCCAGCCGCGCGTCGTGGAAATGACCGCCTCGGCTCCGCTCCCGAAATCGAACGTCGGGATATTCGTAAAGGTATTGAGCGCCGCGTTCCATTCGTCGTGAGCACCCGACCGGACGATCTTTCGCGGATTGTGATCTTCGTGGAAAAGGACGAGCGTATCGAGCGATTGCGTCCAGTTCAGATCGACAAGCTCCGCCGACGTCATGGGGATCGGGACGTTGATTTGGAGCGCGTCGTTCCGGTAGATCGCGAGATTGAGGTCGGTCGCGACGATCAAATAATCTTGTGTCGTCGAGAAAATAAACGGGATGATCCGGACGTCCGACACCGTCGAGCTTTCGGTGTAAAACTTGATTTCGTCGATCTTGAAATTGTCGGTCGTGAGGTCGGTCGCGCCGATCCGGACGAGCCGCCAATATCTTTTCGTCTGATCCCCGCTTGCCCGCTTGATAAGATCGGTCGCACCGACGCTATCAATCGCGTTTTCAAAGATCGTCCATGCCGCATTATCGGGAGAATGCTGCCACTGAACCTCGCCGTCGGACGTCGTCGAGCCAGAAACGAGCCGCAAACCAAATACGTCGCAGAATTCGACCTTGGTCGCCGAGCCGAGGTCAACGTGGACGATCACGAATGGATTAGTTGTCGACGCGCCGCCGGTCGTTATAACCTCGGTCGAGAGGTTGTCGTCGATCGCGTTCCCCGCCGTCCCGCCATTCGGAGCCGTCACAGTCACGCCCCCGGCGGTCAGGTCGATCTCGGTCAATTGCTTGAGGGCGGTCGCTATATATTCAAGACCGGGACGCCGCCGGACGCCGCCTTGAGGTTTGCAAAGGACGTTCCGGAGCTTGTCCGCTCCGTTCCGGTACGCCTTAAGATCGAAGCGACCCCGGAGCGCCGGATCGAGCTCGCCGTTCGTAAACGTCGTTTTCGCTGGTTTGATCCGTGGCACGATCAGCCCCGCGCAAGGATTAAGTCGATATCTCCGACGACGACGTCGGGCGAGGAGCCGCGACTGTCGAGTGATTTGCAGACGGCGAAATAGCCGCCTTGACGACGCTCGCCCGGCAACCCCCAAGCCTTCCGATCGTATAGCTCGGCAAGGTTCGCCTGATCCGTGATCGGGAACGCGATCTCGGCGGTCAAGGCGAGGATCATTAGCTCCGAGAGATAGTGCGGGAAATCGCTCTCGGCGATCTCCGATTGGTAGTCGACGACGATCACCGCCTCGTCGGTGAATAGCTCGTCGCCGAAAAGCTCAAACGTCGTTATGGGTAGAATGCCGGGGCCGGTCGACGTCGTATTGTAGACCGCCTGGATTTCGCCCATGCGGGCGCTCGGCAACTGATATTTTTTCGTCCACTTGTTGACCGGGGTTCCGGTGACGGCTGAGAGCGCCTTTTTGACCATCGTCCGCCGCCACGGATGGATGGTCAAAACGTGCTGTTTGAGTTCCGGATAAATGTTAGCGCACGTCGTCGAGGGATCGGTTCCGTCGTTAAAAGAGGAGATCGGCTTTTCCCCGAGACGGAGGAGAGCGCGAGCGCAAACGTCAATGTCGGACGATATTGTCATTCTTTTGGCCCTCCAAAGACCTCGCGCGTATAGCCGCTCATTGACACAATCCCGGAGAAATCCACTCCTCTCTCGATCGCCGCCCGCAACCCGGCCCGCTGGCCGGGAGTTACTCGCGACCGTTGAAGCGTCGACGAGAAAACGACCGTGAAATCGTCGACATACCCCTCGCGCCAATCCATCCCACACCCGCACAGGATGATCTCGGAATATCCGAGAGCCTTCGCCGCGAGCGCCGCGCTAATCCCCGATCCGCCGCCAATGCCCGGCGTGTCGATCCACAAGTCGATCTCCGGATGATCGGATTTTGGTCCCGTGACCTCGCGTTGTTTCGGTCCGGGCGAGCGGGCATAGAGCGGACGATCGCCCGCCAGTTCCCGCCAAAAGTCGAACTCGATATGACCGACATAGCAAAAATCCGCCTCCGGGAGAGCGCGGATTGCATAGTTGACCGCCAGGATTGGAACATTCGGTCGGAGTTGCTTTGCATCGCGAACGTCCTCTCGAACGGACGGAGCGGACCCGGCGACTATGATCGAGCCGATCATGGTTGTTGGTAGGCCGCACGTCCGGGGAGAGGTCAGGTCAGCCCCGGACGTGCGACACCCCCTCGACCGACTTAGTCGGTGTCGGTGATAGTGATCGCCGTTTCGTCGGACGTGTCGATAATGCCCGAGGCGTTCGTCAGGACGACGACGTTCCCGGCATCGGAGACGACCCACGGATCAGCGGTTAGGTCCGAAATTACGGCGACGTAAATCTTGTCGCCGGATTTCAGAATGTTCCGCATCCCGGTATTGGTCGTCGAGCCGTTGTCGAAATATCCGGCACCATCGACGGTCGCGAGACTGTCGTCCGTGGCATATGCCCAAAGCATTGGAGCCTTGCCGCGAGCGGACTGTCCGCCGATCGGAGTAAAGTTTGCTTTCACGAAAGCCATAGTGGGAAACTCCCCTTGTTAGAACGAGATCGACCAGGCCGAGCCCTTCACACTCGGAGGCGACGATCTATTCGCGGGTTGTGACGTCGACGAGGCCGTTTGCATCGAGGACGACGGAGCCAGCGGAGAACAGACCGTTCGCCAGCCACGACGTTTTCTCGGCAATGTAGTTGACCTCGGTCCGGAAATCGACGCCGACCGCGAGCCCCGTCGAGCCGCGTTGCCCGCCGTGGAAGGCATAGTTCGTCCGATCGCTCGAACCGTCGACCGGGACGCCGCCCTCGTCGCGATCCTCAAGGAACTCATACTTGAACCCGAGAAACGTATCGATCTCCCCTTGAACGAGAGCCTTGACGACGTTGAAGTCCGAGGACGTGACCTCGGTCTCCCCGAGGAGTTGCTCCTCGCCGATCGCGTGACCGATAAACCATCGGTCGCCCTTGGGGACGCCCTGGACGTTCAAGAGACGCCGCGCCCGGCGGAGCTTGGTCACGTTCAAGCCGCTATCGGTCCCGCCGATATCGTTCGAGACGGTCCCGCCAGCCGTCGCCGTGTCGAGCGCGTCAAGGATCAATTGATCCTCCCGGCGACCGATCGCTCCGGCGATCGTCTCGGCAAGCTCGGCGCGCTCCTGATAATCCACCTTGGCCTGATCGAAAATGTCGGTGTATTCCGGAGCGTTCCAATCCGTGAGGGTCGCCGTCGCGTTCGTGTGCGCGATCCCCATCGGGACGACGTCGGTTTGTGGAATGCGAGGCGTCGCCGCGCCCTTCCCCATCTTGGGGAAACGGTGCGTCGAGCCGACGATCCCGGTTTTCACGCGGACCATTTTGCGGAGAACGCCGCCCATCTGATAAGCGTGTTTGACCTCGCCGTCGAACGACGCGAGGGCATTGTCTGAAAGGGTCTTGGACATCTTGCCAATCTCCCGAAAGCGTTAAACCAAAGGGTTCAAGCGCCGGTCGATTGCCAGATGGACTAAGCGGGTCCGGTCTCGCCGGATTGCCGCGACCGCTCCGGGTCGCCGTCTAACGGTTCAAGGCACCGCTCGCCTGTCGTTGGATTGCGGGAGCGGTCGAGGTGACGAGCCCCGGCGGTATGGAGACCGCAAACCGCTCCCGGTCCAAGCGATAAAACAGTATTGGCGCAATTCCTCGCCGTCGTCAAGCGCCGCCGCCGAATTGAACGTGTCGACTATCGCCGTCCGACGGCGCGGTCCCGACCGATTTCTTGTATTCCTCGTCGACCTTTTCTCGATAGGCGTCGCCCTTCGCGCCGGGATCGCGATAGAGCGGATCGGCGATCATCGCCTCAAGCTCCGCCTTCGATTTCGCGCCGTCCGGAACGATCCCGCCCCGGAGCGGTATCGGAGCCTCGCCGGTCATGGTCCGGAGCTTGTCGATCAACTGGACCCCGAGAGCGTCGGAACAAAGCGCAATCCCGCGACCGAGTTCCGCCTCGTTGATCTCTCCGCTCGTTTGCAGATTTTTGAGCCAGCGTTTGTTGGTCCCGATCGTGACCGCCGCCGTCTCTTTCCCGCCGAGCTTCTCCCGCTCGCTATCAAGGTCAATCGGAGCCGGGAGCATCGCGTTTATATCGAACAGGAAGTCGGTCAAGCCGGTGTCGAACTCGTCTTTCGAGAGCCCGAGCTTTTTCGCGACCTTGGCGAACGCGAGGAGCGCCGGATCATCGGCGTTGAACTTGCGGACCCGGTCGAGGGTTTGAGCCTCGTCACCCTCGCCGCGCGTCGTCGAGAGCGTGAAGCCCTCAAGGTACGCCTCGGGAGTTTCAAGAGCCGCGCCCTTCCCCTTGTCCTCGCGGAGCCGGTTCGCCTCTTTCCGTAAGTCCTCATACGATTTGGTGAGCGCCTCGATCCGGACCTCGCCCTTGTCCTTGTCCCAGAATTGCTCCGGGACGTGTTCGGGACGCTCGGCCAGGTCGCCGCCTTTGTCGTCGTCGTCGCCGCCCTTATCGTCCGCCGCCCGATTGGGATCGTCGTCGTCGAGCCCGGCGTTATCGTCGGTCCCGCCCATTAGACCCTTGTCGTCGGCTCCGCCCTTGTCGGCGTTGGGATCAACGTTGTCGGCTCCGCCTTTGTCGTCGTCCGCCGGTCCCATTATGCCCGCCACTTCCGGAGGGACCGCACCGCCGCCTGGACGTCCGCCGGGATCGTGTCGGCGCGCATCCGAGCGACCTCGGCGATCAAGCCGTCCGCCATCGCCATGAGAACCTTGTTATCGTCGAACGCTCGGACGACGCGGCTCGGAGCCGTCTCGACCGACGGATCGACCGACGGATCGACCCCAACGGATTGCTTTCTTGCTTTCTTCGCCATAATTTCCTGACCTCCTTGACAGGGTTCGAGGTGAGCCTGTAGGCTCGGGAGGCTTCGTTGTTTTGCTTCCTCCTGCACAACCTTGACCCCGGTTCGGCACCGACCGCGCCGGGGTTTTTATGCTCGATCGACGCGACTGAGGAAGTCGATCATTTATCCTTGCCCTTCCCCTTGGCCGTCGGAGGACCGTCCTCCGCAGCCCTCATCCGACGAACGAACTCCCGATATATGGAGTTCTGTCCCTCGCGCGTGAACCCTTGCTCGGCGGGATTGGCGATCGAGGGATTAAATGCCGGTTGCTCGATCGTCCGGGTCCGCAACCATTCGAGAACGATCGGACCCGTCCCGGTCGTAAACATTCGATGGATCGCGCGGTTGATCTTGTGATCCTCCTCCGCCGCGCGCTCTTGCTCTTCCGACGAGACCTCGGTCGGAGCGTCGACCCCCGCCCATCCACTCTCAAGCCAGCCCGCCGCATCCTTCGCCGCTTCGCTCATTTCCTGACCTCCGCTCGGTTAAAGCCTGATTACGTCGTGAACGTGATAGCCCCGGTCGCCGCCGCCGCTCCCGAGACATACCAGTTCGTCCCGTCGTTGAACACCTCGACGCGGTCGCCGGGGAGGATCGTGTCGGCAACCCAATTGATCGAACCCTCGGCGCTCGCCGGGACCGTCACGCCCGCGACGAGATACTCGCCATAAATCGTGTTGTCGTCGGAGGCGTTCGGAACGATTGTATGATTTCCGCCGGTCACTTGCGTCGCGCCCGCATAGAACGTGAACCGGAGACCCGCAGCCTTGGCCGGGAGCGTCGTGACGAACGCCGTCGCGCTGTTGAGAATGAGCGTCGCCCCACTCTCCGCTGCCGTCAAGACGTTGGTCGTCGTCACAACCTCGGTGTTCCCGCTCTCGTCACAGGCCGCGTCAATCTCGGCGACGGTCGCGTTGATATTGAGGAGCGCGAGGAGGTCGGTTGCGTCGACCTTTTTAACTTGTTGGGTGCTCTCGTCCCAACGCACAAAGAGATCATTCGTCGCCGGAGGAGAGGTATCCGTTTCGAGATCGCCGATATCCTTGGTCGCTAGATCGTAACCGCTCATCGTATGTTCCTTTCAATTTAAATTACGCCGCGATCGGGATCGAACCGCCGCCATCGTTCGCCGGTTGTCCGATTGGTATTTCCGCCCCGGCAGCGGCGGCTTGGCCTGCGATTTGTTGCAGTTTCTTTCGCTCCTCCGGCGTCCGAATTAGCTCTTGAGGAACGCCGAGCTTCGCCCCAATCCAAGCCGTCACGTCCTCGATCTTTGCACCGACGCCGACGCCTTGTTGGCCGGTCACGCCCGCCGAAACTTGCAGCCATTGAACAACCGCCTCAAGGTCGTTGAGCGATTGCAGCCGAGCAAGCGGAGATGTAACCGTGATCGCGACGCCGAGACCGTTGACCTTGACCTCTTGTTCGAGGATGCCTTTGCGGTGGAGGATCGAGAGGCACCGTTGAATGAGCGGGCGGACAAGCTCCGCCATCATCCGACCGAACGGAGCGCCGATATCTTGTTGCAGTTCCTTGACCTTTTGAATGATCTCCGTCGCTGATCGGACGCCGCCGGTCTCGGGCGGGAGGGAGCGATCGAAAAGCATTGTCTTGATCGCGTCTCGGAGATCACTGATAACGAGTTGAGCAACGTCGAACCGACCGCCAATTTCGAGCGGTTGCAAGTTCCCTTGCGCCGCGACCGGGATCACCGCGCCGGGCGTGATCTTGATCGTGTTCGTGTTTATGACGCCGTCGTCCGCCGCCGCCCACACTCCGGCGATCGCGAGCGAGGCGTTCTTGAGAACAAGCTCTTTGACCTTGTTGAGCGTCTTGATATCGGGGAGGGCCATCAGGAGCGGACCGCGACCCCATACCTCGCCCGGAGCTTTGATCCATCGCGTGATGATCCAGGGATGATCGGCGAACCGTCGGTTGACGAGTTCCGTCTCCGCGCCCTTGCTATCGTCGCCCGCCTCTTTCCAGATCACCTGATAAACGTAATCGTCTTGGTCAATGTCATAATAGGTCGCTTCGATCAAGCGGACAGTCCGCTCCGGATCGTCGTCGCTCTCTTTGATCGTAAGCTCTTCCGGAACCGTGGCGTCCTTCCACTGTCGTTTGATGTTCCGGACCTTGAGCTCAAAGCGTCGGAACACCCCGTCGACTGTCCCGAACGGACCCTCGTCGATCGCGATCTCGACATTCGGGACGCAATTGAACATGATCGGTTGATTGTCGTCGCCTTCCATGACGAGCATGGCAGCGGTCCCGGCGGCGAGGTCGAGGAAATACTCCGCCGAGGCGCTCGCGAAGTTCGAGACATGGATCGCGGCGAACAATTGCGCCTTGATCGCTTGGAGCTTTGCCCGAACCTCTGCCTCGATCGCTTTCGGGACGAGCGGTCCTGGCTCAAGGTCCGCCCAATCTTGGAACGGAGGCGTCAACCCCGCTTGCATCCGAGCGCCGAACCGTTGCGTCGAGTTGATCGCGGTCGCGTCGAACACGCGATCCATTTTCGGAGCGCCCTTTTGCTTTTGCTCGTATTGGTTCCGCATGGGGAGAGCGAACTCGTAAGCGTCGCGGAGGACGCTCTCCCAATTCGTCTTGTCGCTCCACGCCGAGGCGGACCTCTTGACGACTTGCGAGACGGTCATGGTCATAGGGTCAGCCCCCGAGGGTATCTGCTAGGCCGGTCTCGGTCGAGAACAGCGTCCCAGGACGTCGGCGTCCGGTAAACGCGTCCGCGACCCGCGATTGAGGCGTCCCGGTTTGCGTCGTGAGAGAAGCCGCCGAGACCGGAGGAGAGACCACTCGACGGCCCGCGCGGCGCTCCTCGCGTTTGGCGACGACGATCGGCTCGTCCTCTCCGCCGCCTCCGGGAGCCTCGGGTCCGGCGGGCGGGCGTCCCTCGAAAAAGTCGGGATTGCTTCCAAAGAAACCGGCCCCGAACGCCTCGGCGATATCGCTCCGACCTCCGCCGCCGAACGCTCCCTTGACGGCGTCCGAGACGAGCTTATCTGTTCCGAATAGCGCGTCGAGACCCCTCCCGGCGAGCGATAGGCCGAGACCGATCGGCGTCGACTTGGCGAAGAACGAGAGGATCGAGCCAATCAAGCCGAACGGTCCGGTGTCGAAAATAGAAAAGTCCTCGTCCTCGTCGGGAGCGTCGTCAAACTCGCCCTCGCCGCCGACGTTGCCCGGACCCTGACCGAAATCGCCGCCGTCCCCAAAGAAACCGCCGCCGAAATTGTCCTCGAACTCGCCCGCCACGGTCTAGCTCCCGAGCGTTTCTTTGACCCCTAGCTCGCCGGTCCTGGCGAACAGGGTCGCGATTGAGCCGCCTTGTTGAGCTTTGAGGACCGCCCTTTTCGCTTTGAGTTTCCGCTCCTCCTCTTTCTCTCTCGCCGCAATCTTTGCGTCTTGAGCCCGTTGAGCCCGGAGGAGCTCCTCGTTTGGACCCTCCGGTTCGTCCGGTGAGAATATCGCCTTAAACGCCGACACCATTCGGGGAAGTCTCCCATCGCAACGACCGAGCGCCCTTGCGCCGGAGGTGCTGATATAGTTGGCGAGGTGTCAAAACCCACCAAGCCCTGACCCCGAGGAAGGCTTTGAGACCGCTAACGCACGTCATAAGACCTTTTGGCATATACCCTATCTTGTCGTCGGCGTCCACCCTGACCCGCAAGATATCGGTCACGACCTCCGCGTCGAGGAACGCCTCAAGGACGCTGTCGGTCGACGCCCACCAAACGGCGACGTCGATCCGCCCCTCCGGGAACTCGATCTTGAGCGTGAACTCGTCCGCCGCGAGACCTTGCTCCGGGAACCAAATCGGGCGGAAAATCCAACAATGGGAGAACAGCGGAGACGTCCAGAGGTGCCACGGCTGGCGCGTCAACGGACGTTGAAAGACGACAAACGCCGGGAACCGCTCGCGTCGTTGACCGTAGAGGTTCACAGGGTCAGACCGCCTCCCCGCTCTCGTTGATCCACGCCATGACGACCCGGAATTGTTCGTCGCGCGTCAAGTCCTCAAACGGCTTGCCGAGCATGATCCCGGATTGAATTTCCGGGCTCCCGAGCGCGCCCTTGATCCGGATCAGCGGAGCCAGGCCGCCGCCCTTGACCTTGTCCGGATCGGTCGGGACGTTCGCGACCTTGCGGATCGAGAACCGGATCGAGCCGTCCCAAGCGAGACGAGCCCGGCGGACGTTCTCCATTGCCCGGAGCGGAGCCGCTTGCCCCCGATCGAGCGCGTCGAGGACGTCCTCGGTCATGGTGTCGCCTCGAACAACAACCTCGGCTCCAACGGATGAGTATCAACGCGAGGTCGTGACGGGACCGACCAAGACCGGCCCGGTGTCTCCGCGATCATTTTCCAGCCTACCGCTTTCAAACTCGTCCCCGGTTCAGATTTTAGAATGTAAGTTCCGATCCGACTGTATCCGAGCGCAAACGCCGCCTTTGCGCCCCTCCCGTATAAGAACGAACAGGCATTCGGGGTACCATCGGTGCAAAGCCGCATGACCTCTAACGTCATTCCGTCGTCACGTCGTCTCGCAACGGGGCGACCCACTATCACAACGCCGACGATCTCGCTTTCTATTGCCGCCCCGATGCTGAATTTATGCCCCTGCACCGGCTTATGGTGTCGGTGATGTTCAATTATAAACTGGTTTGCTTCGACTAAGGACAGAGGAACGGCGTAAAGTCCCATCCTTCACCCTCCGAGCGCCGGGACACTGAACACGCGCCCCCAAAATGCAAAGCACGCCGTCACGATCCCCGACGTGACGAACGCGACCCAAGCCAGCCAGCCGAACTCGCGCCACCACTCGACGAACCCGACGCGGAACCGGAGCCAGAGGAGCCGACGGTTCATATCATCGCGCCCTGCAAATCGGATCGCTCCCGCGTCTTGAACGATCGCCGATAGCCCGAGAACTCGACATATTTCCACCGACGTTGATTTGACCAGCGAGCCATATCGGTTAGGAGTTGAGGCGTCCAATCGTGCCGAACGTGCGGACGCTTCTCCAATGCGTTGAGCTTGATAAAGGGTTGAGCGTGCGGCTCGCCGCCCCATGCGATAACCCTATTGAGGCGGTCAAGGCAAGACGCGACGGGCTCGTTCCCGATCAAAACATAAACCCGCTTGAGCTTTGACCGGACGTGACCGAGCATTTTCATAACTCGTTCGACGTGCGGACCGTCGTCTTGATCGTCATACGCGAAGCGCCACGGTCCCCGGTTGATTGGCTCCCATCGCCGAAAGACCTCGTCGTCGAACGTGCGCGGCTCGAACCCGGAGTTCGCGTCGAGGAGCGGAACCCCCTCGGCTTTGTATCGAGCGACGATATGATCTTGAAAGTCCGCCGGGAGCGCCGACAAGTTGTTGTCGCAGAGAACCGGACGAACCGGGAAGTCCGGCAAGAGCGTGAAGTCCTTACCCTCCATTTTCGGGACGATGCAAAACCAGCATCCGACCGGACAGCCTCGGCTCGCAACGGTCGCGTCCCGATTGTGCCGGGAGACCGCGTCGGGATATTCGCCGCCGACCTCGGCGACGTCCTCAAGATCGCGACGACGGACGAACGTCGCCGGACCGCCCGCTCGGACCTTGAACCCTTGCGCTCGATAGAACACCGCGAGGGAGTACGCCTCGGGAATGCGCCAAGTGAAGGCGATCGACAAATAAGCGACGCCGTCCTCGACCCAATGCGCCAAACCGCCGGACCAAGGAGCCCGCCCTCTCATCGGTTGTGATACCTCTCGGCGTGTCGGCGGAACCCGTCGTCGGTCGCGAACCGCCGCCCGCACTTCCGGCATATCCGCTTATTGTCCCGGCTCGCGAGAATGTTCGAGCCGTCCTCCTCCGCCGGGAGAGGGACCGCCTTGATCCGCCCCCCGACCGCCGCGATCGCCATCCCGGCGAGCGTCGTTAAGCTCCGATATCTCATTCAAGCGCGCCGCGAGCCGTCGCGACGGCCTTGTCATACTTGGTCGTGACGTGTCCGAGGAGCGAGCTTCCGTGAACGATCGCACCGAGCGCCGTCCGGAGCTTCTCAATCTCGGCGACATACTCCGGGACGAACGCCGGGAGATCGTTGAAAACTGGATCGACATCCTCGACGACGTCATATTCCGGATCGCCCTTCCGCCGATCGGCATAGCAATCGACACAAATCGGTTCGCCCTCATAGACCCGGAGTTGGTCGGCGGGATACGAGACCTCCGTCGCGCAATCGACAACTTGGCACGAAAAGAACGGTTGAGCTTGCATGGTTCCTGACCTCCTATGCGAAAACGTCAAATTCGATCGTAGCCTGTCCTTGCGTCCCTG
>CEPX01147783.1_pt1 | contig 14058 bp, 17 predicted proteins | sample 361361 | NCBI WGS metagenome assembly CEPX01 (sample SAMEA2619974, study PRJEB7988) | marine metagenome | biome: marine biome (ENVO:00000447); feature: mesopelagic zone (ENVO:00000213) & marine oxygen minimum zone (ENVO:01000065); material: "saline water (ENVO:00002010), including plankton... | reverse complement strand
TTGAAGCTCGAGGTGTCAACAGTTCGAATCTGTTCTGGGCCACCAGATTGACATAAGATGAATATATTATAGTATTTTAATACTTGCTCTCTACAATATCGGCTTTTATAGGAGGTATGTACAATGGATGGATGGATGATAACTGTTGCATTGCTCATTTCGGCTCTTCTTATTCCGATTGTTGCGCGGCATTACTGGCTAAAGGCGAAAGATCAGTACGGTACTCTTGTTTTAGATACAAGGCATGAATACGCGATGCGCTGGTTCTGGTGCACCTGTGATCTTGATGAAGAGACACTGTATAGCATATGGTTTGTCACTGAACTTGAGATCCAAAAATACCCAGGTTTAATGGGTGCTGCTGGCATTACCTTTCTCAACGAGAGGCACCGTCTCCAGAATGTATTGCTGCATCTCACTGCAGAAGAACTGCAAACAATATCTAAATGGGCGAAACAGTCCCCAATTCCAAAGTTTAGTGTAAATGGAGATAGTCTAGTTCGCTCTTTCCTCTGAGAACCATTAGCTTTATCAGAGAGCAAGAAGAGCCCCCAGTTTCAGGGGGCTTTTTCGATTTACAATGCTCCAAATAGATTTCGGTACAGCGTGTAATGCTTTTGCAGTGACTCCGCACTCACCCACTCATCCTTTGAGTGCAGCCCAGCTCCTTTCGGACCATACAAAAACGCAGGGATACCTCTCTCCGAAAAATATCTCGCATCAGTTCCTCCATGTTCTTTTTTAAATCCAATCGATGTATCAAGAGCCTCCTCTGCCACTTCTTTAAAAAGAGTCACCATAGGATGATCCTCCGATGTACTGAGTGGAGATGCAGATAACACTTCACGAACTTCACACCCCGCAGGCAATACTTCTGACACTTTCTTCAGAGCATCTTCTGAGGAACTACACTCTTCTGGAGGAAATCTGATATCTAGTCCACACGTCACTTCGTCATCTACCTGATTTCTTGCACCACTTCCTTTAAGGGTTGTGGGTGATACAGTCATCTGCCAGTCATCATGTTCTCCCGAAGGGAATGCTTCCTGGATCTTCTTAAGTGCGTCGGCTAGTAGCCACGCGGGATTCTCTGTATCCCACGGATATGCCCCATGACCTCCTTTACCACTACAGATAAGCTCAGACCAGACGATTCCTTTATGCTGGCAGACAATCCCTATGTCATTGCTATCTGGCGTATAAGCGACTGGGGCTTTGACTACCCCTGTATCAATCAAATGTGGAATCGTATTGCCTGCTACCTCTTCGTCTGTCGTAATCAAGATACTTACAGGGGGTTCAGTCCCCTCTTTAACTGCATCACGGTAGGCCATGAGAAACGGCAAAATATTCCCTTTCATATCAGATGTTCCCCTGCCTTTTGCAGTGTCTCCATCAACTACAAGATCGAACATTTCATCTGGTGCAGGCACCACATCACAGTGAGCAAAAACAAGTAACTTACAGCCCCCTGCCGGTAGATAAATCCATGGTGAGCCATCAAAATCTCCTCTCTGAATGTCCTTAATTTTTTCGCCGAGGAATGCAGTCTCTATCCAGTCCAAGCACTCCTTTTTAGCAATTGGCTCAGAGTCAACAGATTTTAAGCTTATGAAGACTTTTAGCAAGTTGAGTAATTCCTCTTTTGAACACAGCTTCGCAGACATAATATATAAGAAATAGTATTGAATATATTGTCAAATTATTGTATAATACTACTACAAACAAACACTCAACTAATGCAACCTCACATTAAATCTCACCTTCGTAGTATAGCAAGCCTCACCGCAGTTCTTGCAATACTTACTATTGGTTCTCAGTTGCAAACTGCACAGTTCCCATCAACAAATGACATATGGCGAGCGCAAATTGGAGGACTTAGGTCATTTACACGAGCACAGAGAAACCCCTATCCAAATTCGCAAAAACATCGCATAGCACTCAGGCTCCAAAAGCGACTACGTCGAAAGGGCAACCGTGCAACTCCGAGTGTCGACGTACTTGCTAAAGCGGTTGAGAGCCGACAGAAGCTGCTCAGCAGAAATATCACTGTGACATTTTCTACAGATGAAGACTCGGAGCACACGGTGTGGGATGTCTCTGCTCAGAAATATCCACTCTGGATTTCGCCATCTATCACAATGAATGATGCGAAGTTTGTGATGAATCCAGATCAAATCAAAAAGTCATTTGAAGATGAGAGCATTGTTACAGTAAATCCGCCTATCCATGCAATACTAAGAAATGTTCAACTAAAGGAAGATGACCGCTCGGTATCCAGAGCTACTATCGAAGGTACAGCGCACAACGGGTATCTTCCTGATACAGATTTAATTGCAAGCTCTATAGCAAAGACGTTCCACACAGATCTTGAGGAGATTTCTATTCCACTCGAAAAAGAGGAAGGGCGCATTATCAATATGACAGACTTAGACCTTGGAGACTTGAGACTTTGGGCTACAGGTAGGTCTGATTACCGTGGCTCTACCTATGCGAGATCGTATAATGTACAAAAAGCTCTCAATGAGCACGTTCAAAATACAGTTGTCGCTCCAGGTGACACCTACTCGTTTAATTCAACTCTCAATGGCCCTGTAAGTGTGGCAAATGGTTGGAGAATGGCCAAGGTAATCTTTAATGGAGGAGACTTAGAACCTGCTCCAGGTGGTGGAATCTGCCAGGCTTCAACTACGGTATTTAGAGCAATTGTAAATGCAGGCTTTCCGATTGTAGAGCGAAGGTCGCATAGCCTTTATGTGAGTTATTACAAAAAGCATGGCGTTGGTATCGATGCGACGATCTACCCAGGAAGTCAAGACTTAACATTCCTCAATGACACCGATAACTATCTTGTTATTCAGTCGTACAACGAAGGATCCGAGGCCTTCGTAAATATCTTTGGTACTCCTGACGGAAGAACTGTTGCACTAGAAGGACCCTACTTTACCTCTACTGCTCCTGATGGTTTCTCGTATAGAGGGAGAGGAATTGCAACAAACGAAATTGTCTGGGTACAGAGTGTAAACTACTCAAACGGAGAAAACCGAGAATATCAAATTGGCTCTCGCTATAAGACCTTGCCGCAGTCGCTTGCTAGGGAGTACGAGCCTGCAGAAGTGATACATACATCAGCACCACTTGCTCAAGTAAATGAATAACGTATAGACTTCGGGGTGATGCACCTACGCACACTCCTTGTTACCGCGCTCTGCATTGGTTTAAATTCCTCTTTTTGTACAGGAGGGATCTTCTCAGTAGGGGCTGCAGTTACTAATCACATGGCATATGCAGATGAAGTGTCGGAACCCATGTCCTATGGTTCGATTGGTTATCTCAGTTGCAAAACAAATGAGAGAGGTAGCGATGAAGTAGGATCTTTGGATCTTGGAGGATGTAAAAATGCTTCAACGTGTTTTACGCAAGCAAATTCAATAGTGGAGGACCGCATAATTCCATTACTCGTATCTTTGGTAGATCGATTACCAACCGAAAGAACTTCGTACGCAAATGAACACATTGGTCAGGAACATTATATTCTTGCACGAGCTGGACCACTCTATGAGGAATCGATATCTCAAACTCATAGCTTACTAAAAAGAGAGTGAAACTAAAGGTAAAAAGGTCTGTTGACCTTTAAAAATAAGTCTTTAAACTCTTTTTACTATTTCTATAACTTAATTTTATTATGGCTGATTCAAATTCTAATCAATGGTTTGGTGTCTCAATGGTTCTCGTTGGTGTCATTGCTGGATACGGCGTTGCAATGAGTGGAGGCGGTGCACCTGCTCCATCTGCTCCAACTGCAGCTGTGGCTCCATCTCCAACTCCTTCTGCTCCTCCTGCAGCACCTGAAGCAAAAGATGTAAAACCTGTTGATCTAAAGCGTGACCACATTCGTGGAAACAGAAAAGCAAATATTGCTCTTATTGAGTACTCTGACTACGAGTGTCCATTCTGCGGACGCCACCACCCAACTGCACAGGGTCTTATTGATGCTAACGATGATGTGATGTGGGTATACAGACACTTCCCACTTGGATTCCACCAGAATGCGACTCCTCTTGCAGAAGCTTCTGAGTGTGCTTGGGAACAGGGAGGAGATGATGCATTCTGGAAGTTCACAGACTTGATCTTCGAAAAAGGAGCAGACGCTGCAAACATTGCTCAATACGGAGACGAATCCGGTGTTGACGGTGCTAAGGTTCAAGATTGTGTAGATGCAGGTACCTACGCTCAGTATGTACAAGATGACATGGCTAGCGGAAGTGCCGGTGGTGTTTCTGGTACTCCTGGAAACATTGTCTTAAACATCAAGACAGGAGACAGTCGTCTTGTATCCGGAGCACAGCCTCTTGCAAGCTTCCAGGCAGCAGTAGACGCACTACGATAAAACACGAGTAACTGACAAAAGGACGGGAGAAACCTCGTCCTTTTTCTTATTGTGCATTTGGAATATACATCGGTATACTCCGACGTAGTTATGAAACGAATGTTTGTGCTATTTGCGGCATCTTCCATTGTACTTTCTGCGTGCGGGCTTGTTGAAGTTGAGTATGAGGAAGGACTTACTGATGGCTCAGCTCCACTTGAGCAGGAGGCTGTTCGCGAAACAGAGAACGTTACCTATACAGGAGTTGTACAGCCTGCTGGCATTAGTGTGTACCAGCAAGGGAGCCACAGACTAGTGCTTCCTGGTGGAAAGTTTGTATTGCTTGAAAGTGAGGATCTTGATTTAAATGGTTACGTTGATGAAGAGGTTCAAATTTTCGGTGCTCTTCGGCCTACAGTAGAAGCTGGTGGAATGATTATGCGGGTAGAAAAAATTGAGCTTGTTGCAAAAGAATCTTTGGATGATGTTGATGATTTAATAGAAGAGCTTCCCGTTGCTACCGAGGAGGAAGTAGCTGAAGAGCCTACAGAGGAACCTACTGAAGACCAAGGTGAGCCATCTGCTGATCCAGAAGATACTGAAGTTCAGGAGCTCCCAGATACTGAGGAGCCTCCTACAGAAGAAGTCGATGAAGTTGTAGAAGAAGTATCTGAAGAGCCTGCAGAAGAAGCTCCTGCTGCAGAGCCAACAGCTGAATATACCGAGCGCATTGAGCTGATGGCTAGGCAAGACTACAGTGCTGCTAACTGGACACAGCAATACTGCACATCCCACATTTCATTCTGCGCACCTGTACATCGTAATTGGTGGTTCAAATCATTTGGTGCAACAAGTAGCACTCTCTGGCATGTAGAACTTTCACCAGAGCCCATCGAAAGCCTTGGGCAGGGCCCTATAGTTGTTGAGCTCATTGCAGGAACTATTGGTGAAGCCGACGGAACTGTAGATACTACCAACGGAGAAGCTGTAGGCTACAAAGAATGGACTTTTGGAAGACACTTCCGCATTTCCGGTGATGTCAGTCTTGTAGACGCTATCAAGTACATTACAGAAAACATCACAGAGTACGCAAACTAAGTAGAATTAACCTATGCTACACTGTCGCTATGACTACCTATACGTATCAGGCAACAGATGCATCTGGAAAAACTGTTGACGGTACAGTCGAAGCTCATAGTCTACAAGCTGCGCGAGACGCTGTAGTGAATTTAGGGATGGAGCCACTTGAGATTTATGAGGCACACCAAAAATCCTCTTCAAAATCAGATTCTCCCTGGGTAGATCCACTCCAAGCAATTCAAGCGGATACTGCAGAAGAACCAAGCACTGCCGCATATTTTCCACTCCTTGATACATTACGACTGTATGCAGGTTGGCTTCTGGCGTGGTACTGCATCGTGTATGCCATTGGAGCGTATCAGTTTATGAAAGAACTTCCGTTTAGACTCCCATATGCAGAAAGCCTGTTTCTTTCCCCTCTTGTACTCAGTTTCACCTTTGCTGCGTATCTCTTCTTACTTCTCAGTGGAATATACAAAATGACTGGAAACTCAAAGAAGATAGGCATTGTATTAGCAGTTTTAGGAATAGGAATATTCCTGCTGTATAAGATGAACATTCAATAAACACTTACTCCCCAAGTCGCCTTAGTTCATTTACTAGATAAGGATTCCTATTCTATAAGCCAAGTTGTTTACGAATCTCATCAGCCTGCCCTGCCTCCTCTTCTCTGGCACCTTGCTGAACAGTAATTGACTGCAAGTCTTTCCAGTCTTCACCGTGCTTTTGCTCAAGCTTCTGAAGTTGCAAAAGATGCTTTGGGCTGAGATCGGAGAACTTGCGCTTTTCTTCTTCGAGGATCTTCTTGAGTTCATCAATCTGAAACTGAGAAAGCTTTGGTATAGCCTGAATAATGCGCCACTTCTCATCCCTTGTCAGTGAGATACTTCCTCGAAGCAATGAGAGGAACATCTGTTCATCAAACTGCGTTTCTGGATGAGTGGGAACGGTAATCTGGTCATTACTTAACGCAACATTCACTGTTCCAAATCGATAATCTCCAACTTCTTTTAAGACACGAATATCCTCATCATCATACCCCTTTGTTTTGAGCTCTTCATCGGAAGGAAGAGGCCCTGGGGGTGGCGGGGGTGGCCCTTGATCCTGCGCTTGCTTAGAACCATCTTGCTGCTGTGGCGGTGGGGGCGGAGGTGATGCAAATACTTGTGTTGGATCCAATCCACCCTGAGGCACATTCTCACCGGGTCTTGGTGGAGGCGGCCCTGCTGGATCTTGTCCCTGAGCACCTCCTGCTGGAGGGGGTGGAGGTGGTGGTGGAGGATTTCCTCCTGCTGGTTTACCCTGAGCAGGGTCGATGGGTGGGTTTGCTGGATCTGTCATTTAGTATTTAGGGAGTTGAGCTAATTTTAGCAGTCTATAGACACAGTACAACCTGAATTGACAAGAAATACTTCATTTAGTGTATATATCATAATTGTAGATACTTCTCTGCAGCTTTTCTTGCTCGTACTACAAGCTCTGGATTTAGTAAGTTTGCGACTGATACTTCCGGAATTCCACTTTGCCGAAGTCCGAACATTTCTCCAGGTCCCCGAAGTTTTAAGTCGATCTCTGCCAAATGAAATCCTGAGTCGTGTTTTTCCATAGCTTTAAGTCTCGCACTGCGTGCTTGCTCTGGATTTGTTGTAAAGAGGAAGCAATGACTCTTGATATCACTACGTCCTACACGACCACGAAACTGATGGAGTTGGGAAAGACCAAATCGCTCTGAGCCTTCTATAACAATAATAGTAGAGTTTGGAATATCAATTCCAACTTCGATAACAGATGTTGAAACAAGAATGTCATACTCCTTCTCTTTAAATGCTCGCATGATTTGCTCTTTTTCTTGCGGTGTCATTTTTCCATGCAATGATGCAATCTTTCTATGACTAAAACTTTCATCAAGCCTCTTCTTTTCTGCTTCGACGTTCTTAATTTCTGAAAAATCCTCGTTCGTGGACTCCTTAATCAGCGGACATATAACAAACGCTTGTCTCCCTGCTTCAATCTCCTTATCAATAAAGAGCTCTACAGTTTTTCGATCTGTAGGAGACACTACTTTTGTATGAATGGGTTTTCTGTTGCCTGGCTTCTCTGTAAGAACAGAAAGATCGTGATGACCATAGGCTGTAAGAGCGAGTGTTCTTGGAATTGGTGTTGCTGTCATACTTAAAAAGTGTGGACTTCCTTTACTCTTTAGTCTTTCGCGCTGCGCAACTCCGAACCTGTGTTGCTCATCCACAATGACAAGGCGTAAATTCTCAAACTGTACTTTGCCTTCGATGAGCGCATGTGTTCCGATAATCAAATCAAAGTTTCCGGTTTGGATACTAGCGCGAATTTCTTCTCCTTGTGCCTTTGGCACAGATCCGGTGAGAAGTGCTACCTTAGGACAAGGCATGGAAATCCCCTCTTTTTGACAGTAATTATGAAAGCCTACAAGAGTTTTCCCAATGGACTCTGTATGCTGTTTTGCCAGTACCTCAGTTGGAACCATAAATGCGCATTGACCTCCATGTTCAATGACATTAGCAATCACAGCAGTTGCGACGAGTGTTTTTCCAGATCCGACATCTCCTTCCAGTAGTCTCGACATTGGTACATCATTTTCCATATCAGTAAGAATTTCAAAGATCGCTACTTTCTGACTATCGGTAGGAGTAAATTTAAGTGAAGCAAAGAAATCTTTTATCAGATCGATGTTCATAGGAATTATAAATTTCTCGTTTCGCGTACCCTGCCACTCCTTTTTTCGTTCAAGAGCTTCTATCTGCATTTCATACAATTCCTCGAATGCGAAGCGATTGAGTGCTCGCTCAACTTGCTGTGGGTCTTCTGGAAAATGCATAGCATATACTGCCTGCGCTCTTGGAGGAAAGTTTTCATCTTCTAGAATCTCATGAGGCATTGTCTCTCGGATGTCTTCTATTGATTCTTTTATCAGACTGATCTTTTCTCGAAGCCATTTCGTATTAATCTTGTCATGCTGAGGATAGATTGGAACAAGTCGACCGGAATGCACAAGGTCGCCCCCGCCCTGCTTTTCAAAAGTAGGACTTTGCATTTGCAACTTGTACCCATTCTCAATCAGCTTCCCTGTAAGCACTATGCCCTCACCTTCACTCAACATACGTTTTATGTGAGGTTGATTAAACCAAATCACTTCACAAACAGTCCCTTCTGAGTCTGTGAACTTCCCCGTCACAAGCTGTTTTCCTGTACGTGTTCGTATCAGTCTGATTTTTTCTACAGATCCGGAAACTGTAACTTTTGTATCAAGCGGTGCAGTCCCCAATGTATGCATTGTGGAAAGATCTTCATGTGCCCGTGGAAGGTACAGCAGCAAATCTTCTACTGTACGTAGACCCATTTCATCTAGTACAGCAATGTATTCTTTGGTCGTTCGTAGTACCTGAGAAAGAGGGGTTGAGAGTTGCATGAGAGTAGTATACGATACTCTCCTTATGAAACGCATCATAGCTCTCACAATTATTGCTGCCGGGTTGATCCCAAGCCTACCAGTGCACTACGCAGGTGCATCTGTACCAAACCAAACTGCTCTCCAGCGACACTGCAGAGACCGACTTGGTTTTGGACAAACAGAGCCTGTGTATGGGTCACTTCTATTGCAATTACGGCGTTGTATAGATAACACAAGAGAGCAATATGAGCATGCTTCTCGTCTTCTTCGCCGAGCAGGTGTTACACACTATTCTACTGTTACAAGAGAGAATGTAAGACATGGTAAAGAAACTCAGCGCACACTAAATACTCGAATGCAAGACCAAGAGCGTACGCGACTATCGTATTACCATAATGTGCCTCTGGCTGATCGCGAATTTATTCTGCAAGAACACAGACGAAGCAAAAGGCTTCTGGTGCAAGAGCAAGAGAGACGGCTTTTGCGTCAAAGGCGTGCAAAACTCCACCGCTGGAGACAAGCAATTCAGACGTGTAGGTATTACGTTTCGGAAGATCGCCACGATTGCGTACAATATGAGCTAACAGCTCCGTAAGCTATTTACGCTTTCCCCAACGCCACTTTAGTGGATCTTGCATTTTTTTCTCAAAAAATAGGCTAGCAAGTCCTGAAATAATAAGAACATCAAGTACAAATCGAATGGTTTCGGCCCTTGTAGGACCTGGTTCTACAATAACGTGATTAATACACGCAGACAGTAATACTACTACGAGCAATGCAAGAGTTGCGACCCACCCCTCCCAACTGACTGGGTAAAATCCATATCCATATCGCTTTGGTTTAAACCAATATTTTGTCATACACCTATTATAAAGAAAACGTACCAATTGTCATCTTGATCACTTTGTCATTACGAATTTATTGCACAAACACAGAAATATCCTGAAAATAGGAACCTGATGAAGCGCATAGGTCTCATCTTTGTCGGGATTCTTCTTTTTGCACCGAGAGCTTCGGCGCAAACGGTGTCTAATACCATTATTGATGACTGCAAAGCGCTATATCCACTTGAGACTACAGAAATAAACTTTGTGACTGAAAGTACGGGGCACGACCCGAGGCAGTTTCTTATAAGGCGTTGTATAACGACAGAACGAAAACGTATTCTTAATGAACGCCGAACAGAAAGGCAGCGCATTCGTGATGCATCTCACTATGACAGATCTGCAGCTCGTACTCAGCAGCTTCGCGCTGAGTCAGAAAACTACTTGCAGGATGCTATTCGCAGACAAAATCTAAAGGAACAACGTTTCCGATCACGCACAAACCTTCTTTCTCCAGATATTTTTTATGAAGGTCGCAGAAGTCGAAGATCTATTATCAGAGCGGCTGAGGGCATAGATCGTATCAATGCTATTCGAAGAAATCTTCGTGCTGCAGATCGCCCAGATCCATGCACGAGTATCGGTGCTATTCGACAATTCAATAATCCTTGCAGAAACTACGGTTCTGTAAGAGGGAGGATACGACGCTAATTTGAATGAATTGGTCGGGGTGAGAGGACTCGAACCTCCGACCCCACGCTCCCAAAGCGCGTACTCTAGCCAACTGAGCTACACCCCGACGAAGCAGATTTTATGCTAAAAAAAGAGCAATAGCTAGAGTACCACTGTTTTTTATTGAGCTACACCCCTACCTCTCTCGCTCAATACTCACATGGGCTAGTGGGTCGTCTTTCTTTTTGGTCTGATCTTTAAGCTCCTCCTCTTTATCCCATTTCACCTTGTTTGCACACCACTTGCCAAACCGCTGGGCAGTAAATTGCATCTTTCCTCTGCTTACACACCACTCAATGCATCGGTCAAGTTCTGCAGTCATTCCCTGCACCCTACCGTAGTATCTATGAACAATAAGTGAAAAATGCTGAGGCTCTGCTTTTTTGCAGCTGATTCCTACGAGTTTGCACGCATCTTTCGCATGCTCTGCAAGCTTCTCAGCAAGTTCCCGTTGAGTAACTGTTAGCTCGATTGCCATACCGTACTAGTATACTGAATTGCGCAAGTAATGCAGTGCAATTCCCAAAGCAACTGATACATTGAGTGACTCCTTTTTTCCATGCATAGGGATATAGACAACGTCGTCACAGACATCGATGATTTCTCTTGGTACTCCTGTAACTTCATGCCCTACAACAAGACAAGTTTTTTCAGGCGGGGAATACTTCGAAACTTCCTGAGCGCCTTCTTTAATCTCTAGCGCAACGACGTTCCACCTATCTGATTTGAGTTTTTCGATCACTTTTACGGGATCTTCGCTGTATTCCCAGTCGATCCAATCCTCTGCTCCGATTGCTGTTTTTGAGATTTCTCTCCGCGGAGGTGTTGCTGTATATCCTGTCAGGTAGATCTTTTCGACATTCATCGCATCGCTCGTACGAAAAAACGACCCCACATTCCAAAGCGACCTGATATTATGAGCCAGAAGAGTAATCCTCTTTTCTTCCATTACAGAAGTTCTAGTGTACTGGAGTGCGGGTTACCGAATATCTCTAACACATCACTGTTACAGACCTCTTTCTTTGTTACACCACTGCAGACATAGCATACTCCTGTCTGACTCCCCTCCTTTAAGCCTGCAGATCCTGTGTCGGGAATATCTCTTCTTAGAAGCACAACTTGCTGCTTATCTATATCGAGTGGTACTTCTTTTTTTGCGTCGCTATCCCATGAAAAAAACTCTTTACCTCTCCTAATAGCAGCCTTCTCTTTATTCGCATTAAAAAGCGAGATGGTTCCCAGAACTTCTTGCGGGTTGCCCGTTAGGGAGAAGTACTTCATTTGCTTTAAGCTGATATCTTTCAGTTGCCTTCTTGCGGCCTGTTCGACTGTTCGCTCCTCATTGTTTACAATTATAGTCTCAATGAATATTTCGACTCCCACGGGGTCTCTTTGTCGAAGATCTACTGCAGAGTTGTTGTTATTTCCTGCCTGCCGGCAGGCAGGTTTACAACAATCGTCTTTATTTACCGGGTGTGCCTCGATCCATTTCTTGACCGACGCAAAATATGGATCTCCTTTTGGTGTACGTTCTGGGTGTGGCATGAGGGCAACAACATTTCCTTCCAAGTTACAGAGTCCTGCAATTGCATATTCTGACCCATTTGGCGTTACTACTTTGTCTTCTGAAACATTTCCTTCTTCACTGCAGTACTGGAATGCTATTTGATTGTTGGCCTTAAGTTTCTCGAATAGATCTTTATCCGTTGTCGTAAACCTGCCCTCTCCGTGTGCGATTGGCATATGCATGGTTCCTTCCCAATTACTGGTGCAGCATCGATCTCTGTCACAACTAGGTGTTACCCAGATCCACTCACTCAAAAATCCTGTAGCCTCACCATCCACTGCATTGTGCGCCAAGCTCATCTGCAGCCCATCTGCATTTGGGATTAAGCCGGACTCGACAAGTACCTGTGCTCCGTTACAGTTTCCGATAACAACTTTACCTTTCGCTGCTTCTTCTTTGATAAATTCGAGGATTGGGTCTCTCGCAGAGATCATCCCAGCGCGCCCTCGGTCTTCGTAACTAAATCCTCCAGGAATAAAGTAGCCATCAATGTCTCCGAGCTTTGATACATCGTCATTCCATCGAAAGAACACTGCTTCCATATCTGCATTGCGTATAGCCCGAACAGACTCAACTTCACAGTTATTTCCCGGAAAAGACAGTACGGCAATCTTCAGTTTGCTCATGGCCAGATTGTACCCTAAACGGTCATGACTTCCTCTTCTTTTGCCTTCTTACTTTCATCAATTTTCTCATTTGCAGCTTTAACTGCTTTTTCGAGCTCTTCGAGTAACGTATAGCGTACATCCTCATCCTTCTCATTATCCTTAATATCATCATGTGCAGATTGACGTTGCTGACGTATGGAGATACGACCTTCTTCTGCAAGTTGGTGCACAATCTTGACCAATTGACTACGGCGCTCTTCTGTCATTGGAGGAAGGTTCAGCCGAATCACAGAGCCATCATTTACAGGGCTTACTCCAAGATCGGCTTTCGTTAGGGCTGTCTCTACAGCAGCAAGAGTTCCTGCATCCCACGGTTGCACAACAATCGTCTTTGCATCTTGCACACTCACTCCAGCAACTGCCTTGAGTGGCTGGTTTTGCCCATACGCTTCTACAACAACATTTTCAACGAGTGCCGCGTTTGCGCGTCCTGTTTGCAGTTTTGCAAACTCAGAATGCAGATACGCCAGTACTTTTTCTGCCTCTGTGTTGAATATTTCTATGCGCTTGTCCATATATTTAGATTGTAGCAAATAATTTTCAATCATCAATTTTCAATCATCAATTTCTTAGCCATGTACTAGAGTACCTATCGCTTCACCCTTGGCCGCTTTTAGCAAGGAACCATCTGCGGCAAATTTGAATACTCTAATTGGTAAATTTTGATCCATGCACAAACTGAATGCTGCTTGGTCCATCACATTAAGATGCTGTTCGATGGCATCTTGGTACGAGAGCTCGTCATATTTCTTTGCATCACTGTGCTTGTTTGGATCTTTGTCATACACACCGTCAACATTTGTAGCTTTAAGTAACACATCACACTGAAGTTCTAGTGCCCTAAGGGCTGCTGCACTGTCGGTTGTAAAGTACGGGTTTCCCGTCCCTCCTGCACAGATTACTACTCTCCCCTTCTCCAAGTGCCTTTCTGCTCTGCGTTTGAGATACGGCTCTGCAAGTTGTGGGACATTCACCGCACTACAGACACGAGTATACTGATCTAAAGATTCCAAAGCAGACTGAAGTCCGACACCATTCATAATGGTTGCAAGCATTCCGATGGCGTCTGATGACGTTCGCTCTATTCCACTATCTTGTGTATCGCGGAACCTCCAAATGTTTCCACCACCAACAACAACAGCTACCTCAAACCCCGCATCAACTACTTCTTTGATACTTTTGGCGACCTCTTCTAGCGCTTCTTGGTGTAAACCAAATCCGTCTTCCCGAGCGAAGAGCTCTCCAGAAAGCTTGATCATGATGCGTTTACCGTTCATCCGCAGTAGGATACTGCATTTGAAGGAGAAATCAAGGCTTCGTTAATGTGGCTAAATGTGATAGAATGTGTAGAATAAGCCTCGAATTTATATTTACATCACAGCATTATCAAACAC
>CEPX01084215.1_pt1 | contig 14065 bp, 16 predicted proteins | sample 361361 | NCBI WGS metagenome assembly CEPX01 (sample SAMEA2619974, study PRJEB7988) | marine metagenome | biome: marine biome (ENVO:00000447); feature: mesopelagic zone (ENVO:00000213) & marine oxygen minimum zone (ENVO:01000065); material: "saline water (ENVO:00002010), including plankton... | reverse complement strand
ATCGATAGGCTTTCCGGAACCCGAAAATACACGTCCGAGAATATCTTCCGATACTCCGATCTCGAATGTACGTCCTAGGAAGCGGACTTTGGTACCCTCAGTCGTGGCACCCTTGGCGTCCTCAAACATTTGGACGACTGCAAGATCCGATCTGGCATCGAGAACTTTACCAAGGCGCTTGCTTCCGTCAACGAGCTCGATTTCACAAAGCTCATCGTAGGTTACACCTTCGATACCTTCGACCATCATCAGAGGACCGGCGATATCCGTTACGGTTTTGTAGGCTGTGGACATATGATTAGTGGGTAGTTGGTAGGTTGTAGTAGTGTTGGGGGTCGCTTGTCACTAGTCACTGGTCAATTGTCAAAAGCGAGCGAAGCGAGCGTGTCAATTGTTAAGCGGTAGCAACAGGTTCTTCAGACACGGTCTTTGTCTCTGCGCCGGACTCCTTGAGTCCAGCCATCTGGCTTCTGATCTTGTCTTCGATCTTATCAAACTCGGCCTCCATTCCTTCTTCGGGGATAAAGCTGCACTTTGTGATGTCTTCTTTGACTATGAGCTTCTGAACTCGCAGAAAATCAAAATCTTCCTGATCGATTACAGGTAAAGCTGTATCCATGAATAGCAAGATTGCTCGCATCATTCTGTATTGCTTCTTGATTGATGTGTAAGCGTCTACTGGATCAAGAGCATTTTGGAATAGGAAGTCCTCTCGAATCATTTTCGCAACATCAAGCGTCAGTTGCTCTTTGGGTGACAGTGCTTCCGTACCAACAAGCCTTACAATTTCCTCAAGCTTGCTTTCTTGCTGAAGAATTTCTGATGTGCGAGTTCTATTCTTTGAAAAGTCTTCCGCAACTTCCTTTGAGTAGAAGTTTTCTAATGCTTCTGTGTAAAGCGAGTAGCTTTGAAGCCAGTTGATGGAAGGGAAGTGCCTCTTGTAAGTCAGTTTCGCATCCAATGCCCAGAAGACTTTGGTAACTCGGAGAGTATTTTGCGTAACAGGCTCAGAGAAGTCCCCACCTGGAGGCGAAACGGCTCCAATTGCAGTCAGCGAACCACGTCTTTCGTCAGTTCCAAGGCATTCACATGCTCCAGTTCTTTCATAGAATCCTGCAGTTCGCGATCCAAGGTAAGCCGGGTATCCTTCTTCACCAGGCATTTCCTGAAGTCGTCCGGACATCTCGCGCATTGCCTCTGCCCAGCGTGAAGTCGAGTCAGCCATAAGAGCAACGTCATATCCCATATCTCTGTAATACTCAGCAATCGTAATTCCTGTGTAAACAGATGCTTCACGAGCGGCTACAGGCATGTTCGAAGTATTCGCAATCAGAACAGTTCGTTTCATCAGAGGCTCACCTGTGTTTGGATCTTCTAGTTCCGGGAACTCTTTAAGTACATCCGTCATCTCGTTGCCTCGCTCTCCGCATCCGATGTAAACGATAACCTGAGCGTCGGCAAACTTTGCCAAGCTTTGCTGTGTAACAGTCTTACCTGCTCCGAAAGGCCCCGGGATTGCGCCTGCTCCTCCTCTTGCAATTGGGAACAGGGTATCCAGAACGCGCATTCCGGTTGCCAAAGGTTCTGTGGGCAAAAGTTTCTTACCTGTTGGGCGTGGTACGCGGATAGGCCACTTCTGAAGCATCATAATGTCTTCATCTTTGCCATCAACTTTGATTGTTGCAATCGTATCTTCGATTGTGAAACTTCCGGACTTAATATCCTTCAAAGTTCCACCTTTCCCCGGAGGAACCATTACTTTGTGTTCAATCAAAGTTGTTTCCTGAACAGTTCCCAAGATATCTCCCTCAGCCACCTCATCTCCGCTACTTGCAATTGCTTCGAAATCCCACTTTCTATCACGGTCCAACCCCGGCGCTTCGATTCCGCGAGTGATGTATTGGCTTTTCGCTTTCTCCTCGATCAATTTAAGAGGGCGCTGGATTCCATCGTAGAATTGCTCCAGAAGACCGGGTGCAAGTTCTACAGAAAGTGTTGCGCCAGTCAGTTCAACAGGCTCACCCGGACCTACGCCGGCTGTTTCTTCGTAAACCTGAATAGAACCTTCGTCTCCGTGAAGCTCGATTACTTCTCCTACGAGTTTCTCTTTGGAGACGCGTACAACCTCGTTCATCTTGGCATGTTTCATACCTTTTGCGACTACGAGGGGACCGACGACCTTCACAATTGTTGGTTGGTTTGTCATGATGGGAAAGTTAAAAGTTAAAAGTTAATAGTGAAATGTTATGAATCAGCCGTTGGAGTTAACGCATCTCGAATTTTAAAACAACTTGGCAAATGATAATCTTGCCGTACAACTGCTGCTGCTGCTTCACCGGTTCTATCGGTTGAACCAAGAAGTGTTTGAGCAACCAGTGCCTGATCAACTGCTTGCTGTTCGTGGAAATTACGTGGTTCAAATCTTTTTACATTTGTACCGGGTTCTATGGCTAATTGTTGAGCCCGGATAATGGATCTATCTGTTTCGAATAACATGGTTAAAGAGTTAAAAATTAAAAAGTTACTTAAGAATATCCGACCCCACAGCTCGTTCGACTATTCTCTTAAGTCTCTGAAGACCGTAACCGGTCGAACCTTTGTGAGAGGGGAGTGGAATAATTGCTGGCAAGGCGCCGCGGGCGAGTTTCTTTTCATCGTCGGGAGTAATCCCGCCCGCGAGGTCTTCTGTTATAAATACGATTGCGTAAACGTTTCTCTCAACTCCGTGTTCATCCGGTGCTGTCTCTTTCTTTAATCTGTGCAGTTCAGCCACAGCCTCATCAGAATCATTTACCGGCGTTACATCTACTCCAAGGAGCGCGAATCCTGCGACTGCTTCCCAAGTGCCGACAATGGCTATCTTATGATTCATGATGTGAAGTTCGATGCAGTTAAGAAAGGAGGAAGCATCCTCTTGGTTTCCTGAGGACTAAGCTCAGAGCGCTTAGCAATAAGAATAGTTCTGACTATTTTAAGTTGGTTCATTGTTATTGCCGCGAATGCAAACAGTGGATCAATACTCAGAGGCACATTCCACATCTTGGAAAGATCAGAAGAAATGATATGTGCAGCGGCTTGCTCAAACTCAACCGGATCGCTAAGTAACGACTCAAGGTCATTGGGCAAGAACATAGAAATATTTGATCTCTTAAGAGCTGAAATGATTATGTCTCGATCACCTGCAAGCTCCTTCCTTGGTATTGTTCCCCCTTCCAAGAGGTAAGGAAGGACTTCTTCGGGGTTATCATTGGAAAGCCTAAGAGCAGTTCGAATGTTCTTTAGATCTATATTGTGGGAAACGTAAGTTGCAATAAGATCAGACTCGCTTTCACGTGCCAACTTAACCTGAAGTCCGGCGATGTAAGCAGAAACTGCAGAATCAATTTCGCGCACAGTTATTCCTTCTCGTTTTTTCATATCAATAATAAATTCGATTTTCTCATAATCCTCCGGTTTGTAAGAACACATACCGCTTATCGGTTCTTCACTTACTTCCGAAAGCAATCCGTGATGTTTCTTTATTACATGCGACATCAAAGCGCAGTCATTTTCTAACCACAGGATATGGAATACAGAACGCTTCTCTTCCGGCGACATCTGCTCAACTTGGTTTCGCATCCACATGCCTACAGCTTCCAAAATTGCAGATCCTTCCGAGATTCCCTGATCAATCACATTCGTCATCTTAACCTCAGTCAAAATCTTCTCCACTTCACGCGCATCCTTGGCCCCAAGCATTCGATCAAGATCGGTCTGCTCAAGCAATAACAGTTTGAGCACCCCCATTCTTCCGTGGGAGTAGGCGAATTTTGGCGCGAAGGTTGATTGAAGAGTTGGCATTTAAGCTGCAGTAAATAGGGAATCAGCAATTTCTAGTTCTGTTGCAGGACGTAACACTTCGGCAACTAGATGCTCCAGCGTGCAATCCTGTTCGCGGTTTTCAGATATAAATCGGAATCCTCCTTTGGCTTTTACAGTCGAACCCATTTTGAACTTGTCGGAATCAGCCAATTTCTTCATCAGCACTGTGTGCTTATCGGCAGGCTGGATTGTTCCTTCAGATGTAATTGACTTAAGGCATGCGAGCATAAGTGGCTCCAACTTGTCGTCGGGCAACTTGGCGAGCTCATCCACAACTTCGTCATAAGTCTCGTCCAGAAGTTCGCGCTTTTTACTAAGTAATGAGTTTTTCACATGCATATCAGCAGCATTCTCTGACTTAGCTTTCATCTGAGCCTTTTTTACTTCCTTCTGCCTTGCGATTTCCTGTTTGCGCTCGGAAACAGTTCTTTCTCCATCTTCTCTGATTTTGGTAAGACCTTTCTGATGAACGTTTCTGGCGTCAGTGATTTTTTGATCTGCCTGCTGGGTAATTGCCGTTAGAATGTCTTGGAGGGCCATGTTAATTATTGGTAGAGGGTAAGTGTCACAGGTCGCAGGTCACAGGACTGGTCACAGGTCACAAGTCGCAAGTCTTGTGACTTGTGACTTGTGACATGCGACTATCCCAAAATTCCTGCCTTGAAGTTGTTCAACATGAAGAAGGAAATCAAGAATCCAAGAAGAGCGTATGTCTCGACCAAGGCGGCCATTGTAATAACACGTCCTGTCATCTTGTCATCCTTTGCGAGCATGTGCATACCGGCTGCGCAGACTTTTGCCTGGTAAGGTCCTGAAGTTACGCATGTGAATGCAACAGGCAAAGCGGCCGCAAGAATTGCAACTCCCTGGCTAACGCTGATTGCAACTTCGCCCGAGATTACCGGTGCGTAGTTGAAGATAAAGAGAAGAGCGATAACCATTCCGTATAGTCCTTGCGATCCGGGCAGAACCATCAAAGTGATGACTTTACCTGCAAGGTCAGGCTTTTCGGTCAAAAGACCTGCACCTGCTTGTCCTGTAACAGAAACTCCGATGATGGAGCCGATACAAGAAACAAAAGTGGCGATTGCAGCGCCAAAGAAGGCGAATGCAAGGCCCCATTGCACTTCACCGGCGTGGGTTGCAGCTGCCACGGGCTCTTGTGCGAAGACCGCAATAGGAGCTAGTACTCCGGCGGCAACGATTAGTGAGCGTTTCATATATAGAAGGGGAAAAAGTTAATAGTTAAAAGTTAAGAGTTAAAAATTATCATTTTTCTTCTGCTACGGTACATCCAGCAAATTCAGATGGATTGGTATTAAACTCAGTCCAATCGTCCGCATTTGCTATTAGAGGTCCTGCGACTTTTCTAACGTGCGCCGTTGCCTCAGGACATGGATGTTCATCTTCAATAGCTAATGCTTGAGCTAATTGTTCTGCCTGTGTTTCGTGTGAGTCGAGACCCATGAGATAGGGGGAGAATTAGATAGAAGAACGTTTAAATGGACTAAACGCCTTGCCGCCACCTTCGAAGAATTGCGAGAAGAACTCGATAAACTGAAGACGACCGGAGTGTATGAAACTCCCAAGAGTGTTTAGTGCTATAGAAATTAAGTGTCCCATGCAAAAGATCAGAATGATCACGGGGACTGCTATAAAAATCGGGAAAAGTTTGCCAACTTCAACTGCAACTTGATTCACCGCCATTGCAATTGCTCCTGTTACAAGTCCGAGCGCCAAGATCCTTAGGTAACTAAGAGTATTACTAAGCATTCCAATTGCAAAATTCAAAACTCCGATTGCACCCATCAATGGTCTAAGGAATAACTTGGTCCCGTGACCTTTGCCCCATGCAAGCATCAACAAACTTGCGTAAAAAATGTACTTAGCAATTGGCTTCAGGCTGACCGGTGCAAACACCATAAAGAGAATGGCTCCCAGCAGAATATGTGGAGTGAAATTCATCCAAAAAGCCTCCATTTTCTTTCCGTGAATCCACTTATGCAGACCCGCCAGGAACATTCCGTAAAAGAGGTGAGTGAGCCCTAAAAACAGTGACAAATTTTGAAGGAAGGTAATACCCGATTGGTCGTTTAAGTTCCAAATTTGGCCTTTAAACAACAACATACCATCAGCGTTAGTTTTGGTTAGAAATGCCGGAACCTGAGAAGGTGCAAATCCGAAGTAGCCTCCGAACGGGATGGAAACGATTATGGTTACGACGCCGCCAAGGAACAAAGTCCAAGCCAGTTTAGATTCACGCATCTTTAGTTTCTTCTTTAGGATTGCGATTCCAAAAACAGTAGCTAGTACTGCTCCATACCCCGCGTCGGTCAAGCAAAGTGCAAAGTAAAGAGCGAAGAATGGCATAAGTGATACTGTTGGATCAAATTCATGCTGAAGTGGAAGTCCGTAAAGTGTTGTTACACTTTCAAACGGAGTTACTCCTTTGGAATTCCATAGTGCAACAGGTACTTCTTCATCTTCATTGGGCTTTACCTTTAGAAGAGCGACAGCCGGGCCAACGTCTTGCAGTCTTTGTTCCAGTTTTGCAACTCTTTTCTTTGGAACCCATCCAAGAATGGTAGAAGTTTCCTCAGTTGAACTCATAGACTCGCGTGCTTCCTGTTTTTCATCCAGCCACATCATAAATTTTGCGACTTTAATCAAGTTTGGAAGTTCCACGCTCAGTCTTGCGCGTTCTTTTGCATTTTTATTGCGTACTTTCTGCATTTCTTTTGCATGCATCAGAGCTTGTTCGTGTAGTTCAGAAGCTTTCCCCTCCAATTTTGGAAGATCAACATTAGTCCATCCATATTTAATTGCTAATTCTTCGAATCGTGGAGCGTCATCTTTCCAAACGTGTGCAACACAGTAAATAATTCCTGTCTTATTATTAACTTCGCTAAGTTCCAGTTTAAGTTTGCCAAGCTCTTTGATCATTTCTGAAAGTTTCACTTTGGGAATAGATCCTTCAATGCGAATTGTAGTCTCCGAAGCGTTTGGAACATCCAGTGAATAGAGAAGGGCTCTCCAGGGATCAAGTACTTCTGCAATTTGCTGCGATTGCTTAATCTGTTTTTCCGCATCCGTGTCTTCTTCCTCCAGCTCATGCAATCTATCCACTATTCCTCTTACGTCTGTATGCTTTGAGGCGTGAATTATATCTCGCTCATTCGAGTATTTACCTGCAACAGCAAGAGTCTCCTTGGACGCGTAGTCTTTGAGAGTGGTAATTGCGAATTGGAGCTCCGCTGAGCGGAAATTGACCTCCGTATGATCTATTACGACAGGGGAATCAGATTGAGTGATCTCCATCACCCCTTCCTTATGAAGAGATTCGATGAGTTGTTCTTTCGCAGACTCATGCGAGATAATGGCCACTTTTTGCATCTCAACGACTGCCATCTAATAGATTTGAAGAGTAAAAGAATACATTATTAAATGAATATTCATTAATTTGATTGGCTTTTCCGTATCTCCTCTCCCCCTCAGAAGGGGGAGAGGATGGGTGAGGGGTGCCTGTGCTGGCAATATCCATCCTCATAATTATTTTTGAAGTTCTTTCAAGATGGGGGAATCGGGATTTGTCATATCAGAAACTAAATTGGCAACTATAACTCCTTTCTTTTGCTTCCAAGTTGCCCCTAGCTCTTTACATTCTTCTTCTGCCAGTTCTTGAGCTTCACCTAGGATTTGAGAGCATTTATCTGCTTTAAACTCCTTCAATTCCTCGTTTGCCTGCGATTTTAGCTCTTCTTCGGCTGTTGCGGTTTTGTCAGTCACAGCTTTCTCCACCTCGATTTTCTCCTTTTCCATGGCATCAATCTCTTTTTTTGTTCTTTCTGCCTCCTTTTTTTCCATTTCTGTTATCTTGTTAAAAGGGTCAGAGCCACCGGTACCGGCAGATCCTGATTTTTGGCTTTGTGAAGCGGATTTCTGTGGATTCATAGGCGTATATGTTAAAGCGGGCGGAATATACGTGTTTACTATACATAAATCAAGGCTCTTAGACCCTATTTCCTTTTAACCCTCATAAATCCGGAGAATTCATGAACCTTGAGTTTTGGCTCATCCTTTGTCAATTTGTCGAGCATTAGGTTCAAACCGATGTTATCAGAGGCAATATGAGAACACTGAACGAAGTTGATATGGTGCTCTTTTGCCTTTTCGAGCGATTTTTCGGTCACATGCATCGTCAGGATAGTCCCGATTCCGGCTTTGGCCTGTTCCTCTATATACTCTTCCGGTCCGTTTGTTCCTCCCGTGAACTCAGTTGCAACCAGTTTGCCAACTCTCGAACTCTTAGATCCGTTTACCAATATTGGAGGATTGCCCAGTTTTGCGTAGGTTTTGTATTCGGGAATTTCAAGAAGCGCATTCAAGATCTCACCCAAGTTATCAAACTTCTTTTTACAAATTTTCTTTTCGACAAATTGATATACGAGGTTGTCTGCGGGTGTGTGGCAGCTGAAGAAGGGGAGGTCCAAAAACTCGGCAGCTTGCTGGCTCCTAAACAGATTGTCTGCATGAATTGCTCTCCAGATCTTCTCCATTCTCGGGCGCATAAGGGCATCAGCTCTATTTTCCGGTACTCCGTGTTGAGCCAATAGGTCAATTTGCATATCCATAACCTTATCCAAGTCAGCCAAGCCTCTCGCTTCCGGATGATGCGCCATTACAGCATCAATCTTCTTGCCTTCTTTATTCATGCGATCAACCAGAAGAAGTTCGGGGGTTTCCACATCGATTCCGACAATTACTGATTTAACTTCTGCATCAGGTTTGTTATAAATACGTGAATCTGCAAACGGATTCCACAGCCGTTCTTCATCAAAAAGCTCAGCTTCCTTCTTAGAAAGTTTCTTTTGTCTGGTCTTATATTTCATAAGAGCCTTTTCAACCTCTTTTTTGGAGCGGGGATCGGCTGCAATGCCGTGGGCGACTATTCTTTGTAAGAGTTTTGATAGTTTCATAGCCGATAAAGAGTACATGGTTTAGGCTTATCTAGGCAAGGGAAGAGATATAATTAAAAGTGAAGAGTGAAAAGTGAAAAGTGTCACTTAAAAAGAACTTTTAACTATTCACTTTTAACTTTTAACTTCTAAGATATTCAATATGGTTGTAAATATCATATATACGACTTCAACGGGAAATACCGAACATGTTGTAGGAGTACTCCGCAAATCACTGGAATCAAAAGGCATTAGTGTCAGTTCACAATTAGCTGAAGAATCAAAGTCGGAAGACCTTTTGGAAGGAGACGTCTTAATACTCGCTTGCGGAACATGGAATACAGGAGGATCCGAAGGTCAGTTACACATTAGGATGGATGCGTTCTTGAATAGTAAATCTAAAGATGTTGATCTGGGTGGGAAACAAGTTGCGATCATTGCACTTGGAGACGAGGAGTATTACTTCACAGGACGTGCAACGGAGCATCTGATTAGATTTGTAATGGAACATAATGGGAAATTGCTAGGATCTCCGCTTCTAATAATGAACGATCCCGAAGAACACGAAGAAAAAGTTTGTAAGTGGGGAGAAAGGGTAGTAGAACTCTCTTCAGTATGTCACGCATCAGCATCAAAATCGTAGGCGCACAAGGCCAAGGAGTTAACTCTGTTGGCGAAATGTGTGCTAAGGGGCTTAAACGTGCAGGATATTGCGTATTCGGAGAGCGGGAGTATATGTCAGTTATAATGAATGGACACTCTTCATATCAGTTGGAGATTAGCAACGAAAAAGTCAGAAGCGCACAGGAAAAGTCAGACGTTTTGGTTACATTCAATCATCACGGAATTAAAAATAATCTCAGAGATTTGATAGAAGGAGGGGTGTTGCTTCATCAAACTCCGCAATGGAAGTTCGGTGAAGAGGATCAGAAGTTTATTGATGCTAATTCAATCAAAGTGATTTATTTGCCGACGGAAGAGATTCTAAAAAAGTTAAATGCAAAACCTGTACTTGGAAATGTGCTCATTACATCAGTTGTCTGGTCATTGATTGGGCGAAGTTCAGACGAACTTAAGGAAATGGTCAGAGAAAGGTTTGGACACAAGAAGGATTTGTTGGAGTTGAACTTTAAGTGTATTGATGAGGGAACTCAACTGATTGAAATTGAGAAGCTGGTTTTGCCTGAACCTGACGATTGTTGGAAAAGTCAGTTACTGATAACGGGCAGCCAGGCAATGGGACTCGGTGCTATACATGCCGGGTGCAGAGCGCTATTCGGATATCCGATGACGCCGGCGTCGCCTCTTCTTACGTTCTTAGCTGATATACAGGGGGAATCAAAAATGCTTGTAAAACAGGCAGAGGACGAGATTACAGCTGTTCAGATGATGGTTGGAGCGATGCACGCGGGAACGCGTGCGATGACCGCAACGTCGGGGGGCGGCTATGATTTGATGACGGAAACGATCTCGTTGTGCGGGATCAGTGAGACTCCGGCAGTAATTGTATTAGCTCAACGCCCGGGTCCCGGAACGGGACTCCCAACATGGACTGCCCAGGGAGATTTGCTTATGGCAGTTAGTGCCGGACATGGTGAATTCCCTCGCGTAGTTATGAGTGTAAGCGATGCGGAAGATAGTTTCAGTTTGATGATGGATGCGTTTAATTATGCGGAGGAGTTCCAAATTCCGGTGACTGTTCTTACAGAGAAGCAAATAGCGGAGTCATTGTTTACGATCGATGCGTTACAGGTGAGAGGTGACAGGTTACAGGTTAGGAGGGGGAGGTTAGTTGATGGTGATGGGCTTAAATTACTTAGAGCTTCTGACCGTTATGACCCGGATGCGCCGGATGGCGTGAGCGCGAGATGGCTTCCGGGAAGCGATGCACCGACGTATTGCGCGCAAAGTTATGAACATAATGCGGATGGATCGTTCGATGAAAGCGGAGAAAATGCGACAGCTCAAATGGAAAAAAGAATGAAGAAGATGAAGGGGCTCAAGAGGGTGTTGCCGGAGCCAGAACTTTGGAAAGTTAATAGTGAAAAGTTAATAGTGAATAGTGACTTCTCCGGCGAAATAGATGTGTTGGTTGTGAGCTGGGGGAGTAATAAGAACGTCATTCTAGATTCCATCAATGATGAGTCAGTTGCATATCTTCACTACACATATCTTTGGCCGCTTAAGACGGAGAAGTTAGTTGAACTTGCGGCAAAGGCGAAAAAGACTGTTCTTGTTGAAGGCAATGCTCAAGGACAGTTAGGTATGTTAATTAAGCAAGAGTGTGGACTTGAATTTGATGAGAGGGTCCTCAAGTTTGATGGGAGAGTTTCTGTTCCATTACAGCTAATTTCATGAATCAGCCAAAAGAAAACGCAGGTCTTTCCATGAAGGATTACAACCACAAAAATCTATGCACATGGTGCGATGGATGCGGGAATTATGGGATTCTGGCTGCTATCAAAAGAGCTTTGGTTGAGCTTGAATTAGCTCCTCATCAGGTTCTTATATGCTTCGACGTTGGGTGCCATGGGAATATGTCAGACACGTTAGTTGGTTACAGATTTCACGGTCTTCATGGTCGAGTCATCTCACTTGCCGCCGGAGCAGCTTTGGCAAATCCGGATGTTCCTGTAATTGCATTTGGAGGAGATGGTGCATGCTTCTCTGAGGGTGTCGGTCACTTGGTTCACGCAGTCAGATCAAACTACAACATGACATTCATACTCCATAACAATGCTAACTATGGGCTTACAACGGGGCAGGCAAGTGCACTTACTCCACATGGAGAAAAAATGAATACAGCACCTCACGGAACAGTAGAGGAGTTGCTTAATAGCATGGACTTTGTATTTTCATTGAATCCAAGCTTCGTTGCGCGGGGAACAAGCGGGAACATAAAGCAATTAACTGATATCATCAAAGCTGGAATCAATCATCAGGGTTTCTCTTACATTGATGTCCTGCAAGCGTGTCCGACTTACAACAAGTTCGCGACGCATGAGTACTTGCTAGGAAAATGTTATGAAGTTGAAACTTCAGATTTCGAAACTGCAAGAAAGGCTGCAGTAGATACATCGGAAAAAATCGCGACAGGAGTTTTGTATCAGGATAAAACAAGGTCTACTTTCTTGGATCAGTTGGAAGCTAGAAAGGGGATAGACACTAGGCTTGTCGATGAAGTCAGGAAAGTCGATGTTAGTGCTTTATTGGCAAAATTTTCTTGAAAAGCTTGAGTGCCAATAGTGGATGCTTGAAAGCATGAAAGACCATCCTCAAGATCTGTATAACAAAGGCAAAAATCGCAGTCACTCTGGTCAGGACCGACCCCTTTTTGATGAATCTGGAAATAATCTCTAACCTATCGAAAATTCCTCTTCCATCTACTCTGTTTTGAGCAGTTGCCGCGCCGCCGTGCACACGAAATTGGCCTAAGTTTTTGGTCTCGTTATAAAGGTCAGTAATCTCCAGCATCCTGACCCAATACTCAGTGTCCAGTAACTGCTTCATCGTGGGGTGGAAAGGTCCCGCCTGCGCACTTCGTGCTTCGGCGGGCAGGCCTGCAAGTTCCATCTCGCCTCTGCTCATAACAACAAAGTCCGGTTCTCCGACTAGGTTTGGCCAGAAACTTCGGCGCAACCATTTCTTAAGGAACTTATCTCCGTCAATTATGCCTGACGGAAATCTTTTTTTCTTTATCCTCAATAATCTTTTAAAACATCTCTTCGATCCGCTCGTATCTTCAAACTTGTATTCATGCCCCATCGCAACAAGTCCAACGCCGGTATTATCATTCATAATATTCACAGCAGTTTCCAGATAATCGGGAGTCCATAGATCATCCTGAAAAAGATATGCAATAATTGGAGCTGAAGTCGCATTAAAACATGCGTTCCAGTTGCCTCCTATACCTAATCTCTCAGGCGATTTTTTGAAAGTGATTCGTTCATCAGACAAAAAAGGTTTAACAATCGACGCCGTATCTCCATCAGACGGATCCTCATGAATAAATGCTTTCCAGTTCGTAAAAGTTTGGGCCTGGAGGGACTCCAAAGCCTCCTTAAGAAACCTTGGGTCGGGATTGTACGTTGGAATCAGAACGTCGACTGAGGACATGAATTAATTGTATACGTTAATTCGTTAATTCGTTAATTCGTTTATCTAATTATTAGTTCAAGTTATATCTATAAGGAACCTTTCGCGCGAATGGTAGACTAATGACTATCGGAAATATATTGCATAAACACGTGCTGAAGCTAAAAATTTATATATAATCACCGGGATGAGAATCGACGTAATCACACTTTTTCCGGATATGTTTAAGGGGCCTCTTACAGAGAGCATCCTCGACAGAGCTCAAAAAATGGAGCTATTGGAGCTTGAATTTAATGATCTGAGGGAATTTGGGACAGGGAATTATAAGCAGGTTGATGATAGCCCGTATGGCGGTGGAGCGGGGATGGTGATGACTGCGCCGGTCCTTGTGGATGCGATAGAGAAGGTCAAAGGTGAGGGGGATCCATATGTAATATATCTGTCTCCGCGTGGTGAAAGGCTCACTCAAGAGAAAGTTGAAGGGTTAGCTAAGAATCATGAATGGTTAATCTTAGTCTGTGGTAGATATGAGGGAATAGATCAGCGTGTAATTGATGGTGGATGGATTGATGAGGAGATTTCAATCGGAGATTATGTGCTTACGGGCGGGGAATTGCCTGCTGCGGTTTTGATTGATGCGGTTGCGAGGCAGATTCCCGGAGTTCTTGGTAAAGACGAGTCAGCTGAGGAGGAAAGTTTTTCGGAAAGCTTAGATAGAAAAAGGGAGTACCCGCATTACACCAGACCGGAGGAGTTTAAGGGACTTAAAGTTCCTGATGTTTTGCTTGGGGGGAATCACGGGGAGATTGATAAGTGGAGAAAAGAAAACTGTAAGTAAATTGACAATTTACAATTGACAGTTGACAATTCGCAGGCATGCTTCAGAAATTTCATCAGGAATTAAATGAATCAGGCTCAGTTCATTTTACGGTTCGCGCTGTTCCAAATGCTGCGGAGTCAAAGATTCTCGAAGTTATGGATGATGAGAGTATCAAGATTGCAGTAAATGCTCAGTCGGAGAAGGGGAAGGCGAACAAAGAATTGATCAAATTTATTGCAAACCAATTTGGAGTCGAGAAATCAAAAGTTTCAATCCTTTCCGGTGAATCTGCGCGAATAAAGATAGTAAAAGTCAGTTCATAATTCACCTAAGT
>CEPX01415108.1_pt1 | contig 14068 bp, 4 predicted proteins | sample 361361 | NCBI WGS metagenome assembly CEPX01 (sample SAMEA2619974, study PRJEB7988) | marine metagenome | biome: marine biome (ENVO:00000447); feature: mesopelagic zone (ENVO:00000213) & marine oxygen minimum zone (ENVO:01000065); material: "saline water (ENVO:00002010), including plankton... | reverse complement strand
CTCTTATAATATTATTCAATACTACTGGTTCGTCTTTTAATGTTTCTCTGTCTGCTATATCTTTATCAGGCACTTGTTCTGTATAAGACGAATCTATCCAATCTACATAATTCCAATAATCTGCTAAATTATAACTTACTCCGCCGCGAGTTATAATAGTACCTATAGTTTTATCCCAATCAACAATGCTATCAATTAAATTGATTTCTTTAAGAAGCATGTTTGCTTTTTCAATAAAAATTCTTCTAGCAGTAGTAATATCTTCATACCAACTTTGTGCTGGACGAACCCTATTGCCAAATTGGTTTAATTTATGTAAAGTTAAGTCAGGTACATTACCATATCTATATTCTACAAGGGTACTTGCTGTTGTGTTCACATCAGTTATATTATACAACCTACTCCATTTAGTAGCATCAAATGTTGCAGCTGATGTTATATTTGTTGTTGCTTTATAATAGATACTTGCATTAACTACAACACTTCCTGCACTATACGCAGTAGAAGGTGTCCATGCAGTATAACTTAATGTTTCTTTTGTTCTTGCAAATGTTGTTAAACTATCTCGCATTCGTCCATGGAAGAATTCAGGAATAGTATCTCTATCATCATTTTCTGTAATTAAAACAAATTCAGAATGAACTTCTTGCTCTTCGCCAAATCGTAATTGAAAAATTGCATCTTTATCATTAAATACATCTCCAAATCCTGACATGATCATTGCATGTTCTTCTATTGGAGCAATCCATGGTAATCCAAATGTAGCAGGAGATTCGATATAATTAGCAATCGTAGCAACACTTAAATTTCTATGCACTGGTGATCCGACACTAACTACATTATTTGGTAGGCTTGTTTTTCCTTTAACCCAAAAATAATAAAATGTTTTTGCTTGAAATGGATCACTATCATGCGATGATCGAATATCTGGATGTTCAGTGCCTGTAAGTATTGATTTTTGTTTTGTACTATATCTATATACTGTTTCTTCATCTTCATTTATAAATGTATAAGGAGTTCCACTAATAGCAATTCCGTCAACCGTTGTACCAGTACTGGTTGCCCACGTAGAAGGTTCAACAGGCGATTCAACCCATTCATATACATCTATACTTGCACCAGGAAATAATTTACCCCAATTATTTCGTCTATATATATTAGTACTTTGTTCGTAATCAATATATATTGCAGTTGAAATATCCCACCAAGTTGTACCTACTTTATGTTCTTCCCAAAAATTTCTATCATCTACATTTCCACTACGATCTGTTGAAAATGTATAAACCGCCGTATCAGACAATTCAATGATATCAATTTCACGTTCTGCTATTCCAGGAATAACTCCTTTTATTGGATCAAATGTTTCAAATTTTAATAATTGTTGTTTTGTTTTTGGATTATAAATTTTGTTAGTATTATTAAAATATTTGGTATTAACTCTGGATGTTTTATGATAACCGACCCAACTTCTACGAAGTACTTCAAATGCAGAACCATTCCATTTATAAGCAGTATCAATTGTATATGCAATGTCTCCTACTTGCCAATTATAACGTAGATCTGTTTTTGTTGCCTCCATTAGTGCCCATGTATCAAACATAACAGGCATTAATGGTAGTACTTTACCAAATAAAGTATTTGTGTCTGTATACGAATCTATATAAAATACAGTAGTTGATTCATCTTCTGGTGTGCTGGAAATATCGGCTGCTAAACTATCTACTTTAAATATACCATCTGTATTAGGTCGTGTTGTTGTCCCTAGGAGTATAAAATAATCTCCAACAATTAAATTATGTGCGGCCGCCGCTGTAATTTCTACTTTATCTGTTGTAGTAATACCCCTACCAATATTGGCAACATTTATATTTGTATCAAATGCTTTATACACCATTGGTTGTCCACCGGAGTATTTAGGAAATTCTCCGCCGGCAATAGTCTTTTTTGCAATCCAGTATACTGGTCTATATGGTTCTGCTGTTACTGTCCACTGTGATGCAGTAAATGTATTACTGGCACTTCCTTTTATATCAGTTTGTGCTGTATAAACTTTACCTTCATGCCTAACTATATCTCCAGTAAAATAATCATTAAATTTATTATAAGAATCTAATTCAAATTTACTTGATTCATATAACGTGTCTAAATCTCTTTCATATACAGTTTGATTTGTTGTTTCATTTAATAGTGGTAAGCCGGGCCAATATAAATTAGCTGCATTATATTCGTCGTCTGTCAATACAGGAAATTCTATGCGATCAGTTGGCTTATATACCCACCTAGGATCACTTGAAGATAATGTAACCTTTTCATCAAATAAAATTTCATCTTGAGTTATATGTCCAAAACTAGTAGTAATTCCAGTTACTAATTTACCAGTTTCCATATTTAAAGGTGTGTCATCTAATGGAAACTCTATTAATTGAGGTTCTAAATTAACTTCATCTGTGTTTAATTGAAATTCATATACTAAATTCTTTTCTGTAGCACCAGCGTCTGCTAATTTAAACATCCATTCTTCGTCTACAGTTACGTTTGCTTCGGCACTATTAATATCTGTACTTCTACCAATATTGGTATTGACACTAGGAGTACCTGCTTTATGAATTAATCCTTTCCAAAATTCAAATGCAACATCTTTATTATATAGTAAGTCTTTAAGGTATTCTTTTGTATTATATCCTAATGTTGCTCTACTAGCATCTATAAGTGCTTGATTTAAAACAGTTTCTTCGGTAGAAAAATATCCTCTATCAATGTCATTGATTGTTTTTTCAAAGTTAGGAATTAATTTATTGCTTGTGACAACATATCCTGCACCTTTTGGAAGTCCTGTCCAGTCTCCTGTTTTTTGCCCTATAAATTTTATTCTATCCAGTCTTAAAGAAAGTAATGTATCATATATAATATCGGCAAACACTGTATAACGATTAACAGTTATAACATGATCATATTCAATTACATTTAATCGTACAAAAAATAATTCTGTATTTGCTTCTATGGTAGTTATAACACATTCATATTCTCGTGTTGCAGGTGTATCGCCCTGTGATATATCATCTAATCTATTAACATCAATATACTTACTATTAATTCTATTACCATTTTTGTCAGCAATATTAAATACTTCGTTGACTTTACTTACTGCATGATCAATAAATCGTTTATTAGCATCACGGAATATTAATTCTTTACTGTGTGGTGAAAGATATACTTCGTCGCCTCCAACAATTACTGTTTTACTTTTGGCCCATGCAACAAAATCACTGGCTGCCTTATTCCAATCATTATACCCTTCGGTACCATCAGGATCATATGTTTTATATACAACACCAATGCTTTCGTAATATCTACCTAAGTTAATTAGAAAATCATATACATCTTCTATTCTTATATATTCTGTGCCGTATGGTATTTTTAATATAGTACCAGTTGTTGTTAAATATTTTGTAACTGTAACAGTAGGAGAAGTATTTAATATTTCTACAGTCTGGGATGATCCCATTTTATTACTTTCGGTTACGTTAAACGAAGATAAAATAGTATCGCCACCATGCACTTCAAAGCCTGTTCCATTAAAAATAACACGTACTCCACTTATACCAACTTGTTTTAATGGAGTACTTCTGTAAAAATGTACATGGAAATCTTCTTCCGGTACAAATTTCTCATTGGTTACTCCTAATGTATCTACTAGTAATCTAGTAGAATTTTTATCTGTGTATCCTTCTAGTTTAAAAGATAATCTAACATTTAATGCTTCTACATATTTTATAAAATCTATAGGTTCTGTAACATTTACATTATGTACATTTTCTATTAATAAATTGTTAATACCGCTACGTTGATGTAAAACATTAGCTACGGTTGTAAATCTACAATCTTCGGGATCGTCGCCGGGTTTTGATTCTAAATGTACTTCCAAATCCGCTGGACGCACTCTCTTTAAAGTAACATTATTTAAATACTCTTCCTTGATAATTATTGTATCAGTAATATTCCATTTTAATTTAAATAAATCAATTGGCCGGAATTTAATAAGAGTTTCTAATGTTGCCCATGCATATTTTTCATCGTTCCACCACAGTAATTCAACGTCACTAAGATCACCAAATTTAAAATTTGCTTGTGCGTCGATTGCACTGGGTGCTGTAACTAAACCTATTGTAACTGGATCTAATAATACACCATCTACTCCCACAGGAGTAATAAATCCTGAACGAATTCGTTGCTCGACTTGAACTAAACTACCTGGTACACCTTTCATTCCAAATTTAAGTGCAGAAATCATTGCAATTCGTTTAGCATCATCTCCGCCGTTTGCTGTATCTAACCATGTATAATGTGTATCCCACCACTCGGGTTTTTGTACATATCCTAACATTTCCCATGGTGTTGTGTCTGGAGTTTTTGTATCATAAAACCATTGGTATACTCCACGAATATGTCCAGGTATACCTAATGAACTATAATTGTGTGTTAATGGATCACCTGCTGTGTAGTTAGTATTTTTAAATGCCGTGTTGCTTATACTAACATTATTTTCATGTGCCCAACTATTAAATCTATCTTCTTGTATATCATTCCAGTCGTCTCGTGATGCCCATGTAGATCTTTTTGCGCCTGGTATAATATCATAATAATCTTCATGCAATAGTTCGATTAAAGTACTGTCCCCTTGATGGAAATGTTCGTCGGCAATATTACTATAAATTCTATTTTCTAATTCTAATATAGCATTATCTACATCTGTAATTCCTATTGCAGGAAATTTAATACCATCGTGTGTTAGTATATTACCGCCAGTTAGTTCTGGTTTATATATTGCCCATAGTCCATTCTTTTGAAGTGAAGTAGGAATATAACTTACACTATCACTACTTACAGTTCTTACTAAGACCGTGCTACCAGATGCTGGTGCAGTACTAAATGTAACTACACTATCCTTTAAAGTATATTCAATGCCATGACCACGTTGTAGTACATCATCTACGTAAACATAAACATGATTTGTATATTCGTTTACAACAGTAACGCCGCCGTGACTAAAATCTACTAATATACCGTCGGCTGTATATGTTGAATCTTTATAATTAGCATAAAATGCCATATGACTATGTGCAAAAATAAAGCTGCTATTTTTACCAGCATTCAATTGTGTTAATGTGTTATCAACTATATCTCTAACAGTAGTTCCGGTAGGCGAAGTATCAACTACTTTCTTTACTGTATTAATAAATTTGTTACGAAATCTTTCCCATTCGTCAGCAACATATCTAATACTATTGACAGTATCATAATTGTTATCTGTTAACAGAAAAGCATTAAGGATAGCTGGAAATATTTGTTGATGAATTTTACCCTGAACATTCTGTTTAATTATATGGTGTGTTGCTCTTCCATCACTTCCGGGAGTTATTCCTATTCCGGGATGTGATAATTCACCAAACATCCCCTTAGAATTTAAAATAATTTCACCGAAGTGATCAAATATTTCATGAAAACTTATATTAGCAGGTTCAGCATTTAATGGATTAGCTTGTATTTGGTTACCCACATCATAACGTTCTTCACTTGCGTTATACGTATGCCATTTAATATCAATTATATCATTTTCACTTAATGCTGTAATTATTTGTCGAGGATCTTCTAAACATGCATCTTCAGTTACTGGAAGGGTTATAGTAGAGCCTGTTAATTTCCAATCTATTTCTGGTATTGCTAATTTACCATTATAATATACCTTAGGATAATAATCACCACTTCTTTGATTTAAATCAAGATCAAGAGAAGTATTATCATCTAAAGCATATAATTTTCCAGTTGCTGTTGATGTACTATTGCGATATCCATATACAAAATCGGTATCCGCCGGAGTTATAGTAACTGTACTGTCTGTTATTGTCGTAGTTGTACCATCCGGGTGGTGTATTACCAATGATTCGGTTGGATGATGAAATTCTATTTTATGATCTTGTTTTTGCGTAATAAAAACATTTGGATTATTTCCATGCATGGGATGTATGCGAGTTAATCCACCATTGGCTTCCTTAAGGTACCATGTAAATTTTGTATCATCCCATGTTACAAAATACTCTGGTACATTTGTTATTCCATATATGTCAACTAAATCAACACTTAACGATGTTTCGTCTGCTATTTTAATATTTTTAGTAACAGGTAATCTAGCATTAGATTTTTTCCAACCATTATCATACTCTTTGTATCCATGATTGTAAAAATAATAATAACCTTCAATTTTAGTTTGGCTAGGTAAATCACCGTGTACATATCGTTCTGTACCTAGATCCCAATTAAAAACTAAATTTTGATAATTCTTATTAAGAAGATTATCTGTTTCCGTTATACCGTATTTTGTTTTAAATCCTAATTCAACATCTGTTCTTGTCCCTTCCACGTAAGAAAATATCTTATTTCCTTCGAAAGTAGAATTTTTATGATTAGCATAGTTACTTAATTGTTCATTTAAAGTAACAACGTTAGTAACGAGATCAACATTATCTGCATATAATTCAAATAAGGGTGGACTATTGGTAGTTGTTTTTGCTTGTGCTTCTAGCCAAAATGGACCAGTAACAGCTCCGGCCTTTGTTATTGACATACCATAATAAAATTCTTTACCTTGATTAGTAAGAACAGTATTGGTTGCATCTCGTCCTATTACTACAACTGTTTCCCCAAGACTAGGCGTGCCTGTACCATCGCGCGAATCTGTTATTTCTGTTAGTGTAACACTTGTACCTACTCCACCTATTTTAAAAATACGATCATTATGAGTAGGAATAGCACTTCCTTCTGTTACATTTGTAAACAAAATTATTTCATCATTGGCAAAAGTAATACCGTCTATAATAACACTAGTTGTACCTATAAAATTTCTCGGATCATTTACAGTACTTGTTGTATATGTAATTGGTGCTCTACTAAAATCTCCATGCTTGTATAATTGTATGTTACGTTCAAATTCAATAATTGGTCGCCTTGCCTTACGATTTTCCATTACATCAAGTGCAATTGACTGACTATTAAATTGTAATATGTCATTAATGGTATCAATATGGTACCATTGATTTATACGTGACCAAATATTTTTATCTGTTGCACCACGTTGCATTACAATATATTCTTTAATGTTAGCAACATTTGAGCCAGTATCATAATCAATTAAATCCCAATATGCTTGTTCTGTTGGATCTATAGACGCATCAAATGTATATGTGCCTATCCACGGAGTAATTGATAAATCTATTAATAATATACTATCTGTGACGCCTTCAACAATATAAAATTTACCTGTATGTTCAGGATGGGCCGCTGTAATAGTAGCACCAAATTTAATTTTCATACCATTTTGTAAAGCAATCTTTTTAGTTCCACTCGTGTAAGTATAATATGATTTACCTACAATTTCTGTTGCAGGATTAAAACTACCGTCTATTTCAATGGTAGGAAGTCCTGCTTCAAACCAGTAGTATAAATTATAATTAATAAATTTATTTTCATCTATAGGCGGCCGCCATACAAAATTATCAGTATTAAAACTTCTATTAGGATCAAATGTTTCTGTATCATTTACTTCTAAATCAATTTTTAATTTATTAATTATATCATCATATGTTATATGTAAATCTGGTTCGTCTACTCCCTTATAGTCACTAGTAATAGCAGGTTCAAATTGATATTGGTTCTTAAGTGTTGAATTAGCATCATAGTAAAGGTCGACGCCGTTATTTACTAAACCTTTTCTACTACCATAATGAGCGTTAACTCGTACCGCACTACCATTGCTAACTAACTGATCTAATGTACCATCTAAGAATTTTTTATTAACATTGGATTTTAAATAGTCCGGTAAATGTTCAACAGTTTTTCTATAACCGTGATCGTGTCCAGTTCTACCTGGAATAGTTAAATTTTTATCAATGGCTTTTGCTTTTGATTTAAAATCTTTTGTCATGCTGTACTAATACCTATTCTTAAATTAGTTGCTGTAATTTGATCTATAATTTGTACATCAGCGACTTTTGCAGAACTTATAAAAAGTTCATCGGGGTCTGGTGTAACCTGAAATAAATTACCAAATAATGATGGAGCATCTTGAGGTACTATAACTATAGACCCTATATGTCCTGTTAATTCTTTATGAATATATGTACTCATTTCTGTAAAATAAAATGTTTCGCCAAAATCCCAATTTTCTAATGCAAAGTATTCGTTAATTTTTTCAACTACTTTAGCTCTAATTTCGTTATCTGTTAAGGATGTGCCTGTAGCTTTAACAACTTTAAATTTTGCCCGTAAACCATGTACTGCACTTGCACCAAATAAAACCTTATACTTTCCAGGAAAATATAAAATATGATCGCTGGATGCTTTATATTCTTCTAAAGCGGCATAGTCTATTTTTAATTGTGCTGGATTAACAGGAAGAGGACGAGTTATTTCCTTTCCATCTGTTTCTAACCATTTCCTATATTCGGTATCATAATTATTAGTTAATATATATGTTTCAATTATATTTGTAACACTTGGATCAATTCTAACATTTTCTACTGCAACATGCTTCCATTGAAATTTTAAATCTTTTCGTCCAGCATATGTAGCCACTATTACATCACCCGTTTCTGCAGGCACTGTGTATTCATTTTTATCAAAAGTTTTTGCTGTTAAATCCAAAGATCCGGTTCCAACTAAATGTAAAAATACTTCCGGGTTATTTGGTACAAGGTCATTTTCAGGATCTGCTACTGTAACCATAACTTTAGTAGGATCTACATAACCGTCTGCAAATACAAAGTTTTTAGTAATTTTAAAATTATAATCTTCATTCATTGGGTCTAAGGTTGTAGGCTCAGTATTAATACCTAATACAAGTATATCATCACGTTTCTTTTTTAAAGTTTGACTATCTAATAATTCTAAATAACGAGTATTAAAAAATCTAACATCTAATTTACTACCAAATACATATCTTGTAATTCTACTAATTAATGTATATTGATTTGTAGTATATTCTATTTTTATTAACCAACTATTATCTAAATTAGCATTTGTTGTATCACCTGCCTTTGTTAAACTAAAAGAGCCAGCGGCTAAATTGGTGGCAGTAACTACATGCCATGTTCCTAATAGATAATCATATCTTATTCCAAAGTTAGTTTTTAAATCTAATTGAGTTCTAATTGCTGTTTGTTCTGTTGCTGTGAAAGTAGAATTATAACGTGGCATATATCTACTAACAATTACAGGATTACCTGTTGTTCCTGACGGTATTACTCTGTTTAATCCTATCGTACCATTGCCCTGTACAGTAAGACCAGTATAATTTCCGCCCGAATCGATAACACCTAAACCACTGCCATCGACTGTTGATATTGTTGCCCAAATAGTTGCATGACCGCCTACTGGCCTTGCAACACTACTAATTAATGTAGTACCGTCTTGTGAAAACCAATAATTGGTAGGTGCTTTAAATTCTATCAATGATCCTTTCCTAAAATGCTTTGTATCTATTGTACTTGTATCACCTACTTTTTGTACTACACTACTCAAAGTAAAGAAGCCAGTACTTAAATTACCGCCGGTACCTGCTTGATTCCAAGTAATGTTTGCTGTTGTTGGTGTTATAATAGGAAATTTATCATAATATAAATTAATTAATTCTTCATCTCTAATTAAATTTGAAATATCTTTTTCTGCAATTTCTCTTGTAGTTTTAAGTGAAGGTAATGCTATAGTAGAACGATTTTCTTTATCTTCCTTATATATAAAACCATCATCACTGAATATATCCAAATCTTTAAATGTTCCTGTTGGATCATTAATGTCGCTATAGCGACTGTGTCCACTGTGTGTTCTATTAATTGCTCTAATCTTTTTAACATTAGCTGCATTTGAATATGGATAAACAGAATAATCTTGCGCCGTGATCATCCTATCTTGTGTTGCATATACTAGCGGAGCAGCTAATTGAATATCTGCTATGCTTTGACTAGCACTACCATTACTAACTGTAGTTTGTAAACTTAATGTCAATGTTAATGTTTCATTTTCGCCGGCTTTAGTAACATATGGAATTGTTACTGTTTTTTCTGTTAAATCTACAGGACGAGCAATTATATTTTGTCCTGTACTTACTCTGTGCCATACTCTAATAATATCTGTTGGAACGTCTCCAAATCTACCATCTGCAAATTTAATAGAAATTTGATCATTGTCGCGCGACACAACTCTAAATATTTTTCTAATACTTTTTTGTAATGAATTAAAAATAATATTATTACCAACTAAATTGTCCACTTTTGTCCATTCTTTTGTTATGGTACCTGCTTCTGATATATTTTGTACCCATACATCACTTTCATTAATATTATTTGTAGCAACATCTAAGATTTGATTTTCTATAGGTGTTGCAATTTGATAATCTGAAAAAGATAATGTTCCTTCTTTAAACATTACAAAAAATCCTGTATCAACAGAGTCTATACCTAAATTGTCATTTCGATATAACATACCAAATTTACTATCTGGATCAGGTGTTTCTTCTTTAATTACTTTTTTATTTTCAAAAGTAGCACTAACAATTTCTAATTTTGTTGCTATATTACTAATTACAGCAGACATCCCGTAAACAATATCATTTGGTGCCGGTGTATTAATAGCATACCGTTGTGTTTTTATATCATCTACGGTGCCTTCAGTACTGGGTGTACCGAATTGATAACTATTATCTAATGCACTATTCATAACAGTTATGAATTGTTCATATACATCAGGATCTGTAATACTATCCCATCTGATGGTTGTATTTTGTAAATTTACATTATTTGCATCTGTTACTATTTCTGACGTAGATACTCCAACTACTTTAAGTAATCCATGTAAGTTAATATTTCGTTTAGGATTATAACCTAAGAAGTCTGCCAAACGTAAAACACTTTCTTTTCGTTCTGCTGTTGATAGAAAATTTTCTCTCGAATTAAGATCAATTCTAAATGCTAAATTATGTCCTAAAAATGCCATTAAATCTATCAATGAAATAAATTCACTTGAACTAATCCAATCATTGAAATCTTCTGGATAATTAGTTTCAATATAATCTATTAATGCAGTTCTGATAGTTTCGTAATCATATGCTTGAAAATTTGAGTTAGCAAAACTTTCATAAATTACTTGATAATCTTCGGCTGCAAAAAGGTTATCTTGTCTTACGTTTTGTGCCATTAGTTATTCACCTTTATTAAAATTCAACAGTAGCATTTTCGTCAAATTTTATATTCAATGTTACTGGTTCTGTTGTAGGTACATATGTTAAAGATATTTCTGCTTCAAGTCCCTGTTCTTGCATATCTCTTACTTTAATACCTTCATTGCTCCACCTAGGATCTTTTGCTACTATACGAGATAAATCAGTTTGTAATTCGTCTTGTGAAAAGTCAGTTAATGCATCAAATAACATATCCCATGCAATGCATCCAAATGTAGGAGCCATTACTCTTTCACCCTTCCGAGTATAGATTTCATTTAGCAAATCTTGCTGAGCAAGATCCCTATCGTGCATTATTTTTGGCAAAGATAAATTGCCTATTGTACTATACCCAACAAATTTATATCGCATAATGTATGTATTTATAGGTTTATTAACTACATATATAATAAAATTACTACGCCGCTCGCTTTGTTACTGTAATTAATTCTTCTGGCCAATCTATGTATGGTAACCAGTGATGATGTATACTAATTGGTCGTTTTTTAAGACGTTTAACTATATCCCAATAAGAAGGCATAAAGGAATTATGCTTAATGGGTATTTCTTTATCGCACTTAATTTGGTTACAAGGTTTACAACATGTAACAACATTTTCCCATACTGATGCTCCGCCTTTACTTCTAGGAATAATATGATCTAATGTGAGTGTGTCGCTGGTGGGTTTAATACCGCAGTACTGGCATGCATAATTATCTCTTATAAAAACATTTTTCCTAGTAAATGGAATTGTTCTTTCATATGATATATATTTTTTTAAAATAACAACAGAAGGAACTTTATAAGCAACCTTAGGTGTATGTATAATCCAAGTATCATATGTATTAACTACACCCATCGACTCACTAAAGTAAGCCTTTATAGATATTTGCCATGGAACTACGCTAAACGGTGCTAAACAAAGAGGGTTACCATCTGCATTTAATATTAAAGAATCGCTCATGTTGTTATAACTGTGTTTGCCCAATCCCATGCTTCGCCCCATTGGCGTTGCGTACCTGGATTAGGTCCTCCGTGATATGTTTCTGCTTCCCATTTAGCAAGAACAGCACCTACTATTATTGCATTGCTTTTAACTGCCAGTGTTGTGCTTACTGTTTCGGTTGTATCTATACTTTCTGCTTCTAAACTTTTTAAAAGTCCGGCAACATTAGTACTTGCCTTATATACAGTTAATGCTTCACTCCATGCTTTGCCATTAAAGTGATCGCTAACTCGTAATAGATAAAACAATGCCGCCATGCCACCTTCTAATGTTTTGAACCGTACTAACTTTTCATCAAATTCATTTACTGTTTCAAATCCTACTGCACCAAATTGATCTTGCCATGTAGCAGCTCCTGTTGTAGATGCAGGCCACATTGCACCAGGATTATTATTACGTACTGTAGGTGTTCTACTAGTAGGACCATTAAACAATGAAGTAGTTTTTTCTACCAATATTATTGCTTTTTTTCTTTGCTCAACTGTTAATCCTTCATTAGGATATTCTCCTAATTCTTTAAAGTACGCAGTTGCCATTTGTATTTTTTCGTCAGAGGTAAATGTTCCACTTATTAAATCTCTTTTAAGTTTATTGACTGCATTTATTCTTTTAGTAGCAACATTCATTTGTGGACCATATCTACCTAATGCCGCCATTGCTCCTGCTGTTGTAGCATGACTTTTTAATAGTTTATTATTTGCTAATTTGTCTGCTAAACCATATGAATCATCATTTAATATTTCTTGCATACAAGAATATGTATCGCCGTCTGTTAATGTATAAGTTGCATATCCAGTTATTAAAGCATTAAGTGCTAATGCATCATAATAATTTTGTGTAATTTGTAAATCGTTAAGTACTTCTTGTGTAAAAACTTTTCGTATAGTAGTTGTAATATTATCAGTGTATATTTCTCTTGCTAATTTTTCTGTAATACCAGAAGACATTGCCTTATCTGTTGCATCATATGTTGTATTATATCCAATAATATTATCAACAGGAGATAATCTAAATGGTACATTTAATAATAAAGCATTAATAAAAACATCACTTGGAGAATTATCTTTTACTAATATTTTTGTAGTGATATCTACTTTAGGATCTGTTCCTATTAAATCTCTACTATCCCAATCTTTTTTATACTGTTCTGGTAATGGCATTATGAAGGTTTATCCTTTGCAATTGGTGGTGCTACACTTTGAACATCTGATACATGTATTCCATATGGCATTACCAATGTAGGCTCTTCAATAAAGTGGCAATCCCAAGGTTCGTGTTCTGGCACTCGGTTACATATAGAATCGGGCACAGTTTTATTACAATCTAATGTAATAACGTCAATTTCTGCTGCCTCTGCTGCCTTAGGGCCATTCATGTCTATTCTTGTAGCTGTTTCTTTATAATTACCAGCACAAAGAATATTACCATCCTTATCTGCCGATACATTATAATTTTCTTTAGCACGAATATCTATACTTCCTAATATTGCTTCAACTTTAATACCATCTTCGCCTTTACTTTTAACACGTACTTCATTTTGTGCTTCTATAGAAACTTTATCACCCGCTCTTAAATTAATAGATTTTTCTGCATTAAAGGATATGTCTCCTGAACTGTAAACATCTATTTTGCCATCGCCTTCATTATCACTCATTTCTATCCATGTTTCGCCGTCTGGGGAAATAACATAAATTAATTTTTCTGTATCATGTAATAATATCTGTGCACCGCCTGCTGTACGTAAACGAACTAAACAATTATGTTGTCCTACACTACCCGGTTTTGGATTCCAATGA
>CEPX01041732.1_pt1 | contig 14068 bp, 8 predicted proteins | sample 361361 | NCBI WGS metagenome assembly CEPX01 (sample SAMEA2619974, study PRJEB7988) | marine metagenome | biome: marine biome (ENVO:00000447); feature: mesopelagic zone (ENVO:00000213) & marine oxygen minimum zone (ENVO:01000065); material: "saline water (ENVO:00002010), including plankton... | reverse complement strand
ATTGAATTACAGACATTTACCTCTCGTCAGATGTTTTATGATCATGTGGATGAAGTAGAACGTATTATTTTCTCTAAACAGCATAATCCAACGGACTATCTACTGGATGGATTTGAGGAACATGCTGATACTACGGCCCTTCGGGCTGTATGGGGTGATACAACTACGAACTCCACTCTTAGTTTACTGACAAGTGCCAGAAAGTATGGAACTAACTCAATGAGGGTGGTAGTTGGTGCTGGTGGTAATGGAGAAGCGTACAGAGCGATACCTTCTACGGTTCCAAAACCATACCCTAGGCGTTTACAGGAAGTTCGTTTTTACGCTAAGATTGACTCATCGTCAGATGTTATAGGTGTGACACTTAGACAGTCTACAAATAGGGGTGGTCATTACAGGACTTGGAACACAACTGTAAACACTACAGGTTTTGCTGCTCACAGGGCTAATCTTGACATTGCTCCTGATGCTTCGGCTGGAACGTGGACTCCTGCAAACATAGATGAAATTGCGTTTACTGGATTAGCTGCAAATAGGACATTTGATATAGATCATGTAGATTTGGCGACAGCTGAATACCAATTTCTCCAGTTTAATAATTTCAAAGAGAATATTGACAATTTTAATTATTTTTCTGGAGAGATGAGAGCCTCTTATCGTTCTCACGGTGTTCCAAGGGATATTTTGTCATAGATGGTTACTAAGAATTTAGAGTCAGTTGTACTGGGTGATAAGGGCCCACGAGGAGACTTTGCTAATGTTCTTCGAAAGGGTGTCACTAATGCTATTGCTGACGAAATAAGAGATGGTCTTCGGTATGCTGTTCTGTATGAGTTGGAACTCATTGCGGAGAGTGCGCTTCCTGATGGACAGAGTATTCAGGGGGCGGATGTTGATGTTCAATATGACGTTCAAGATGGACAGTTAGCTATTGATTGTCGTGTTGTGGGCGGATTTGTAACTGGAACTGCGGAGGTTCCGGTCCAATCACATACTAGGGGTTCCAGTGAGGTTTCTAGCCATACTCGAACAATGGAAAATCAGGCAGTATGGAAACTTTCTGATGGTGAATTTGTTACGTTGAATTCTATTCCTCAGTCCTTGCTTCAAGAAGCGATAGACAGGGGTATGCAAAGAGTTATGGGAGGCTGATATGCCACAAGGTCGGTACAGAGCAGATTTAATTGACGTTGCTTGGGCACCTGAGCATACGTATGGCGCAAATATGGATGTCTCCGAACTGGGGAAGGATGCTAATAACCAAGACAACCTAGCTCTTACACGTCAATGGGGTTTAGTAACTGGTGGTATTACTCTTCCAAATCCTACATTTGCATGGACCCCGTTCTTTGGGATTGGTGTTGAGGATAGGAATATGCTGTTCCCTGTTCAGGGACAGGAGACTTTAGAAGGTGGGATTCCATCTGTAATGCTGACTCATGACAACAGTCGTCTGATTTTTGAGCAGATGATAGGGCTTGCCTTCAATAATCAGAATATGAACACTGCGACAGGTGCCACGGGAGCAGTAGGGGCTACAGGTTTTAAGGGAACACTGCCTGGTGGAGCTACTGCTGGGGGGAATGCCTTAAATTACCATCTTGGTACATCTACTGTGGCACACAGTGCGGGAGTGGCTAGTGTGAGATTCACTGGATCGTCACAGGCATCTCCTGTTGTGGCCACGTCCCTCAAGAGTTCTCCCCCAACTCACATAGTTATGGTAGGAGAGCCAGGAAGAGGAATAAATCCTTGGCGATCTTCGTGGGCGTATGTAGGGACAGGTGGTAATGCCGACACTGTCAATGTATTTCAAGACAGGGATTTAGCTATTGCTGGTTGGAATGGAAAAGCACCTACTAGTGGAGCTTTGGTCTACTATGGGTTCTTCAGTGTGCAGAGGCTTAAGAAGAACCCAACAACTCTTGAAGGGGCTGATTACAACCTTTGGGATAATGACTACATTGGTGTTAATAAGATCAATCACCAATCAGACTCAAAACAGGTTTTTATTAGACCTACTTTAGTTCAGCAATCTTTCAGGCTTGGTGCTAAGTTCAGGGCTGATGATGGTAGTAACTTCATAACCAACTATCTGGGATGCAAGGTGTCCCGTTGGTCAATGGCTATGGATGAGGGTCAACCAGTTACTTTCAACTTTGACTTTATTGCCCAAGATATGACTCACAACATTGGTGAAGATGACTCGACTGCCGCTGCGGCAACGAATAACGCTAGATACAAGGCTAAGTACCATTCCAGTAATCTCTCAGGTACTGTAGATGTGGCCCCACAGGCAATGATCAGGGTTACTGAGCAGCCTTATTTCTTTGCAGGAGCGGAGTTACAGTTTCTGGATACGACTTTTGCTAGATTTAGAAGTCTTTCTATTAATGTGGATAATGGACTAGACCCCCGATACTACATACGTCAGAGTGGTGCTGGCGGTGCTGCTGTTCCTGACCGACAGATTCTTTATGAGATATTAGAGGGTCGGCGGAATATTACTATTTCCGGAAGTTTGGATATGGATAATACTGATAGTGATGCAAAGTTCCTTCAGCATCTTCTTAATCAGGGGCATGTAGTTACTCCTTTGGATCAGAAGACCTTACAGGGTATATCTCTTAGGATTGACTTACGACAAATACGAGATTCCGATCAGGGTTCTGGTGAATGGGATCATGTTATCTTCCGTTTTCCAGATGATGGATGGCTTACTTCCAATAGAGGGGCAACGAATGCGGTTGGTCTTGTTTTGAATAGTGCCAATCATAATATTCCAGCCCCACCTAATGTTCATATTCCTGTTGATATAGACGGTTTTGCCTCTAGTATGAGTGTTATATTTCAGGATAACCTAGGTTCCTAGGATGTTTGATTAGGAGAGGATTTATGACTACTGAAGATAATAAGGAAGTAGTAGAAGAAAAGAAGCCACGAAAGAAGAAATCTCCTTATGCGGCGATTCAAGGGAAGACTCATGACCCTATTAAGGGCATTGACATGGAAGCAGATAACTTACGTGTATGGAGTTTTCGTATAAAAGAAGAATCTTCTTGGAAAGATTATAAGGTTGTAGCAGAGAGTGAGAAAATCGCATTAAGGATATCTGGGTTTAGTGAACAGACACATAATATTAGCTCAATGTCTTCTGAGCCATTCTCAGAAGAGTAATTTTGAGGTTGTTGAAATAGGAAAAGGTAAGGAGAGGTAAGGAAATGGTGACCGAAAAGGGACAGGGTCCGGTACAGGAAAGGTTAGAAGGTATTGATGAAGTCTCGACGGATGTGGTGGAAGAGGAAGTAGAGAAAGGGCTAGAGGAGGGCGATGACCCTTCTATGCTTTTTGCGGATTCGACTGAGCATATTCTAGAAGTGCATGCGATGGGTAAAAAGTGGACTTTTCACTATCGTGATCTCACATGGGGTGAGAAGAATGAGTGCATTGATGCTGCCCAGAGGTGGAATGAGCAGGAGTTCAAGTTCTCCATCTCGGCATATTACGCTCTCGCCCTTCAGAAGATGCTTACACGGAGTCCGATAAGGCCGATATCTGAGACTACGCTACAGAAATTACACAGAAATGTTGGAGATGCTTTAACCTCCATAGTTCCTGTTCCTGTAGAGCAGAATGAAGTAGAAGCCATAAAAAAAGCGTAGAGGGCGGTGAGGACTTCCTGGCCGCCCGTTATCAGATGGAGATGGTTCTTCGTCTAAGCGGGTTCTCGATATCTGAAGTCGGTGATATGGACGATCTTCAGGTGTATAGACGTTATTTCGTCGCATCTGATTTTTGGAAGGCTCTTATCGGCTCAGTAACGGGTAAATCTGCTCCTAATATTCCTACTCCGAACATGACTTCTCCTAATTTTTCACGAAATAGCCGTAGTAAAGCTAGTGGAGACGCATATCAGTTTCCATCTGGTTAATGGGTAAATAGTTATGCAAGAAGCATCTACACAATGGAATATAGCTGTAACAACCAGCGAAGAGATGAACACTCTCAGTAAAAATCTGAGAGAGCTTCCAGGTCAGTTACAGCGATTCGGTCAGGGAATGGGAATGCGGGGCAAATCCAAGCCCACAGAGGCAGAAGGAATGGGTAGTCCTGAGAAATGGGGGTCCAGACTTGGGACTATGTTGATGGGACCGAAGGGATTTGGTGAGAAAGGTGGCATTAAAGACCAGTTGAAGGGAATGGCTACTTCTCTGGTTCCTATGGGCGGTGCTTTGAAGGCCGGAGGCATGGTAGGTGCTGGTATTGCTCTAGTAGGCGGTATTTTAGGGATTATAAAGCAGGCTTTTGGGGCTAGTTCTATATGGAATGGTGTTGCTGGTCAGTTTTTTAAGATTGCTGGCTACATGATGGATATGCTCCTGATGCCAATGCTTCCTCACATGATGAAATTCCTGCAATGGATGATGACTTCTGTACTGCCTGTTGTAATGAGAGTATCTCAGGCTATAGCAGATTTACTGAAGGGTAATGCTGCCCCCCTAGTTCAGGCTATTTTTATGGGATTGATAAAAGCGATGGTGTACTCCCTGACTAGTTTCTGGCCTACTGTCATTAAGGTTCTTGCAAAAGCCATAGGGTCTGCTATAAATCCTTTTAATTATGGGGGCGGAGGAGGCGGAGGCGGTGGTGGTTCTTATGTTGGCGGCGATATGAATGCTGCCAATAGAAAATATGGTAGTAGTTCACAGAGTGCCGCTGAGAAGGCTTCTCGTGACCTCAACAGGTTTGTTGATACTGATGCTGCCAAAAATAAGTCGTTTTTTGACAAGTGGTCCTGGTCAATGTTTAAAGGAAGTCTTCTTCCGGAGATACAGGATTCAATACATGGGTTTTTTGATGGTATAACCGATGCTGTTGGGGGTGTCTGGGATAGTATATGGAGTTGGATTAGCTCAAGGGGAGATTGGCTTGGTGATGTTTGGGGTTCCCTTAAGGAAAAATTCTGGAGTGTGATCCATGTTATAGGAGGTTTCTTCACTGGTAAGGATACTGAAGGAAGTCCTGTTGAACATAGCATTCCTGGGTATATTGGAAAAGCTGTTGATGGTGTTACGTCTGGAATTGGGTCTTCTGTTCTATTTTTGGGTGATCTCTGGGACAAGATTTGGACCAAGGTAAAGGAAGTATGGGGTGAGTGGGCCCCTGGAGGAGAAGGAATTCGAGGTTGGATATATGATAATACCGTAGCAAAAATTCCAAGTTGGGACACGGTAAAGGATGGCATCTTAGCTCTTGGGGGAAAAATTATAGATATTGGAGGTTCCATAAGGAAATGGTGGTCAGGAGATGAAGATGCTGGAACATCAGGTGTATGGGGTGATTGGAAAGCTGGAGGGGGAGGAATTCGTGGATGGATTTATGACAGAACAATAGCAAAAATCCCTACATGGTCACGAATAGAAGAAGGCATACAGGACATTGGGGCGGCTTACCTAGATTTGGGCGCAGAGATTGGTGCGTGGTTTGGCAATGTATGGGGTCAGTGGGATGAAGGAGGAGGAGGAATTAGAGGTTGGATTTATGACAATACAATGGCTAAATTGCCATCTATGGATGACGTTATAAAGAGTGTTCAAGGTGTATTTCTTTCGTTAGGTCTGGCTACACAGAAGATGAAAATGGTTTCGGACGAATCGAGAGAGGGGGCTGACATTTCATGGATTAAAGGAGACTTCAAAATGAAGTCTCTTTGGGAAGATATATCAGCCCTTGGTGGTTGGATTGGTACGCAGCTGCAAAACTTATGGGACATGCTTCCTGAGATCAATATGCCTAATATCAGTTGGCCTGATTTAACCTGGATAAAGGATATTGGTGGGTTACTAATAGGTAAAATAGCGGAATCGATTTATGGCGTTTTGACTGTAGAATCTGGAAATTGGGCACAAAATGGATGGAAATGGGTCGTAGATAACTTTCCCGGTCTTGAAAAACTAAGGACTTGGGCAGAAGGGCATCTGACTCAATATGCGGCTACATCTGGACATGGTTCTGCTCCCAGTAGCGGCGGCGGAATGAGGGCAACAGGTCCAGCAACGGTCCAGCAGCCTGTTGCGGGAGCGGGGGGAAGGGATGGTGACGACCCAACAGCGGCAACGGGTAGTGCATATGGAACACAGCCCTGGACTGGAGGCAACGATATAGGTGACCTCGGACATTGGTATCAAACAGGTGGATTTGTTCCTGGTGTCAGAGGAAAGGCAAGAGCAGGTGTGTTACATGGAGGGGAATATGTAGTTCCTGCTCATTTAGCTTCTGGAAATTCATATATGAATAACATGGTTAACCAAACTTCCCCATCACGGGGTCAGTATGTAGATCAGAAGAATTTTAATATAACCATAAACAGTACTTGGTCTCCTGCTGATCTGGTAAATGATCTTTCCAATATAAAGGATATGAATAATTCTTCATACTTCAATGCTTTAGGTGCATAAATGACTACTGTTGCTGAATCTGCACGGGTATGGTTACAAGCCGCCTCTGATGCTCCGATGATTCTTGCTGCGGATATTGAGAATATACAACGGGCCACTTCTTATGGAGCAGAGGCGGGCTATCCACTTATAGAGACTAAAAGTGCTATGAATCTGCTACCTGGAGATACGGTTTATCTGGCTAACACTTCTACGACTCCTTCTATCGATGGGACATATACTATTACTAATGTGAATGCAAGTGGAAGTACTGCCAATACGGCTTCTGCTTATACCGAACGTAGTTTCTATATTGATACCGCCACTATTCTTGATCCTGGTTCTGCCCCAAGAGGCACGGCCTATGTGACGTTAGCTGATGATGATCCTCGTAAGATGTATGGTCTTCCCTATCAATATGTAGGTCATGATCGACTTGTTCCTCATCCAACTAGGAAGAGGAAGGGTGGATTCAACTGGGGTAATATAGGCAAAATGGGAGGTCGTGGTGGTGTTTCCAATATAGTAAGGGTTGCGGGAGCTTTTATCGATGCCGATCACCTTACTGGCACTCCAAAACCTGGACGAGTTGGAGGTATGTTACGTCAACGTACGTACTGGGACTGGGTAGCACCAACGGCTTCAGATACATTGCATCATGATAAAGCCTCTAAAGAATGGGAAAATCATCGTGGTAAAAGTTTAGGTGATGATGTAAGTGGCGGCTTCAGGGCTATTGAGTACTTTGCCATGCTTGTTAAAGATGGACCAATTCCTGGGTATGGATTTGGAGATTCAGGTGTTAGCTACAAGAGAATTAGGGCTAACATAAGAACAGTTTTGGCAAGTGCGGAGACCAATGTAGGGGCTCAAGTTATATGCTCTTCCCCACATCACTTGAAGAATGCTGGTGAGATTTTTACTGCGTATACATGGAAAGGTGGGTCTGCGGGAGGTTCAGGAGTTACTTTACCTGGTCTGACTTTCTCTGCCCCAGGGACCTCGCCCACTCTAGGAAACGGTACTCCTCTTAGAGTAGTTTCTATTCCTAATATTTATACCATTAATGTGCATCAGGCTGATGGGGGAGGAGGAAGTGGGTTTATATGCACGGGAACAGGGTCTGCTCCAACCAATGTTGGATCAAAACATGGTGCTTACATAATCGTACAGGGAAGTGCTACTCAAGGAGATGACTATTTAACTACTCCCGCTCGTATGCCAACCACTACCAAGTTTGAATTACATACTGAGAGTATTGATTATAATTTCTCAGATAAGGCTTCTTTGACTCCTATATCCAATATGGCTTCTGTAAGTGGTCTCAATGAGCAGCAGATGAATATGATAGGGATGTCTTTTGGTAACAGAACAGAGACTATACGGTTAGCTGGGACACTGGTAGACAGAGGTCCTGTAAGCTCCAGTAATATTAGAAAACAGCCATTTCTGAACATTGCTCGAACCCAGTGGGCCAAAATTCTAGGTATATGGGGAGGAGGACAGCCTGCTTCTCATACTTTGGGGCGTGGGGGTTCTGGGGCTACTAATCCTCGTTCATATCCATGTTTGACTATCTATGATCCATCTTTGATGAGCAGTGATTCCGCCAGTGGTTTACAAGATACAAACCCTGATGGAAGTTTCAATATTTATAGAGGATTGATAAAGAGCCTTAACTTCACTCAAGTTGGAGACAGGCCGAATATTTGGCAATGGTCTATGGATTTTCATGTTATTCAGAACGAGAAAATGGCTGTAGTGAATGATTTTGATGAGTAAGAGGAAAGGATATGGTTCAGCCAGATAAGGGCTTAGAGCAAAAAGTTATTATAAGTGCCGTTACAGACTATCAAGACTGGGTTGGTGGAGACCTTCGTATCGATCTGGCAGATTTAGGGGATGATGGCAGTAGCAACATTGCCTCAGGTGATTTTGGAGATTACATTACGAATGCGGGTGGCACTAATGTGACAATATCCAATACCGATGCTCTGGGTCATTTGCAGCAGCCGAAGCATTATCAGGATGAGATACATCCTTTTATATTTAATAAAGATTCTGGCACGGGGGGCCGTACTGGTAGCTCCACCAGAGATTTAGAGTTTGAGTTAGACGTAAATTCCATTACTCACAGTTGGAATACAAGTGCCACTCCGATGGATTTATGGGCTGGAGGAGTTGCCTCGAATGATACCTATCAGTCGGACGTTATGGGTGAGATTATTTACCAGATGAATTCTTATGCTCTTGATATGGGTGTATTTCAAGAAGTTATCACTATCAGAGGTGTTCTGATTGACCGACTTATTTCTCCCCACTCAGGAACAGTTGCAAATAGTCCCGCAGGGGCTCCACATATAATGCGTCAGCAATTATTGGACTTGGCTAGAGGACAGTGGGCTCCTGTTCGTGGTGCGGGAAGTGTGAACGATCAAACTGATTCCAAGTCGGACTTCATGAATCCCAACCAGTGGGTTGCTTTGACTATTGGACCTGTTGCTGGGCGTACTATGAAAAATTCAAGTGGTGATTATACAGAGGATTATTGGACTGCATACGAGCCACATGCAGGTGACTTAAGAGGTAAGGAGAGGCTTCGTGGAGCCAATTTAAATATTTCTGGCAATGCCGCTGCTAATGTAGAGTCGTCTCATCGAAGGGCCTTAACCTATAACAGTGATTCCCATCCTTACTGGATGGCTGGATATGATCCAGGTACTAATGCTAGTGATTATTTTCTTGGTGAGGACCGTGTTCAGGACGGAGATGATTGGAATGTTCAACGGGATTGGGATTATAGGCTGTCTTATGATGGTCGAACTCGTTACAGAGGGCTTATTTCGCAACTTAGTATGGATAATAAGGCTGGTCGTCCTGATGTATGGGACTATAACTTCCAGTTTGTTTGTGTGAAGAACGAGATGATGTTTAGGACTGATACATAGATGGCAGATTTACAGAGATCAAATCAAGTTTTTCCCAGTATTACGGAAATATGGACAACTGATCAGGCTTTTATTGGCTATTCGATGGTGGACAGTCTGGGAATACGGAGTCGTATAGTACGGGCCTCTATCAGAAGTTCTAGAAATCAGCGTCATTTTTTGTATTTTCCAATGCAAAGGATAAGAATTCTTGATGATTACGGAGTCATTACGTTTTTAGGCAGAATTACCCAGATCGATCCTAATCCTGAACATCAAGTACTAAATATTCTTTGTACGGACTACACAGGAGACCTATCTGACCGTTCTGTAACGGCTGCTTATGGAGGAGGATCGTTTTCTGGAATACAGAGGAGTCAGATAGTTGACGAAATTCTTAATAGGGAGACCTATCAGGCTGCTTATGACACTGTGAGTGTTAGTGGGGTAAGTACTCGTGTTTATAGAAATCTAAATAGGCCGATTCCACGGCGACTTTTGACAGATCACTCTAATTACGGTGAGAAAATAACTCGATCTTATGCCAGTAAGGATGATTGGCTAGCTAGAACAGGAGGAGACGCTAGTAGTGCGGATGGTGCTGTTCAATATCGATACAGGGGAGCCAAAACTGCTTTAGAGGCTATCAATGAGATAGCGGAAAATGATACCCAGCAGGATTTAATGGTTATTGGGTTCCTGATGGACATATCTGGTAACACAGGTACTTTTAGTGGGGCTCTTAATCCCGATACCTCTGATCCAGTGACTAATCAGACCCGATTCTGGAAAGATTTCACTGCCGAAGCTCAGGATGGAACATCTTATTTTATTCCTGTGAACCAGTCCAATGATTCTCTTAGTGCCAATCAAGATAGTTTCCTATATATGGGAAGCAACAGTAAGTTTGATGGAGTTGAATTTAGCTTTCTTCAGGCAGGGGATACTATCTATACTGGGGATTACGGTACTAATGAGAGCGGTTACTCCTACTGGGAGTACTGGAATGGATTCACCTGGGTTCATTTTGATCTTGATCAGGATAGTGAGTGGACTACTCCTTTCCCCGATAATAATTATGGACGATCATACTGGAGTATAGATGCTCTCGCAGATTGGACAAAGAGGGATTTAGGTGCCACTCCAGATTTAGCCACATGGGATTCTAGTACTGGTAGAGATAAATCTGTTCGTATTTCAGGTACGAGTGCGGATATATATGGAGATGACCTCCAGAGTGACTCTAATCTGCGGGGAATAGAGCATTCTCAGACCCATATTGGTGGTTTAAGTGATGTCACATATGGAAATACTCACAATTTAACCACCAGCACATATCGATACTGGGTGCGTTGGTCTACTACTGCTATTGCTAGTGGTGGTGATGCCCGTATTGCCACTCTAAGACTTCATTCAAAGAAGGAATCTGCTGCTACATCGGCTGGTGTTAAGACATATCATAAAGATTTTCGGTTTGAGGACCCGCAATTTCTAGATGAAATATGGAGGTACACACATACTAACCATGCAGTTGCTGGTGGAACGTGGACTTCTCTTAATATGACAGGTGGTAATGACGGGTCTGGTAGAAGACTTCTATGGGATTCTCAGAATATAACCACAACTAAGTTTCTCAATGAGGCTTCGGTATCTGGGGCTCCAGAGGCGTTCTATTTTGGTAATGATAGGCCGTTCAATGGGCTAAGTTTTGAGGCAGTACAGGGAAATATCGTTCAGATAGAATCCATAGCTACAAGTCCTGGTAGTTTAGGTACAATTCTGGTACAAACAAGGGCTGCTCACGGGTTAACCAATGGTGATTTTATTGATATAGAGGGAACTGACTGTTTTCCTGTTCTAGATGGAGATCATGCAGCGGTAACGGTAGTGGATTCAACTTCTTTTACTATTGCCGTAGGGGCTACTTTCTATGCTAATGGCACTGTCACTTCTCAGACGGTTCCAGACGTTACGCAAACAGGTGAATCAGGTGTCATCATTACAGGCCGCCCAGATTACACAAGCTCTACCATCAATATTCATTTTGGGACGTATGGAGGGACATTTGCAGGCATAAGTGCTGCCCATACAGCCGATGTTTGGACCTGGTCTAGCTGGAAACGTGATAGGGGTATACGTGATCTAACTCCTCACTGGTATAACCATATTGAATGGGACACCAGTGTCAATGGTGGTACGACTGCTTATGCAGAAAAGGAATTCTGGGGTTCTCCAGTCACTATGGCATCTCAGAATTACAGAGATACTAGGTTTTCTTTGATGGCTGAAGGGGTGGTTCCTAAGAGTACTGGCAATATCAGTGCTATTGCGGATCACACAGCTACTACTCCTGATGAGACTCTGGTTACGACATCGGCAACACATGGTCTTAAGGTTGGTGATACGGTAACGATTCGTATCACCAACAGTACTCCTCAGGTTCGGAAAGGGGTATTCACTATTACGGCGGTTCCCAGTACCAGTTCCTTTCGTATAGCTGATCTGTCTATAACTAATACAGGTACGGGTACTTACACGGCTTACTCATATCCGCCCAATGGAAAATCTCTTTACTGGGTCAAGATATATAAAAGTGGCAGTGCTTCTCCTGAGGCCGCAACTCTTAACTCAGTTCGTACTTATAACACGGCTAATTTTAAGTATTTTGATAGGGGTAAAGAGCCGTGGGCATACAATACGAATACTGATTCTGATGGATCAGTCGCTGTACATGATCTCGATTTTGCGTATAGATGGGATCAGAGTGCTAATGCGGGAGGTGGGTTTGGTGCTGATGTGGCTTATTCCCGTTTGGGCAGTAGCTGGACTTCAGGAACTACTATAACTTTAACTGCGGGTGCTGGATATAACAATTTTCCCACTTCTGGGGGAGCGGAGCTTATATCTCCTGTTGCAGCTGACAAAGGACGAAATGTTATTAAGTACACGGGAAAAGCTGGGGCCACATTAACCGGAGCAGTAGATAATTATGAAGATACATCGGCTAATAGCAGTATTTCCGCTCCAGATGGTAGTAATACTAATTCACCTCCCTATATAACTACATCTATTGATGGACGAACTCCCACCACTAGGGCCGTAAGTAGTGAACTCACATATGAAATTCTTCATATACAGGCTGACTCCACCACTACTCCTCTCATTAGTATTGCTCTTCCTGTTAATTCGGGTTATCGAGAAGGAAAATATCCCATTGGTGGGTTTAAACTTAGGACTGGTGACACTGTAACTCTCACTAATACGGACTGTACCCCTAATCTTGATGATAATAGTGGTGTATACACTATTCATGATGTAGGAGAGGATTACGATAGGCAGATTGCATTTTTCAACGTCACTCATTCAGCCGCAGTTACAGCAAATGGAGCAGGAGGTACTGTAACCACCCCTAAGACCTTATTGTTCACGGGAGATGCTCAGGTAAATGATGCTTTTTACTTTGGTGCGGTAGAGCCCTTTTCTCAATTACGTTTAAAAGTTGAGACTGCTCTTGCAATGGGCAGCGGTGAGGATATAACCATAGTATGGGAGTACCTTAGGAGGGACGGAAGTAACAATAACAGTGCATCTAATGCTTGGCAGGCCCTTTCTCAAATTCATGATGGAACTGATCACTTCAGTCGAACCGGAACATATGAGATTCACTGGATGATGCCAACTAATTGGCAGCCTTCTCAGCCTGGATTGTTATCAATGGGCACTACAGCGGGTTCAGATACTGCTGTTGGAGCAGGATTTTGGTCTGCTGGTAAGTCTGGGTTTTATGTTCGTGCAAGAGTTTCCAGTGTTACAGGTACTGTGAGTGGAGCGGAGATATCAAGGGCATGGTATGGACCTAATATATGGAGTACGGGTAGAGAAGTAGGCTCTTTAGATACTGTTGACTCCACCAGACATGCTGATCCATATCAATATGGATTGAATTTAGTGGGTGGGATAACAAACACTGGTCAGGCTCTTAATATACTGGATTATTCCTTAGGTGAGAAACCTAGAGAGTTTATAAATCAGGTCGTTGTTCGTGGCACTGCTGGGGCGTATGGATTTGCTCAGAATAAGGGTCTTATAGAGGATTATCGTACAGTCCGTGAGAAGGTTGTAGTAGATTCCACTATCACTAATTCTATTCAGGCCGAAATTAAGGCTAATCAGATTCTAAATACGTTATCTCCATCAGGCACTGCTGCTGACAATACTGCCAGTACTGTCAGGGAATGTGCAGTTACTGTTCAGGGATGGCCTATTTACTCGTATTTGAATAAGCCTAAAGCAGCTAGAGCAGGGGATTTTGTTAATTTGATCCTGCCACAGCAACATATTTATGATGAGAAGTGGCTTATTTATTCTATTGATTTTGATATAGATTCCGGTCATGCAAATATGGCTCTATTTAGAGACCTGGATAAGATTTCTGAGGCCGGAGATGCTGCCTCTCGCCTAATGCGTGATCTTTCTATCAGAACTCGTGAGACTGGAAGGGCTGTTTTTACTACTCAGGATAATGTAGTTCAAAGCGGCCTTGATTTTATGCCAAATGGTCCTTCGGGCATTGTCAGTAGGTTGGAATATGAACAGCTGGGTACTTGGGACACGGTTACATATGGTGGTAGTACTAAATCCAATACGGATGACTATAGACTTAATCTAAAGTTATATGAAGATCATAAGACAAGAAAGGATGAC
>CEPX01198254.1_pt1 | contig 14073 bp, 17 predicted proteins | sample 361361 | NCBI WGS metagenome assembly CEPX01 (sample SAMEA2619974, study PRJEB7988) | marine metagenome | biome: marine biome (ENVO:00000447); feature: mesopelagic zone (ENVO:00000213) & marine oxygen minimum zone (ENVO:01000065); material: "saline water (ENVO:00002010), including plankton... | reverse complement strand
ATCCATCATGCTGCATGTATCTGTTTTGGACACCATAGAAAGCCGGCTCAACCAGGAGCGTCTTCATGTGCTCTGGTTACACGACACCCTAACAGTAGCGGTACAGCATGAAGTACTACAAACGGACACGGTCATGATTGCCAAATACCGCAAAGCATTCAAAGACAGTTCTATGTGGAGAACCGAAGAAGACATTGATCTTTTATTTAAAAGCATTCGAATGGGAGCATCCAATTGCTATGTCTATGCATTAGAACAATACTTTGAGAATCATGCCACCTACAACCAGGAGCTTTTCAATGAGCTAACAAGCATGGATCGTAAATCTGCCGAGAAAATCCTGAATCACTATTTTGTGGCGATTGACTCCATTGAAACTACTCCTAAAAAGAACCTGAAACAAGCCTTTCCGGATGATGTGCTCCTTGGTTTTGTCAACAAGCTGGACTGGACCATTCACATGGTGTATCATGACCAGGGCATCTTTTACTCCAAGAACGGCTACTTTGCTCCAATGACTTTTGAGTCGCTGAAGAAGTTCCTCAAAACAAAATACTGGGACACTACCAAAATCAGGGTTTACCGATTGGATGAGAACAAGATTGAACAACTCAGTATGCTCTGAATTGTCTCGCAATTTTCTTATCTTATCTCTAGATTCAACGCATTCAACCCTACCTCAGACCATGAAAAACTTCTCTCATGCAGCATCGATCTTTCCAGTGGACAACCCTTTAGAAACTGCCGAATATTACCGAGATGTACTGGGGTTTGAGATACGCTTCCAGTGGGGTGATCCGCCAGACTATGTGGTAGTGAACCGGGAGGATGCAGTGAGTATCCACTTCTCCAAAAAGCAAGATGATTTCGCACCATCAATAGCACATATCTCGCTGATGATCTTTGTGAATGACATTGATGGACTTTATGAGGAATATCAAAAAGCCGGAGCGAACATTACCAACCCGATTGGGAACCGAGAATGGGGCATGCGTGACTTTGACATTACGGACCCAAATGGGTATATTCTTTCGTTTGGATCTCAACTTAAAGAGTAAAACTTACCTTCAAACATTGCACGAGAGTAATATTCAACACTTTTTACTCTTGTTTCCAGCATCTATGCAATACACGCGACTAATCAACTACGATCAATGAGAGGAATAAAAACCATAGCATTTATAGTTTTAGGAATGTTGATAGGATCTTTCTTTGAAGAAGAAATAAGCCAATTTCAATATATTCATTTCCTTTTTCCTTCAATACTATTTCTTGCTTTGGTTATCATGTTGTACAACAAGTGGAGATTTTTCAAACAACGCACCTTTATCAAAACCAAAAATGATCGACTTAAGCAATCCACATTATTTATTTTAGGAATCATTATCTCCTTTATAATGCTTTATTCTTTATCAAACCCTTCTTATTTTCACTTTCTCATGCTGTTTGTTGGAGTTGGATTTGTCTTGAACGGTCTCTTATTTGAAAGCACCATTCAATTATATATTCAGAATGGTTTATTATTCATTCAGTATGGAAACTCGACCTATTATTATATTGAAAAAATAGATTCCTATGAATTAAAAAATGGGACACTCCATATTTACTTTGATGATACGAGAGTAGAAGTCGACAATGTAGAAACAAGTCAATCAAACATGGACAAGCTCACGAATTACTTAAAAGGGTTTCAAGAAAAATCTAAGAACTAATCCTCATAGCACAGCGAAGACAGCCTTGCTAAAAATCGATAACAGTTTGCACTTTGCAGGTCTGAGCAAGATTTGGGCGAGCGAAGCGAGGAAGAGTCAAAGCGTCTTGCTTACTAAACGAAAAGTGCAAACGATGCCCAGCGGCCTGGAGCGTCTATAAATCCTTAATCCCGAATAGCAATGATCTCAGTTACTCGTGTTGTCTACGAAACATGCTAATTGCTTCGTATCATTTTCGAATATTAATAGCTCATATCGTATCATTCTTATCATATCATTATCGTATATTTACGTATCATATCGTATCACTCTCAAATGAAGGTTTACAATTTTGATTTAGATTTTGACTGGAAACTTGTCAATAACATTAGCAGACTAGATCGGTTTGATGCTTCATGGAATGCTATTGAAAAGAAGGAAGGGCAAACACTCAAACAATTAAAGTCTGTTGCAACAGTGAGGAGTGTTGGTGCTTCTACACGAATAGAAGGCTCAAAAATGAGCGATGAAGAAGTTGATATTCTTCTGCAAAATCTTTCCATAGAAAAATTGACCGAAAGAGATAAGCAAGAAGTAGCTGGCTATTTTGAAGCATTCGACATTATCTCAGAAGCACATAACGAGATCAGAATAACTGAAAACGAAATCAAAAACCTTCACAATATCTTGTTAAAATATTGTGAAAAAGATCAATGGCATAAGGGGAACTACAAACAGCACAGCAATAACGTAGAGGCAACACTACCCGATGGAACGAAACAATTGGTCTTTCAAACAACACCTCCTGGCTTTGAGACAGATGATGCTATGAGATCCCTGGTGGAGTGGTACCAAACTGATGCGCAAACGCACCCCCTGGTAAAAAGTGCTCTTTTCTCTTATGAATTTGTTTCCATCCACCCTTTTCAGGATGGAAATGGCAGACTAAGCAGATTATTAGCAAGTTTGTTACTCTTAAAAAACGGCTATAAATGGATTCAATATGTCAGTTTGGAACACGAAATCGAAAGCAGAAAACCAGAATATTACAGGGAGTTAAGAAGTTGTCAGGCACAACGACCAAATGAAAATGTAACAACCTGGATCAATTTCTTTTTCAGCACCTTAATGAACATTCAAGAACAACTGTTAGCAAAATTGGAACAGACAGGTGCCCAGTCGGATCTGTCTCCAAGGGAAAAATCGATATTGGCTTATATCTCAGATCATGCTGGATGTAAATCTGGAGACATTGCCAGTAGTCTTGGAATACCCAACCCAACGGTCAAACGCATCCTCAGAGATCTTCTTCACTTGAAATTAGTAGAACGGAAGGGTATTGGTCCAGGCACGAATTATTCCATTCAATAAAATTTTGGAACATTAAAATACAAATCCCAATACTTCGGGATTACAAATCCCGCATAGCAAATTATGCCTGATTTGTTATGAACTAGCCAAAAAGTCGTTATCCCTATAGAATCAATTAACTAGCCATGAAATTAACGACCTCTACCTTATTCCTTTTTATAAGCCTAAGTTCATTCGGTCAAATCATTTTCCCTGACGACTACCAAACCAAACAAGGATTTGAAATAGGGACACAAATCAGCAAGCTGTCGCTCTGCTCTTTGGATAGTCTCACTTTTGATGCGTCTGACTTACAAGGTAAAGTCACCTGGATCAATTACTGGTTTGTAGGGTGTGGAGGATGTAAGCAAGAAGAGCAGGTACTAAAAGAACTCAGTGAATTCTTTAGCACCAATGATAAAGTGCAACTGATATCCATTACCCCTTCCAGTCCAGAAAAAGTAAAAGCCTACTTTGAAAATGGAGATTTCGGATTTCCAGTCTATACGATCGATGGATTCAAAGAAGTGAAAAAGACCTTTAATGTGAGGAGTTATCCGCACAATCAATTAGTAGTCGATGGAAAAGTCGTAGAAAAGCTTTTAGGCCCACTTGTAGATGACAACATGAAAGAGTGGATGATCAAAAGGATTAGTGAGGAAGTTGATAAATTGGAAGAGTAGGCGTTTTGGTAAATATAATTGTATCAAAAACTCATTCATCCAACCAAAACGCAAATAACAAATCTCAATACTCAAATTTCCAACCGACAACAGCTTTCACTTTGCAGGTCTTAAGCAACCTCGTGCAAGGATTAAGAACCTACCTATCAGCCAAAGCGCAGCAAAGGCAGGAAACTTAAAACTTAGAACCCAACTGCCTGCCGGAGCGAAGCAAAGGCAGGAAACCTTAAAACTTAGAACACAAAACTGAAGAACTTAAATTAGTCCTAAACTTTCCCCAAATCTTCTTCCCTACTTTCTGGTATTTTATCTGAAGATCAACTCCTTATAATGAGTTTATGATGTAAAAGCGGTATTTTCAAATAAATCACAAGACCTTTTACATTCTTATACAACAAATAAATTTCATGAGATCCTAGCATATAATGAATATTCAAGAACGAATTTGGTCTGATCTGACAACCTCAGATTACCAAGCAATATATGCAAGCATATATAACTCAAGGGTAAGAAAACTATCTGATGGTATCAACATCTTCACTACAGCAGTTTCTAGTGCAAGTGTTGGTGCTTGGGCGATCTGGGAACATTTACCAGGTCTGTGGGGATTTTTGATTGCAATTAGTCAATTCATAAATCTTGCAAAACCATACATTCCTAGGATTCGAGATTATGAATTATATCATGAACTTCAACTTCACTATAAAGAACGCCATTATGAACTTGATGACCTATGGTTGCAAATTTCCTTAGGAGATTTGACTGAAGATGAAATGAAAAATTCATATAGAAGCATCTATCAAAAATTCTTTAATCTATCAAAGAAATTTCTCAAAGTCAGGATAGAAAACAATCATAAAATCGAAAAACTGGCCGTTTCCGAATGGGAATTGAGCCTTGCTAAATACGGAGCCACCAATAACTGATAATTATGGGAGATAATGCACAGCCTAGTAGACCACCTCGACCACCTCAAACAGAACCTTTGAGAGAACGTCGCCAATATAGTGTTCCAGGACCACCAAGAGTACCAAAAGCACCTACTACACCTCCTCCGAAAGAAAAAAAAGGTTGATTTAAAGAGGAGTTCAGATTAATTTATTGTGCTAAATGATTAATTGTGAGTACAACAAATAGACATGAATGATGCAAGAATTACAGCTTTAAGAAAAGTTCTTTCTAGAGCAATTGAAGGAGAAACCAAGCTCAAAATAATTTCCCTGCAAGGACCATATGATTGTATTTTGATAAAAAAGGTTACTGTAGAATCAGAAACAACAATGATTCATGTAAGAACTTTGAAAAACGACAACCCTTCTTTCGAAGAGAATAATACTCTATCAATTGCCTTAAATGATGGAGGACTATCAGAAATTTTAATTCTGAAGGAGATATAATATTCCTCAACTATGGCGAAATATGAATCAGAATTAGAAATAATTGATCAAAATATTACTGAATATTGGGTAATAGAAGATGAAAATCTGAAACAAAAAGGTTAACATTTAGGATAGATAAAAGAAATCATAAAATTCACTTCTTTCCACGAGAGGATGATTTCTTTCTTAAAGAGATCCTTTAGCCTAGGTTGGTGTTACCCACCAACTGACAGGATGGAGCTAGTATGAATGATGCAATCCGTGGGTATAGAGTCATGGAATTTGTAATTCCATATTAGCAATAGGATTATAAATCCTTAAACCCTAAACTTCGGGATTACAAATCCCGAATAGCTCTCCCCTCCACTCAAAACTTAGCACTCACCTTCGCCATCAACTCCTGCAGCTTCGCTGAGTGACTGTGCGGCATAATGTCGGATTGTTTCTTGCCGTCCAGGATGTCCTGGCTTACGGCTTGTAGTTCGTGGTTAAAGCCGATGCTCTTTCGGCCGTCATTGAAGTGGTCGATCTGCTCATCGCCTTGGTATAAGAAGCACTCGGAGGCCTTCCAGAAAAACGGAATGCGAATGGTTGCTTCCGTACCTATCACAAACAGGTTGTTATTAAGCTTGCTACGGAAAGAAGTCGCCAGATTAGCTGTTTCATCTCCATAGTCAAAGAGGATGTTCACATCATCATCCACTCCGGTGCTGGCCTTGTGACAGGTCACATAGAGTTCCTTCGGGTCTTTTCGCATAAACAGCCATGCCATGGCTATGGGGTAAATGCCCATATCCAGCAATGCGCCACCAGCTAACTTGGGACTGTACATTCGGCTCTCCGCATCAAAAGGCACCGCATAGCCAAAGTCCGCTTTGACCTGTACGAGCTTCCCAATGCGACCTTCACTCACCCATTGCTGGGCTTTTTGGATCGCCGGATGAAAATACGACCACATCCCTTCCATCAGGTAGCAGTCCTTTTCCTGCGCAAAGGCTCTGAGCTCTTCAAACTCCTGTGGTTTGACCGTGATTGGCTTCTCACAGAGTACGGCTTTTCCTGCAGCCAAAGTTGCTTTGCTGTTTTCAAAGTGGAAGTTGTGCGGCGTTGCCACGTAGATGGCGTCTATCTCCGGATCTTCATAAAGCTTTTCATAGGAATCATACGCTTTGGCCAGTCCAAATCGAGTGGCAAACTCGTCCGCAGAACTTTGTGACCGGGAGGCCACGGCTACCAGCTCGGCATTGTCTACAAATTGAAAATCTGACGCAAACTCACCGGCTATTCGTCCGGTGCTGATGATTCCCCACTTTACTTTTCGCATGCCTAAATTTATCAATTCTTCCGAAACTGAATTCATTGACTTTGCACTTGGGAAAGCGTAGTTTTATCCAAATGCCGTCAACCCTCATCAAAATCATCCTTTCACTGTTTTTCAGTGCATTGTTACTCGTGGGTCACGCCCAATCCTGGGAACAGACCAATCGACAAGCAATGAGCTATTACCAAAATGGTGATCTGGATCGAGCTTTGGAAACAATTGATCGAGCCATTGAATTGAGTGCTCCTCTGTCCAGTGAACGGCTGATTAGTTGGACCAATAAAGGCTATTTCCTTTCGGACAAATCGGACTTGGCCAACAGCATCTGGTACTTCCGTCAAGCAAGCAACCTGGCGAATAGTCTTTATTCCTTACCACATGTCGCTCAAACGGATGCCTACACCAACCTGGTAAATGCATTCCTGCAATCCGGGAGATTAGATAGTGCGGAGTTTTACCTGCAAAAGGCATTACCCAATCACAACGCCATCGAAACGAAGAATCCTGCTCATTATGACAGTTCGTATGCTGAGATCACTCGAGCATTGATCTTGATGAATGCAGCGGAAGCTTCCCTGTATTATCGAAAAGGTTTGTTGGATCAGGCAATTCAGTCACTGCAAAGTCAGATTGCTTTGATCCGTCAAGTCTATCTCAACTACGAGTCGTCCACGGATTATCAAAAGTCCCTAAACAACCTGGTGACATACAAACTTGCAGCAGGTCAACCTGCTGAAGCCAAAGTGTATGCACTCGAATATTGGGAGTTGGTACAGGTAAATGAAAGTGCTCTCGATCAGGTTTACGCTTTACTTAATCTTGGAAGCGTCTATCGGGAACTGGACAATTACGACTCAGCCTTTTATTACTGGGATCTGGCACAGCGCATCTCCACCAACAATGGGTTGGAGCAACGATCAGTTCACTCTTCCCTCCTCAACAATCTGGGAGAAATGCTTTTTGAACTGGAGATCTACGATCAGGCCATTAGCTATTTTGTGCAATCCCTTACAATTCAGTCCGGCAAACCCTTAAAAGATCCAATAACCTACCAAACCACGCTCTATAACCTGGCAGAGTGCTACCGATGGAATGGCAACTATCCTGAAGCAGATGAAGCCTATCGAACTCTAATCGCAGATTTGGTCGAAAACATTGAACAAAACTTCACCTATCTGAGCGAATCGGAGAAATTGGTCTTTTACCAAAAGCAGCAGGGATTCATTCAGAGCTATCTGTCATTTGCGTTGGAGATTGCTGGTTTGTTGCCATTACAAGACAGTGACGATCCTTACATCAATGACCAGATTGCGGGAGCGTTATACGATCTACAGCTGACCACCAAAGCCATCATTCTCAACTCCAGCAAGCGCATGAAAGAACGGATTCTAAGCAGTGGCAATGCCGAGTTGATAGCGAATTACGAAAACTGGGACCGATTGAAGAATCTGTATGCGAGCATGCAAACCACCGAATCAATCGCAGAAAACATTCAAGCCATCAAAGAACGAATTGAAAACACCGAAAAGTGGTTGGTGGCTCATTCTCAGAACTTCAAAGCGGGATTTGAAATGGAACAGGTTGATTGGCAAACCATTCGAAATTCATTGGAAGCTGATGAAGCAGCCATTGAGATGATTCGGTTGCTGGATGGATTGGCGTATTTGGCTCTGATTGTTACTCCTGAAACCATCGAGCAACCCAAAATGGCGTTGATGCTAAGCCGGAAGTCGAAACATTTGGAAAAGGAATTGTACCAGGGCTATCACAACTCCGTGTTGTATCAATTGGAAGATAGCCTGAGCTACACCGTGTATTGGCAACCGATTGGCGATGCACTCAAGTCTCTGCATCCAGAGCAACAGCTTCCAAAACGAATTTATATTTCCAATGATGGAATTTACAATCAAATCAACTTGCAGTCACTACAAGATCCAAAGACTGGAAAATACCTGATTGAAGAAACCGAAGTAGTTCCATTAACCAACACCAAAGAGCTGCTGACTCAGCAAACGGAGACAAAAACAAAAGAAGCCGTACTGATTGGTAATCCGCAATTCAGCAATAGTTCTGCTCGCCAACCATTTAGTGATCTTCCGGGTACGGCGGAAGAAATCAAGCAGCTCACCAATGAGCTACAAAAAGCCAAATGGAAAACGGTTCCCTATATTGGCAAACAAGCTACCAAAGACCAGTTGTTGAACAGTGACAATCCACGAATTCTACACATTGCCACTCATGGGTTCTTCACTCCTACCAATTCCACTCAATGGTCTTCCCTAACAGAAGCCATGCTCGGATCGGGCATTGCATTGGCCGGAGCCAATGACACCAACCAGGGATTAATCTCTGCCTATGAAGTGACCAACATGTCTTTGGATCAAACGGAACTGGTGGTACTATCCGCCTGCGAAACGGGACTGGGCACCAACAACGCCGGAGAAGGGGTGTATGGATTGCAACGCGCATTGCATGTCGCTGGAGCCCAACACCTGATCATGAGCTTGTGGAAAGTAGACGATCAAGCCACACAAGAACTGATGACGTTGTTCTATGCCAATTACTTGAGATCAAACACTATTCATCAGGCATTCCGGGAAGCACAACTGCAACTGAAAGAAAAATATGCTCATCCCTATTACTGGGGAGCTTTTGTGTTGACCGGTAAATAATTATCCAACAATCCCTTAATTTTAGGTATTCAACAATCCAACCATGAAGAACAATCAACGGGTATTTGCCATGTCTTTTGCGGGAGTGTATCCGCACTACATCACCAAAGCAGAGAAAAAAGGTCGCACCAAAGAAGAAGTGGACACCATCATCTATTGGTTGACTGGGTATAATGAGCAAGACCTTCAGCGAATTCTGGATGACAAAACCAACTTTGAGACGTTCTTCGCCGAAGCACCGGAGTTGAACCCGAACGTTGGCTTGATCAAAGGAGTGATTTGTGGCTATCGAGTGGAAGAGATAGAAGATCCGCTCATGCAAAAAATCCGCTATCTGGATAAGTTGATAGATGAATTGGCCAAGGGCAAAGCCATGGAAAAGATTCTGAGAAAATAACATGCAGGATTTTAACAGTCTGATCCAGGCACACTTTGGCAAGCTCTCCGATCAGGAACTGACGACCATCCGATCCTATTTCAAAGAAGAACGGCTGAGTAAAAACGACTACTTCACCAAAGCAGGAGATGTTTGCAAACGACTAAGCCTCGTAAAATCTGGACTTTTGAGAGTTTATGCCATTTCCGAAGGTCGGGAAGTCACCCAGTGGATCTCTACAGAAAACTACCTGATTACTGAAATAATGGGTTTCTTCTTTGAGCAACCCAACCGATGGAGCATCCAGGCACTGACTGATATTGAGCTTCTGACCATCAATAAATCTGATTACTTAAGACTCTGCCAGGAGTTTCCTAAATGGAACGAGATTGAAAAACAGTTCATCGTCAAATGCTTCAAAACACTGGAAGACCGGGTGTTCACTCATTTGTCCATGACCACCGAGCAGCGCTATGATTTGTACTTTGAGCAAAACAAAGAACTCTTCAATCAGGTACCGCTGCAATACATTGCTTCCGTTTTGGGAATGACGCCAGAAACATTTAGCCGCATTCGAAAACGGCGTTTGGAGAATTCTTGATTTATGTCAAGAGCTGCTGTTTGGAATTGCCTGACCTTCGTGTCATAATCATTAAACAAACGCACTCATGACAACTAGTATCAAACTCGAAGAACTTGGTCAATTCCTTTTTTCCATCTTACTTTTCTCACAATTGGACTTTTCCTGGTGGTTGTTCCCGGCTCTCCTATTGCTTCCTGACCTTTCCATGGTCGGCTATCTGGCCAACACGAAAATTGGTGCATGGACGTACAACCTATTTCACCACAAACTACTCGCAATCGCCATTATTTCATTGGGTTATTGGACAGGTAATTCCATCATTTCTTTAACCGGAATCATCTTATTTGGTCATTCTTCCATGGATCGCATGTTTGGCTATGGTTTGAAATACAACGATGATTTTAAGCACACCCATTTGGGATGGATTGGAGGCACAAACAATTGATCCGCCCTTTGTTAGAAAAATAGGCTGAAAACCTAAGTAACCTTGATTTTTAGAATACCAAACAACTAAGACTCCACTAGGATCCATTTCACTACTCATTTCATATTAATAGATCACAAGGATCCGGGGAGTGACGCTCGCCGTGAATAATAAAAACTAAATTAATCCACTATCTATCAATAACTTAAAAGAACGCACTTCCCTTCTTCTGAAATAAATATTTTTAATTTATTTGCGCAACCACATTGTTGCGTATATATTTGCAACCATATGGTAGCAAATAAATCAAAACCCATCAGGCGAGACATATTTCAAGCCATTGCCGATCCTACACGGAGGGCGATCATCTTTCTACTGGCGGTTGGCGCCATGACTCCCAATGCCATCGCCGAGCATTTTAACAGTAGCCGACAAGCCGTGTCCAAACACCTGAAAGTACTGGTGGAATGCGAAGTGGTGAAACAGGAGCAGCAAGGCCGCGAGATTCATTACCACCTAAACAGTGACAAGATGAAAGAAATAGAAAAATGGCTGGATCAGTTCAAGCAACTTATGGAGTCGCGATTCCAGCAACTGGATACCCTTTTGGAAAAACTTAAGAAAGAAGGTAAATAACTAGTCTTCTGAATAGCTTTCAAGACTAATAGCATCTCACACAAATTGAACTAACACATAAGAAACTAACAATAACATGAGCGATCAAATAACCATCACATCAACTGTAAAAGCAGCAAAAAGCAAAGCCTGGGAATATTACACTTCTTCTGAGCACATCACTCAATGGAACTTTGCTGATCCATCCTGGCACTGCCCTTCGGCATCTAATGACATGCGAGTAGGTGGCAAATACGTGGCACGAATGGAAGCCAAAGACGGCAGTTTTGGATTTGATTTTGAAGCTATTTATGAAGAACTGACACCTGGTGAGTCATTCACTTACGTACTTGGGGATGGTAGAAGAGCTTCAGTGACTTTTGAGGAACAAGGAGAAGCAACTTTGGTAACTGTCGTTTTTGATCCCGAAAAAGAGAACCCTGTTGAGATGCAAAAAGGAGGCTGGCAGGCTATCTTAAATAATTACACCGCTTACACAGAAGCAAACTAAATAACCTTAGAACTCACTATGGAAACTATAGATCTCAAAGACCGACAAATCTCCCTGGAACGGACTTTCAATGTTTCAGCTGAGCTGATGTGGGAAGCCTGGAAAAACCCTGATCACTTATCACAGTGGTGGGGACCAAATGGATTCGCAACGACCATCCACAAAATGGACCTGAAAGAAGGTGGCGAATGGCTGCTGACCATGCATGGACCTGATGGCACCAATTATCCGAATAGAAGTGTGTTTACCGAGGTGATTCCTATGAAACGAATTGCTTACCAGCACTTCAACCCAGATTTTCTGTCCGAAGTAGATTTCCAATCGGATGGTGAAACCACCACTCTGATTTGGACCATGACCTTCAAAACGGCAGACTTGCTTCAGGCTGTACTAAAAGCACACAATGCAGCAGAAGGCTTGAAGCAAAATGGCGAAAGACTACAGAATTACCTCACCGATAAATTGATCCAATCATGAATGCAGTACTATTAATGGACTTTACGGTAGACAAGTCTACCAACACCATCCTGGTAAAACGGGAATTTAACGCACCAAAAAACCTTGTATGGAAAGCATGGACCACATCAGAAATACTGGATGAGTGGTGGGCGCCTAAGCCTTACAAATGCACTACCAAAACCATGGATTTCCGTAATGGAGGCTTTTGGTTGTACAACATGTCTGGGCCAGAGGGAGATGTTCACTGGTGTCGAGCCGACTTTAGTGGCATCAAAGAAGAAGAAGTTTTTGAAGCGGCTGATGCGTTCTGCGATAGCGAAGGAGTGATCAACGACATTCACCCCGGTTCACACTGGCACAATGCCTTTACCAATGCTGAAGATGATAAGACATTAGTAACCATTAAAATTACTTACCGAAGCCTGGAAGATTTAGAAAAGATAATTGAAATGGGCTTCAAAGAAGGATTTACAGCCGGATTGGAGAATCTGGACCATTACATCAGCACCCAATTCAAGTTGCGAAAAGAAAACAAAACCTCCAATAAACCGAGTGTAGCTACCTACCTCAATTTCAATGGTAATACGGAAGAAGTGTTCCGATTTTATCAGAAAGTCTTCGGCGGTGAGTTTACTGGCAAGGGCATCCAGCGATTTGAAGATTTCAGTTTCGAAGGACAGCCTCCTTTGGATGAATCTAACAGGAAACTCATTATCCATATTGAGCTCACCATTATGGGAGGTCATAAATTAATGGCCACAGATGCTCCTGAAAGCATGGGTTTCAAGATCAATTATGGCAACAACATGCACATCCACCTGGAGCCAGACAGCAAGGAAGAAGCAGACAGACTATTCAATGAATTGTCCGAAGGCGGAATCGTGGAAATGGGCATGAAAGACATGTTTTTTGGCTCTTATTTCGGTGCTTTCCAGGATCGTTATGGAATCAACTGGATGATCAATTATCAACCGATTTAAAATCAACCAATTATGAAAAATAAAATTCTAACCGGAGTATCAATCCTATTCGGATTGATGTTCCTTAATGCTGGACTCAACAAGTTACTTAACTACATCCCTGTTCCTGATAATCTACCCGAGGCAGTTGTTAAAGACAATGCTGCTTTGATGGAAATCAGTTGGCTTTTACCACTCATTGCAATTGATGAAATTCTTGGTGGTTTGTTGGTTATGCTTCCAAAAACCAGGGCTCTTGGAGCATTGGTCCTTTTTCCTGTGGCTGTTGGCATCTTACTGACCCACCTGACAGTAGCACCAGAAGGACTTGTATTGGCGATCATTGTTTGGGCCATTTTACTTTGGATCATTTTTGACAATCGAAACAAGTATTTGCTGATATTGAGATAAGACGTGTCCAAATCAGCTTCATAGCTAAAGGCACCGATGGTGCCTTTATTTCTTTTTACATACTCCAATCCTATGAAACATCTCATTTTCCTTTCCATCATCTTAGTAGCTTGTAACTCATCCGAGACAGAACAAACTACACCGTCGATGGCCTCCGACCTCACTGCATTCTCCTCAGGATATTCTGAAGTAAATGGACTTACCATGTACTATGAAGTTCATGGTTCAGGAGACCCTATCGTATTGATTCATGGTGGTGGTTCAACCATTGAAACCAACTGGTCACAGCTCATTCCTCTATTAACTGCCAACCGAAAAGTCATTGCAATGGAGCTGCAAGCACACGGAAGAACTACTGATCGAGGTATGGATTCCAGTTTCGAAGAGGATGCTGATGATGTAGCTACCTTATTAGGTAATTTGGATATTGAAAAAGCAGATATCCTTGGATTTAGCAATGGAGCCACAACAGCTTTGCAATTGGCCATTCGCCATCCAAATCAGGTGAATAAACTCATTGCTATTTCACCGCTCACTAAACGAAACGGAGTGCCGGATTTCTTTTGGGACTTTATGAAAAATGACAGTCTGGAAAATATGCCCAAGCCACTTCAGGAAGGCTTTCTAAAAGTGAATCCT
>CEPX01177741.1_pt1 | contig 14074 bp, 12 predicted proteins | sample 361361 | NCBI WGS metagenome assembly CEPX01 (sample SAMEA2619974, study PRJEB7988) | marine metagenome | biome: marine biome (ENVO:00000447); feature: mesopelagic zone (ENVO:00000213) & marine oxygen minimum zone (ENVO:01000065); material: "saline water (ENVO:00002010), including plankton... | reverse complement strand
AAACGAGCGATTGGGTCGTTTTCTTGACTATACGAGCGACTGAGCCACAACTGTATATATACAGCCTCATTTCAAAGGAATGAAAATGAAATACTAAAAGCAAGGCGCGAGACCCATTTCCCTTTCTGAGCGTTTGGTTATACTGTATATCCGTATCGTAGTTTATTTACTGTTTGCTTTATTAATAAACGACCTAGAATTGAATTCATGTAGTTGCGAGGTGAATCACCATTTAGCTCTATTGAAGGGTTATCTAGCCAGTAGTTGAAACTGTCAATATTATCAAAATACTCAACACCAAATTGTGCTAACCTTGCTATATCGAGTACATTTTCGCTAAGGTGCTTGTTTAATCGTTTAGATTTGTTTCGCATTAAAAAATGCACAGTTATATCTAAATTCTCTGCGATAAGCTTTTTATCCCAATGCAACGTTTCAGCAAGCGCTAAAACACCTGCTTTGGTAACACCATTATGAATAAAATCAATTTCGGAAAGTGGATCTGAAGACTTCGTAACTTTCTCTTCGGACACGATAGATAGAAAGTCAAATCTATTTTCAGCTCTTTGAAGGACATTCATCTAGAACTCACTTACGTAAAAATTGACTAAAGGATTTCATAAGTCTGCCTTTTCGGCAGTTCATTGTTATCAGCTGTGATTGCTAACTTCCCGGCCTTTTCTCAGCTGCCTACTCGGCAGTACACCTTTATCTTCCCAGATCCAAAACCCTGACTGATTTCTCAGCTGCCTACTCGGCAGTACACTATAAACAATAGTAATAATTCCTATTTATGCCAAATACTTACTTAACTTTTTTAGAATTTACCTTCTTTCTAGATAAATATCTTAGCCCTCTGATTTTCAGACAATTCACTTAACTGAAAAATTAAAAGGGGATTAAATTTGGAACTGTTCCTTGGAATTCTTGGTTAGTAGCAAAGCCATAATTGTTAAAGTGATTATGCATGGGTTCAGCTTTTTCAATTTTTTGTATATGAAGTATAAAATTATTCCCGTTTCCTTTGCTTGATACAGGTATTGAGTGAAAGTGACCAATGTCCTTTGCCTCAAATTTATATTCAGGAGTGTAAACTTCGCCTCTCGCTTCAGCTCGCTTTTTAGCGCGTTTTAACCGCCTTTGCTTTTCACCAACAAAGACTTTAGCTATTGATTGGTTGCGAACAAACATTACATCACTTTGGTTTATTGGTACTTCGAGTATTTTTGATAAGTAAAATAACTTATCATGAGCCATCATCTCAAAGTAGCTTTGCTGAGATAAGTTGGTTAATTGCTTTTTATCTGTCGATACAAACGAAATTTGCTCGCCTATGTTTTGATCGTTCCATTTAGGAAAACACACACCTATATTACTAATTTCACGTGAACTCATAAACCCATGCAAAATGCCAATGCAACGGCCTGCAAGAAGGCTTACATCACAATTTTTGGGTAAATAGGTAATGGTAAAATAATAGCGCTTCAAACTTTGCTCCTTTGGAACAAGCCACCTTTAATCAACACTGCCGCAATAAAGTGAACTGCATCTGATTCTTCACTCTGCTCTAAACCATGCTTTTCCATGTGTTTAATATGCAAAGCAATGCGCGGGAGTAATGAATAAAAGTCTGAATGGCTCTTAGGTGTTCTGTGTGCAACTAATATTTGCTTATCTGCGCCATACTCGTGAGTTCGTAAAGGTTTGTAACCTTCCTCATACCAATCATCGATAGTTTGAATCGCAGCCCCTACTTTTTGTGAGTTTAAACTTGCTGCTTTTTTTTCACCCACTTGAGTATATGCAAGTTGCTTAGATGACATGCCTTGTTCAACAGAATCTACAAACTTTTGACTAGGATGAACCTCTTGGCTAAATGCATTTTTAATTTTTGCGGTTATATCTAAATAACAATAATTTTGAGGGTTGCTAAGCCCTTCTCGAATAGCTTCTGACAATGTTATTAGTGCCGTTTGATTATGTTGCCAATTGCCTTGCCATTTTAGCTTTTGTGCACCTTCAACGATGATCGGTGCTGCATGTTCAGTAAGTACCTCAATATCAACATTCGGTGATTGACGATTGCGCCAAAGCCAGTTGCCCATCAGTATATTTTTAGCGTAACGAGTAGCAACTTCATTAAGACCATTGTATTTTTTGTAGGTTTCAAAAAAGCGTTTTAACCAATAAATAACTTTAGGGTCATCACAAACATGTGGCTCAGTGCTATTAGCCTCAACCCTGAGTGAAAATCGGCAAAATAGCTTATTTACTGTTGGAGGCACGTAGCACACATCAATTGTTTGTGGGTTCCCAAAAGCAAGATCTTGTGGCGCTAAATTTTTAGCCTCATTTTGCTTTTGATACGCATCACCAAACCCTGACTTTTGCCCAACTAATTTATTTTGCTCTATTTGCAGCGGTTCAAAATCAGACTCTGGTGTTTTATAAAAAAACACCGCTTTACTGGGTGAGAGCGAACGCGTGTAACTTAAGTGCCGAGGTAATTGCATTACTCATACTCAAACTTAGACTTTTTCATAAGCATAGACTCTTTTTGAACATCCATAACCCAAAATGCGTCATGAAAGAACTGCTTAGCGCCTGCGTATTTTACTGATGTATTGCTAACACACTCCAAAAGCCCAATTACGGGCTCTGCATAACAATGATATTCATGTAATGTTGCATCTCGCTTTACGGGTTCTTCAAGCGCAGCAAAGCCAATTGCAGCAGGTCTTAAATTAAAGTTCCCATTAAGGGCATCTATCAATTGTTCAAAACTTTTGACTACTTTTTTTGAAGGGTACAACCAACTGCCATTTGACGGTTTTGCCTTTAAATCTTTAAACAGCTCACTAGGCTTAGTATATAAACGGCACCAGTCTATATTTTGATATAACGAAGGTGGATGCATAGTCCCGCCCGCATACGTAGATGGTAGTGCGGGCTTTATAAGCTGGCTATTTAACTGATTAAGTATCTCTTCATTTGGTACGAAAAGCCTAAATACTAAATCGAGTGTTATGTCACATTTAGGTTTATCGATAATTCCTGATCTTATTACATGACTACGCCCTGCAACTTGTTTTAACTTGCTTGGCTCAGGTAATGGTTTACCTGTATGTAATTGATAGTTTTCAATGTAAATGGCACTGCCAATACACTTAATCGAAGGGTCTATAAAGTTTTTTAGCTTACGCTCAAGGTTATGGGCAAGCCCATTTAAAGCAGTAAGTGACGGCATACCTTGAATATACGGATTAGCCATTGCCTCAGCATCAAACACTCGCATATCTTGGCAATGTACATACACTATCTGCTTATCATTTAATGTTTCTTCTTCAGCTGCACAGTGAGTGAATACATAGTTTAATTGCGCTTTAAACAGCCCCATTAAGTTAGGGTGATACGCAAAGCGTTTAAATTTGCTCAAAGAACTGAGGCTTTCATTTAATATGTTACTAAATTGGCTAATACAGTTAGTAATACTCTGATCTAAGTAATACTTTGCCCACTCAGGGTAAGCTTGGTTTTGCGCGATATTTTTAGCTTCAAGAATGTTATCAAGCCATAACTGCAAGCTAACACGTACTTGCCTAATAGCCGCTACTCGCGCTAATCGTTTTTGCCTTAACGTATTAAACTGTTTAATGCCTACCAACACCAAAAGCGCCTGTTGAAATTGACTGCTTAATAGCGCACGAATTTTAAATGTTTTCTCAATATCATTATTGACTACTTTAGAGCGGTTAATAGCTTTTGAATTTGTTTTAGGAAAGTAGCGCAACACTCTTATATTCCCGCCAACTGAGCTTGCTAAATCGCCTACATTGGCTGGCCTTGAGTGCTCAACTAATCCAGAGTTTAATTTACGCTCTGTAGTGAGTTGCTGAATTTTAGATAGCATTGCGTGACTTACTACAGGCGTAACCGCAAGGTAGCATTGCAGGTATGGCATTTGTAATTGTATTGAAAAAGAGCTTACTTCCAATGGGAGCTCTGCCACAGGCAATTGTTGTTTTATTTTACCCACGATGTCTAAAACCGCCTTTTTTGTGTACCCGTATGCTCTGATTAAATTAATCCAAACAGGCTCTTCAGCTATTAATAACTTTGCTAAACAAGTCACTTCACCTTGCCAAATAAATGAGGTTAAAAATAGCTTTGCATGATTAATTTCAGCACTGTTGTGCGACCAGCCAAAACTTAAAGATAATGACCGGCTACAAATACCCGCAATATCTTCACTAACCACTTCACTAATTAAACGTTGATGGCTTACTCGTATATCGGGGTATTTTAAATTATGAGTATGAAACCATTTAACCTCGTTAATGCACTTACTAAGTAGCACTTCATCACGTAATACACTTTTAGCGGCTCTTACACTTGTTAAATCATCAATTTCACTTCGCTTATAAACTAGGTTAATGAGCACAGTCAGCACTTGTTCTTCAAGGCCATCTACCGCAACATTAGGTGTATATGGTGCAAACAATTTTCTAAGTGTTGTGGTTTTTTCTTTTAGTGATTCAATTGCAAATGCATCTTGTAAGTTCATAAATTACCACGGCGCTATAAATTGTTTTTTTGTTTGAGGTTTTTCAGCTGCAAATGCTTGCTGTAGTTCAATAACTTGGCGTAGATAAAAAACATGGCTATCAGCTCTGAGCTGTTCGTGCTTTTTTTGTGGATAAGCACAGTTTAAAAAGCCTTCTTGATGAAGCCTGTAAACCTGCTCTTTAGTGGTGTTTAACAATACTGCGGCATCAAAAGTACAAAGCAATAAGTCTGCTATATTTGGATGTTTAGCTTTAGGATTACTATCAACTAATCCGACAAAGTAATTAATAATCTCATCAAGTACTTTGTTTTTACGGTTACTTGTTGCAGCAATTTGACCATCACGGATCACATTACCATAGACAGAGTTAAACTTAGTTTTATTAAAAGGGTTAAGTTGTTTGAGCCGCGCATTATTTGTGAGTAAATCTAATTCAGCGGTAAAGCCATCAGGCCAAGTACTAAAGTAATCAACAAAAACACTGTTAAAGTCTGCACCGCATACATCAAGTTGCTTAACCTTTGCAAACCACGATATCAACCCCACTATTTTATCGCCGTTATTACTTGCAAGCGCAGATGCAATTTTAAAGTCTGCATCGGTTAACTGTTCACTACTTGTTAGTTTACAACCACAACTACACTCTAAAAACGCCTCAGAAGCTCTGTAATCAATTAAGTGATGGCAATCTTTACAACGTGTAGTTAATTGAGTTTTATGCTTATGACACGCTTTATAGGGCTTTAAATGCCAATAAAAAGGAATATATGAAGATTCAGCTAAGCACTCAATGCAAACAGGTATGTTATCAGTACGAAGTAGTTCAAGAGGAATAGTCAGTTCATTACGGCTTACTGCTGCTAGGTTGCCAAATTTAAAGTTGCTGCGCCGACATGCAAGCTCAAGAATGTCACCAGCATTAACATCTGCTAATTGGGCTACTACCTTGAGCGCTCTTGTTCTAAAGCTACTTGCTTGTCTAGCATGATAAACATCAACCTTGTTTAGCTCTAACGGCAATGCACCTTCGAGCTCATGATCTTGCTCTACAAGCCATTGCCATAAAATATCAGCAAGCTCACTATAGCCATCGTATGAGTTATCCCTAGCAAGCCTTAGCAAATAGCTTTCAAGCGCTTCATCAAAATAAGGTTTTGTTTGAACTAAAAATTGCATCGCCAACCTAAACTAAGAAAATCTTAGTTTAGGTTTAGGTTAGCTTTTACTGTCAGTCAAACTTTTATCGTTTATTCTTAACTTTTTTCTCAAAGCCTGTAGTACAAAGCCTAGCTAACAGTACAAATAGTGTTTTGGAAACAAACTTTAATGCTTGTTTAAATTGATCATCAAGATTAGAAAGTTGATTGCTATCAATAGAGCCATGTACAATTTTAGATCTTAAACTGTACATTGCCTTAAAGGTCTTCTTTGCAGCCTCATCATTTAAAATTTTGGTTCCGTAACCCTTGAAAACAATATTGTCTAAAAATTCATACAGCTTTTCACTAAATTTAATAGATTTACATGTCTCACATTCTTCCGTCTTTATAAAAGCGCCACACATTGTTTCTATTGCAGAACACAAACTGATTACCTTAGTTAGCTTGTTAGAGCTTTCTACAGCTTCATTAAAGTGCATTAATGCTATGGCAGCACGTAACCCGATAGTTCCTTTAGAAAACTCTTGTGAAGTGAGCGACTCGATAATTTGTGAAAAGTTATGATCCTCAATTTCATCTACCAAAAAAGGAATTCCAGACAATTTACAGCTGAAATCGAAACACGGTAACGCTTCCCTTGACGTAACAATAAATGAATTATTATTTCGCGTTCCCAACCCTGCTTCATGCAAGTTTTCAAAAATAACCTGCTTGAAACCAGAATGATTCATATTTATAGCAAATATTCTTATTAGTCCTTTGAAACATGTTAATGAGAACTTGTGCCATTCAGCGAACTTATCTACCCCAAGTCGATGAAAATTTGGAATAACTAAAAACTTATTAATTAGATTTCTCTCAAAATAGTCTTCATTAAGTTCTGGGTATATGTCCGTGCTAATTACTTTAACTAACTCTGAGTCCGGCTTGTAATCACCAAACGCTGAATGAATTGGTATTAATGCAAATTGAGGAGATTCAGATTGTAAGCGCTGTAGCGCAGTGTTAACCAGCCTTTTTAATTTACCTGCATATTTGACCCTATTCTCATGCTCAAAAGTGCTCTTTTCCCTACATTGCACTAAGGTCTGATGGATAACATATTCAATCTCTTGTTGGCTCAAACTAGGAAATTCAGTCTCAAATACCTTAGCAGCGACTTTTAAATCATTACAGCAATTTGGATCGTTAGCACTTGTACTTAAATCCATCTCGTTTAAATTAACTAACGCATTCTGTTGCTGTGTGTTCATAGATCACTGTTCTTGCATGAATTCTTGTAACTTTCGCTCTAGTTGAAGAGTATCTAACTTACCCAACTCCAAAATAAGTTCAGCGAGAATATCTTCTTCACAATAGAAATAAGCAACTGGCACATCTAGTTCTTTAGCTATGCGTTTCATGGTTAAAAAGTCAGGGGCATGTTTGCCTTTTTCATATTGGTTCATGCGAGCACTAGCCGTGTTTGGCTCCATTCCTAATGCCATACCTAGCTGTTGCTGAGTAAGGCCTGCTGCTTTTCTTGCAGATTTTAGGCGTGAAGGTGTTGGAGTTTCCATATGAACCTTAGCTGTAAATTATATCTTGCTAAGATTCTCTTAGTATCAAACCCATAAGTGTACTAAGGATATTTTAGTTTTACCTGAATTTATACTTAAATCTCACTTTTTCATTTTTCTTCTTTAAAAAATGCTTGGGATCTAGCAATCTATGCCTATCATAAAAAATTGTAGCCTTCTCATATGGAACTTGTTTGTATATACATTGATGAATATAAAGGTATCAAAGATCTCTTCGTTAACCTGAATCAAAGCTTCATCTGTGATTTCAATAGGCCTCACATTCGTGTAAAAAAACAGCATTGTAAATTTAAAGAAAAATATTATCGTGGACAAAATATAAAACTAATAATAGGTAAAAATGGGGCAGGTAAAACATCAATCTTAGAGTTCATTGAAGGGGCTTTTAGTGAAATTGTAGGAATTGGTACAGCTGTTTTTTGGAATGACGTTGACTCGAAGTATTATGTAAAAAACAACTCTTTATCAGAAGTTTTCCTTAATGGCAGCCCTATTAATGAGTATGAGCCAAACAATAGAACCAGCCTACTTTTTATAACCAATCTTTTTGACTTAAATAAATTTGCTTTTGATGAACGCAGTAAAGAAAAAAAGAATGTACTAAAGTTATCTTCAAATAAATTTCTTGAGAAAAGAGTAGCAAAGAAAAAAATTCTTATGGCTGAGGTTGCTAGGGAATTAAAGTATGCTGAATATATCAACTATCAACAAAAAGTAGTTGGAACACCTTTATCATTTAGGTTCCACATTTACCCCTCAAGTAAAAATTACCTTGAACAAGCAGTAAATAAGCTAACTAGTGATAACGTTTCTACATTAATGAAAAATCGAGATTTCTATCATTTAGTAATTGAGGAAACTAAAAATAGCCAAGAAAATGTCTTGGCAAATAATGAGGTAAAATTCTCGATAAATAATATTTCTAGAGAGCACCTAATAACTGGGACGGTAATAAAAAAATCTTTAACCAAGTACATGTCATTAGGAACAAAGTATGAGATGCACAGCGATGATGCATTTTGGCATATATACAACCATTTGATAAGTGATTTCTTAAAAAAAGCCTCTTTAAAAATAAGTGGGCCAAGTGATAGGGCGTGGTTTTATATAAATATCATTTTCCAAGCTTCACATTCAAATGTGAAAGTACCTGAGATTATTAAGCATCATATTGATGAAAATAACCTACTCGATAATAGTGAAGCTGTTGAAGATGTAGTTTATGAGTCCGAAAATTTTAGAAATGAACTAGAAGAAATGACTCAATTATTACTAGATAACGATGTAAATATTAACTTTGATAGCAAATACATTACTTTCGATCTTAAGGATAGCCAACTAATAGCCGACACCTCTGAAAAATTTAACAAACTAAATTATTTTACCGCAGATAACTTTACATATGGTTGGTACGCTCTTAGCTCAGGTGAAGAAGCTAGATTAAAGCTACAATCCCGTATTTTCTCTGGCATCGACCAGCTAATTTCACAAGGCTATTCAAATATCCAATTACTTATAGATGAAATAGATGCTTACCTTCATCCTGAATGGCAAAGAAAGATAGTCAGCGAAGTTATTGATATAATTAACCATTTCGAAAATAAAAACAGATTTAATCGGGCAAATATAAACACCATCTTAACTACACATTCCCCAATTATACTAAGTGATTTCTTACCCGATGATATAGTTTCCATTAATAAGATTGATAACAAAATAACTCAAGAGAAATCAAATGGCTTCGGGACTAGGATTAACGATTTGTACCTTGACGGTATGCACTTAGACTCTACATTTGGTGAAATATCAAGAAACGAAATACTACGATTTTATCAAGAATTAAAGCAGGGGGAATTATCTAACTATAGTAAATACCTTATAAATCTCATTCCTGATGAAAAAGTGAAAGCATATTTTATGGACGAAAATGATAAAAATAAATGAAATTACTGATGATAATTTTCTAGCTCGTTATAAGAAGCAAGTTATATCAAAGTCTCTATTGCCTAAATTTAAAAAGTATTTCAATACAGTTGATTTAGAGCATAAAAATAAAATTGAAGCACTTTTTTCAGAAGAGAGTTTAATTGAATTAACTTTCTGCGGCGCTTCAGAGTTATGTCGAATTATTGATAAAATTTATAAACAAGTACCCAGCCTAGCTGAGTTTTATTGCCCAGAGTATTTCTTTGTAAACTTCGAACTTAACTACACAAAGTCTGATATAAATGAACTTGATTTAAGAAAACCAGAAAATACTGATGTAATAAACGAACTCTTTGATGAAACTAAGAATAACTTGCTTTTAACTCTAAGAGAATATCAGGCCACACAATTAATAAAGTTCCTTTTCACTGAAGATCATAGGGTAACCACTGCACAAAAGAAAAAAAAGTTACTCGACATTTATAAATTGAAAAAAGGTACACTTAAGCTTTCAGAACAAATGAAATTCCCTTTTTGGGTCAAAAGTTTTTCAAGTATTTTTGACTATGAGTTAATGTCTAAAGGATTTGGATACGACATAACAAATTTTCTTGGGGTTGACGTTTGTCCTTATTGTAATCAGGAAGAAATACCAACAATTGTTGTTGATGGAGCTAAAACAAGGCCAAGCTTAGACCACTTTTACCCCAAATCTAAATTCCCTTTTTTAGCAACAACCTTGAGTAACTTAGTACCATCAGGTGAACGCTGTAATGAAGATTATAAGAAAGCTAAATCAATGATTGGCTATGCAAATCCATACCATGATGCTGTAAAAGCTGATGAAAGTTTATTCTTTTTTAAAGAAATTTTCAGTAAAGAGTTTGAGCTTGAAAATGTAGAAGTAAGTGTTGATACTGATAATAACGCTCTGCATATGAATATGTGCCTATTCAATATTCCACTTTTTTATGATCAAACTTATAAAAGTGATTTTATAGATATGCACGAACAGAAAGAGTTTTTAAAAGAGGTTGGTTTAATAGAAAATCCCACTGATATTAAGAAATTCCCACATAAAAAAATTAAACATCTAGTAGGAGTTGATTTGAAAAAACCCTCAATAAAATATCGACTCAAAAAGTACAAAGTTGACTCTTTGAACCACATATTTGGGAGCCAATTTAAAACTGATGATTAACTGATTTTTATATTACTTCCTCAACAACTGACTAATCGGCATTCGGTCAGTAAACTTGGTTGCTATAAACGGATCTTCATCTTGGTCGCTTTCAGGTTTGTATAGTGAATAGCGCTCGACTTCACTGGCTGTGATTTCTGAAACGGGCAAGGTAAATAAGTTTGATACATCAGGAAACAGTACTTCAAATGCTTTAACTAAATGCTGGGCTGTGAGGGTTTTCGCGTTGTCTATTAATGCGTAAAGTACGGCATCATCTAAAAAGTATTTGAGTGTTCTAAAACAGCCTTTTGATAATGAGAACAAAGCAAATACTGTTGCTTGCTCACTTAAATTTGGCTTTTCGGTAAATGGCATGCGGTTGGCTAGGCCAATTATTAGTTGTACAAAATGCTTTGGATTTTCTGATAATTTAAAATAAGGCAGCTGCCGCCTTACTAATAAACGCGATGACCACTGCGGCTCGTCTGCTATTTTTTCTGCCCACGGCATTCCTACCAATACAATTGATACACCCGCTTCGTCATTAATATATTTTAATCGATTAGCAATCTCTCGGCGTTTTTTACCTTGGTTGTGCTCAATCAGTTCTTGAAACTCATCAATAATTATAAGCTCTGTGCCACACGTTTTTAGGCACTTTATTAATGATGACGTTAACCTTGTGCCGTTCATTCGTAGTTTTCGCTCTGTGCTGCCTACTTGCCCTAAGTCTTTTAGAAGCTCAGCTAAAGTGGATTCTAGTGTCGGGTTGCTGGGTATGCGGCTTACTAATACAGGATGATTCACCACTCCATTAATAAATTGCGGTAAATGGCGTTCTTTATACTGTTTTATTAGTGCTGTTTTGCCTGTGCCTGTATCGCCATTTAAAAGCATGCAAGGCTTTTCACCTGCTAACCCTTTACCAAGTCTTAACCTGTCGAAATCGTTAAATACAGTGGTTATTATTGGGTATTCAATAAATACATTGCGAAATTCATTTAGCCTTTCTTTTTGTTGATCGGTCAGCATAATCAATACCCATCAAGATCTGAGATAAAGTCATCCCAGCTACCTTCGTCTTTTTTAGGCTTAGTGTCAGCTGGGGTTGGTTCTGCTTGCTTTGTTTCGGGCGTTTTAGCAATGGATTTAACTTGAGTATTATCTATGCCCTGCACCCGAGCAATTGCTTTGGTGCCAGTAACCTTAGTTTTTGATCCTACGTTTTTAAGCTGCCGGGCCTCTTCTTTCACTCGCTCATCTATAAATTGCCGCGCCTTGGCAAGCCCCAATAGCTCAACTTTGCCTTGAATATAGTCTTTATGAAACTTAAGATGGATTTTATGTCTGATCAGCGACAAACCCATCGTGTAGCCCTCGGGATCAATGCTTGGCACTTTTATATAGTGCTCTAGCGCGTCTAAGTAGACGTACAAATACGACAGATCATCTGGGTTTATTTTAACTTTAACCTTTATACTCTTTTTGGAGCTGTACTGCTTACGGTATAAAGAGAGTTCGTCACTGTCGTAGTTAATATGTAGATTCTTAATCCCCCCCTTGCGCAATGTTTTCTCTTTAGCCATGCACATAACAACATCAAGCTTGTCTATATCTTGTTCTGTTAGTTGAGCTGGAGGCAGTAAAGCAAACCCCTTGTTCCAGTCTTCATAGGGGATGTACCGAAATCTCGCATCAGGGGTCTTGTGATATACATCAACAATCCACTTATGAAACAACATCGTAAAGGTGCCAAAACGCAATATGGCATCCTTTTTCGGGTTATAATCGTGCCTTGCGAGCATGTTAGAGAATGTTTTACCGGGAAATGATGAAAGCATCATTTCGTTAATGGTTTTAAAAAACTGCTCAACGAAGGGCTTAAGCCAAGGTTTGCCAACTGGGTTATAACTAATATTTATTCCGACCTCTTCACACGCAAGCTCTAACGACTGGCACCAAAATTCAGCACCATTATCAACCACTAAAGTTTCTATTTTTCCACAACATAGCCATTCATTTACGATTTCTGGATAAATACTTTTAAGATAGCTTTTTGGCTTCATCGCATGACTGATAGCTCTGCGCACAGCATCATAGCATGGGCTCTGAAAACCAAGATAGAAACCAACAACGCAGTGGCTATAAACATCAATGAGCAAGGTTAAGGTTGGTCTCCCCAGTGGCACATCAAGCTCATCGTCCAATAGAATGAGATCCAGTGGTGTATGGTCTATTTCAACACGTTCAAGCACTCTAGTGGGTCTTTTATGGCTCATCACTTTACTATATTCAATATCGGCTAAACGTTTACCATAGCGTTCAAGCATCACCTCATACTGAGGTAGATTATCAATGCGGTTTTTAAACGCTTTATAGGTGAGTGGTTTTAGTGGCTCACCTAGCACCTTGTCATTTTCTAAAACAATTTGGTCGCAATAAAAACGGTGTGCAGATGCAACATTTGGGATCTCTTTCGTAAGGTAACGAGTAAGAGCAAGTTCAAAGAATTTGTCTGTATCGGTGCGAGGTTTGCGGTTGCCCTTGCGGTGATACTTTGGGATCAACGCATGAATGTCTTCTTCAGCTTTAATATAGCCCGAGTGCCAACCAGCAACCGTGCGCCACTTTGGTTTTTCTTGTCCTTGAAATTCAGGCATTTCAGCAAGTAGTGGCACTAAGTTTTTTTGTGTCCAACCACCAATTAAACGCTGTTTAAGCCACTTGACGTATTTAAGTCGAGCAAGTGTAGCTTCCTGCACTTCCTTGGGTAGTGATTCTAAATCACGATCTTGATATTTATGCTCTTCCGGTTTAGCGGTCTCAGCTAACTTTTGCGGTGCTTCTTCAAAGCTAAACTCGTCTTCAAACTTCATCAGCCCAAATCACCGACTCTAAAGTAAGTTCTGTGTTTAAGTCTGAATTAACACTGCCTAGAGACAATAAACGATATACAGAGGCAAGTACTTCACCAATGGAGGCTTTCAGGGTCCTCACCAAATCTTGAATAGTCAGTTTTCGCCACTGGCTGAGTAACTGAATAATGGAAAGCTGAAGGTCGGTTAAAGACTGAAATCCCGAATAACGATGGAGCAGCTTTAAATTGTCTAAGGCGGGATAAACACGAATTTGCTTGTCGGTGACTAATATTAGTTCAATGCCTATTTGTTCTTTGGCAATCAACTGTTTTTGCGCAAAACGTGCTCTAAATTCAGGGTTCGCTATTTTACTGTAAGGCTTAATTTCAATAAATTTTTGCGAGTTCTCATCATGCGTAATCAAAAAGTCAGGCGTGTAACGGCAAATTCTACCCTCAAACTCATATTCAAACCCTAGCGGTTGTGCTTCAAAGGTTTTAATTTCACGAGAGTATTCAAAGTGAAAGCATGCATCGAATTCTAAAGATGACTCAACTAAACAAGTAGCATTAATCTTTTGACTTGCAAACTTATAGAGATTCTTGACTCTGGAGTGCTTTAGTTTACGCCTTATCATAATCATCACCAACGATGTGAGATGATCTAAAATTAGACTATGCAGGATTATTATTCAAATTTTATGCAGGGTTTTGATACAAATTTGCAGACTTATACTTCAAACAACAACCCAAAGGAGATTTTGGGTGGCAGTCTTACCAGCCGCATCTCGGCACACACGT
>CEPX01091741.1_pt1 | contig 14086 bp, 25 predicted proteins | sample 361361 | NCBI WGS metagenome assembly CEPX01 (sample SAMEA2619974, study PRJEB7988) | marine metagenome | biome: marine biome (ENVO:00000447); feature: mesopelagic zone (ENVO:00000213) & marine oxygen minimum zone (ENVO:01000065); material: "saline water (ENVO:00002010), including plankton... | reverse complement strand
ATGCGATATAATAACAATCCCCGTGAAATTACCGCTCGATTTGATTCTAAATGTGCTGAAACCGGGCGCATTATCAAAAAGGGTGAAACGTGTATTTATTACCCAAAACATAAACAGGTTTTTCACATTGAGTCAAAGACAGCAGAAGATTACCGATCCTGGCAATTCGATTGCAACATGTTAGGGGGTGATTACTAATGCAACTAAATGAAAGGAAAAACGATATGGTTAGAACAGAAGAAGGATTGAGAAATTATCTGTTGTATTCATTACGAGACTTATTGTCTCCCGAATCATTGGCCATTATAGCCGCTAGCCTTTCCAGCCCTGACAGCAAGCACAAGGACGCTAACAGGGGTGTGACGTGGTTTGCTCAGGCGATTATTGACGATATGGGTGTTGAGAATTACGCTACTATTTTAGACGAAATTGGATTATAGAAAGAGAGGTAATCATGTTATTCTATACAATCGTAAAAGTGGTGATGGCGTTTTGTCTCGGCGTTCTAACAGCCTGTTTGTTAGGTTGTACGGCAACTATCGACTGGTACTATCCGACCAAAAAAGGCACTTATGCCGACCGTCAATTAGTTCACGACCGCCAGCAAGGGATCGACAACCTTGCCTATTTTAACGCTTGGCGGGATGATCAGGGAAGGGTAAAATAATGGACAATGACGAAAAACAAGCAAGGCAAGCCGTTATCGACGGTAAGCTGGACGAGGTGGAGTTTGTGAAACGGCCTAAATTGCCGAAACTACCCAAGTTGCCAATCGTTAGCATAGGGCCGAGCGGCCTTGGTGGACCCTATCAAAAAGAAATTTAATATATTTTAATTTTATTCTTGATGGTTATGTGTATCTTGATATACTGAGAATATGGATAAGGAAAAAACGAAACGAAAAATGATGCTCTTGTGGCCAAAGACCAAAAAGATCATCGATCGGCTACACTATAAAAAACGCAAAGCACGTATCGAGATCGTGCATGATGCGGTTGTTGATTACTCAAAAAAGAAGTAGCGATAGCCGGACATAAAAAAATGGCTGGTTTTCTAAACACCCAATCGGGCAACGGACGCCCCGCCTCCGCCCCCGCTTCGGCGGGGATGACATAAGGTGAGTTATGAATATAAACATAAATTGCAATGAATGTAATTCCCGTCTGACTGTTATGAGCTACCAGAACAATAGCGAAGATATGAAATCGAAAATTAGCGTGGCTGTTATGCCATGTGCGTCTTGCGTACGGGTCAGATCGCATCAAGCTATCGAGAAGGCAATCAATCTAATATCGGACGGAGACGATTGTTAATCGGGCAACGGAGTAAATAGGAGTATTTCGGACATGACTAATTTCTCCACACCGTTGCAACTCGGTGACCTGCCGCCCGGCTGTCCATTATCAGCAATCGACGGTGACGTGAAGCGATGCGAGCGTTGCTATAGAATTATTAAACGCAAGGACGGGGCTTGTGAGTGTGATGAAGAGTGACAGTATTTTCCTACTTCCTTTCGCGGAGAGCCGGGCCGGTTGGTAATTAGGCTGGCCCGGCATACAAAAAGTGAATACGGCTCCGTGGCCTTTAATATTCAACAGCGGCCAACGCCGCAGAAACAGAGGTATGACATGAATGATCTGGAACGAAAGATTACAGAAAGAAAACAGGAAATGTTTGTTGCCTACAAAGACCAGGTTGATCTAACAGGCAAGTCGGCGGCAAAACAGATCAAGGCTGAGATATGCTGGGAGGTAGAACATGCTAGTTAAAGCACAAAGCAATTCGCACTGGTACGACGTAACCGGCCAACCCTGTTACGAAGTACCTTATGCTGATCCGTCGAAAGGTATGCGAAAGACCACTCTCAAAGACGCAAGAAAACTAGGTTTGTTTCCCAGTGTCACCAACGTACTGAGCATAATCGCCAAACCCGCACTGGAGGCATGGAAGATCGAGATGGGTATTACCGCCGCTCTGACCCTGCCGAGGATGGAGAACGAACCAGAGGACGCTTTCGCCAAAAGAGTGGCACAGGATGCCGCTGAGGTGTCGTCTAAGGCCGCTGACTTTGGCACGGCGGTTCACCATGCTATCGAAGACTGGTTTAATGGTGACGAACTAACAGAGGCTGTCGGCCCGAAAGTTATCTATGGCGAATACGACGTGTCGGCCCAACTGGACGCATATATCAAATGGCATGATGTGAATATTGCGATGGTCTTGGAGGTCGAGCAGCCGTTTTGCAATGCGTTTAATGGTTACGGCGGCAAGCGGGACATTAAGTGTCTCGACAAAGAGGGCAACGAGCTATTCATTGACATAAAAACTACCAAAACCAAGCCGGGAGTAAAAGTCACTGGCTACCAGGAACAAGGTATGCAGTTGGCGGCTTATTCGCCAACGCCGGGCGTTCGGCTTTTAAATGTCTTTCTCAGTTCCACCGAACCGGGACGGCTGGAAGTGGTGGAGTGGACCGATCAACGAGACAATTTATTTGACGGTTTTCTCAAGACATTGGACCTGTGGAAATGGCTGAAAAATTATGACCCCGTAGCGGAGGCAGTGTAATGATAATGAGATCAGAAGACTTATCAAAACTCAAAGAGCCATTCAAGGAAGACGAATACGAATGGCGAACCAGGCATTGCGGGATAACCGACGACAAGCCCTGGGCAATGGTCCTGTGTTATGTAACCAACCGTGCCATTATGGACAGGCTGGATACTGTTTGCGGGCCGGAGAACTGGCAAAACACCTTCCAGCCGATTGAAAAAGGGATGCTGTGTGGTATCTCTATTAATATTGGAAGTGCGTGGATCACAAAATATGATGGATCTCAAAACACTGACGTCGAAGCGACCAAAGGGGGTATTTCCGGCGCGATGAAACGGGCGGCGGTGCAATGGGGAATCGGTCGGCTGTTGTATCGCCTGGAAAGCAATTTTGTTGAGGTGATTCAAACAACCAAACCCAGAGACATGCACGGTTGGCAGAAGTCGCAGACCAAAAAGAAAGAAACTATTTACTGGAAGCCGCCGCGACTGCCCGACTGGGCGGTATCGAAGCGAACCGCCAACTCTCCGAGAAAAAAAGAACCAGAGCAAGAACAACCCAAGACCGAAACGCCCAGCGAATCAATCAACTACAGATCGTCGTTCCTGGAAATGATGAAAGTCAAAGCAATCGAGGAAAAAGTTTCTATGGCTGATATGAAACGTTTTTGGGCAGCGATAGTTGACGACATGGGCAAGACTACAGATTTTACCCATGACGCAGCAAATGATGCGGTTGGGTGGGGTGTTATGGAAGACAAACTAACATCCTATAACATAAAAGATGCTGTCAAGCTACTCAAAGCACAGATGATGTTGGGCGATAAAAAAAAGGGCAAGGTGGCGTAGGTGGAGCATCTCGCGCGGATCATGGATAGTCATCTGGTCTATCAATATCCAGATATATTTGAAAAAGACATTACTAGCCGCAAAGACGGCGACTGGCTGCGAGTGGCCATTGCCAAACCCCGCAAGCCTAAAACTAATAAGCAGCTGGGTTACTACTATGCCGTTGTATTGCCGGTGATCCACAGTGCTATGCTCGATAAGGGCTGGGAGATTGAAGATGTGCCGGTTTGCATAGAACAGGCCGATCATTACCTAAAAGCGAAGTGTGGCAACAAGAAAAACAAAGAATCTATGAGCCTTGAAGAGGCGTCAGCCTTTATTGCCAATTGCATCAAACACGGCGATATATATTTTGGATGCTCAATACCCTTACCGCAAGAAATGGAGAAGTCATAATGTCAAGTTATAACAAGATTATCTTAATGGGAAACCTCACCCAAGACCCTGTCTTATCATACCTACCATCCCAAACCCCGGTATGCGAGTTTGGACTAGCCACGAACCGCAAATGGACAAACGCCGACGGGACAAAAAAAGAAGACGTATGCTTTGTGGACTGTAAAGCGTTTGGAATAACAGCGGACAATATTAACAAGTATTTCGCTAAAGGAAAACCGATTCTGGTGGAAGGTCGCCTGGCTTACGATACCTGGAAGGCTAAAGACGGCTCTAAGCGGTCGAAACACCGCGTTATGATAGAAAGGTTCGAGTTTATCAATGACGGATCAGGAGGCCAGAGAGAGAGCCAGGAGAGTCAACCGGTAGCAACGCCGGATGACGTGCCTTTTTAAACCAACAGTAACAACAGAAAGGAAGTGTGAAGTATGAAGATAGAAAAACTAACGGACGAACAAATAGAAATGTTCCCGTACTATGTGGACAAGTGGATTAAGATCGGAACCTGTACTGATCCGTGCGACCGTATTGAGTCTAAGTCTGCTATTAATGAGATGTATCAAATGGGAGGGATGCCCCCGCCAAAGAACATAGTCTGGACCCAATCACCATTATCAATGGTATTAACAGAGAGATTTATCAAAAACGACTCGGTTCGCGCCTCGGTTTATGACTCGGTTCTCAACTCGGTTCGCGCCTCGGTTCATGAATCGGTTCTCAACTCGGTTCGCGCCTCGGTTGGCGCCTCGGTTAGCAACTCGGTTAGCGCCTCGGTTGGCAACTCGGTTCGCGACTCGGTTCTCAACTCGGTTCTCGCCTCGGTTGGCGACTCGGTTCGCGCCTCGGTTGGCGACTCGGTTCGCGCCTCGGTTATCAACTCGGTTGGCGCCTCGGTTCGCAACTCGGTTCGCGACTCGGTTGGCGACTCGGTTCGCGCCTCGGTTCGCAACTCGGTTGGCGCCTCGGTTCGCGGACAACATGAATCGTGGTGGCTGTCATACTACGACTATTTCTTAAATGTATGTGGGCTAAAAAAAGAAACGGAAAAACTTTCGGGATTGTTTCGTTTGGCTAAAAACACAGGATGGGTTCTCTCTTATATGAATATGTGTATTGTTTCGGAACGACACAATATTTGCGAACTCCAGGACGGTGTTATCCATTGCGGCACAGGACCGGCAATAGCATACAGTGACGGCTTTGCGGTATATGCAATCAATGGGGTGATGGTTGACAAGCAAATTGTAATGGCACCTCAGACACAGACGCTTTTCCAGATAGATGGCGAGAGCAACGCTGAGAAAAAGAGAATAAGAATTGAGCGGTTTGGGTGGGAGAGATATTTGTCAGAAAAAAACGCAACCGTTATAGAGGGGAGGGGAAATGAAATAGAGCAAACTAGAGAGGTGTTAATGAAATGCGATGATATGCAAGTGCTGGTTTGTGCTTGTCCTTCCACCGCTAGAGTTTATGCTATGGAAGTTGATCCGGCTTGCGCTACCGTAGAGCAAGCGCAGAATTATTTAAGCAGAGGGAAAACCCCTTGCATTATAGGAGCCAGTTAAAATGAATGCAGTTGAAGAAATGAAAAAAGTTAAAGAGTCGGCTGAGAAAATCAAGAACGATGAACCTCAACGCTTCCCAGAGGCAGCAAGTAACGGCGACGCCTTCCGGCAGGGTGATATTTATATAACTAAAATATCGGGCGTGTTGGCTTCAAAACACAGGCTAGTTGACCAACCAGCCGCTCAGTTGGCCCCTGGAACCACTAGAGGCAGCCGTCACATACTCGATTCATTAGACGGGGTTGAGTTGTATATCGTAAAAGATGCTGACGCATTGACTGGTCCTCTAGTAGTTACGCTTAAAGAACGGGTTGTGACACACCCAGAACACGGCGATGTAATTCTCCCGCCCGGTTGCTATGCTATTACATACCAGCGGGCCTATGCCGACGAATTGCGACGGGTGGCTGACTGAAACAATGGCCGAGGCGCAAAAATGAACGACTGAAAACAATATCTGGCTCGTTGCCGGATAGAAAAGATCGCCTCGGCCATTTTAATTTGAAAGGAAGTGAAGTTATGGGTAATGCAATTTGTAAAATCGAAGGAATGGTTCCGTTACTGCAAAACAGATTCCCAATGCCGGACGATTGGGACGAGCAGACAAAAAAACGGGCAAGCAAGGGGAAAAAAGACCGCCAAACCGCCTTATTAGAAAAGGCATATTATGACAAAAAGGGGGTGTATATGCCGGTAGATTGTATCCGTATGATGTTGATTGGCAACAAGCACAGGCCGGGCGCTGCTAAGATTTTGGGGTCAAATATTGAATCTAAAAAAGGATCGTTGTATTTGGAAATCTGCAAATCTTGTGTATATGTTGAAGGCATAGATGATCCGACAAAAGTATATTTTGGACCAAATCGCAAGACGTGGGATTCAACTGATATTCGGTCTATCGTCAATGCTGCTGGCTCTCGATCCATTGTTGAGCGCCCTCAAATAAATACACCCTGGTCATTGGAGTTCCGTGTTGTTTGTTACGACGTTCAGACCAGTATCGAAAAGATCAAGGAAATGTTTGAGGTTGCTGGCTTGCGGTGTGGTCTTGGCAATTACGGGCCGACCTTTGGCCGGTTCCGTGTGGTCAAGTGGAAGGAGGAAGACGAATAAGGAAGATGTAAGGGCTTGACTCGATTTGACATGACTGGGCGGAAATAGAGTTGATGAGAAACGAAATGAACACAAATTCGAATTGAATCGATGAGATGCGATTTAAATGGAAGAAAAAAAACCCGAACTGAAAGGAACTCAAAATGAACATGGATGTAGATCAAAAACAAAACGACGCTTTTATGGCATTGGAAAAGAAAGCTATCCGGGTATGTTCAGACGTGCTTGACGGGCAATACGACGGAGCCAGCGATGACGAGAGGATCAAAATCAACGTCGCGAAATCTGCTCTAAGTGCTTGTGCAAAGAATCGTCAAACCCTGACGGCAAGAGAGGCATTTAGATTCTCGGTGGCTGCAACGATTGGAGATGACAAACAGATCAAGAAGTATGTCAAAGCCAGCTTGCCTCAGGTGTCTAAGCAGATAACGGCATAAGATGATTTGAGCGGAAATGATCTCAACTTGATCTGACTGGATAGGACAAATAAGGAAGCGATTTGTTTTGAAATGAACACAAGCTGACAGGATGTTATCTGAATAGATGGGATAAATCAGGAAGCGAAATGTTTTGAAATGAACACAAATTGACTGGCGCTGAATTGATACGAAGCGAAATGTTTTGAAATGAACACAAGCTGCAATGAAATGAGCCGACAGGTAATGAGACGAAAGGTAATGATTTGTTTTGATATGAACACAAGCGGACATGGTGTGAATGGATCAGAAATGATGAGTGCGGAAATGATCTCAAAATGATTTGTTTTGAAATGAACACAAGCGGCAATGATTTGAGACGAATGAACAGAACATGATGAAACACGAAATGAACACAAATAGAAGTGATGGAAGGGAAAGAGTTTTGAGCGGAAGTGATATGTTTTGTTTTGATATGAACACAAGCGGACATGGTGTGAGCGGCAATGATTTGAGTGAACAGAACTTGATGAAACACGAAATGAACACAAATAGACCGGAAACGAAATAATTTGAGACGTGCGGAAAGGTATTGATTAGATATGAACACAAGCGGAGGTGAAATGAGATGGTGACACATGAAATGAAATGATCTCAACTTGATCTGACGGGATAGGACAAATCAGGAAGCGAAATGTATCGAAGAGCGCCGAAACGAAAACCATTCGATGAGATGCGAAGTAAGCCGAACGGACCACTATTGATTAGATTAGAAATGAATTCAAGGAGACATGTTATGACTATATGTGACATATGCAAAAGCGAAGACATAGTAAATATAGGTTATTTTAGGAGAAATGGGCTTATTGATGTTGATTTTTGTGCCGTTCATAAAAAAGAGTTTATCAACTATACCCGGCAGCTAATAAAAAACCATGACAAAAAACTGTCTGGGTTATTAAAGAAATCTTTGGCAAACTTTATTGATAAAGAAAGGTGAATATAATAATGTCACAAAAACAAAAGATATTAATATGGCTATTAAACGGTCATAAAGTCACTCAAAAGCAGGCCATTGCTCGCTGGCACTGCTATCGGCTGGCGGCCCGGATAGAAGAGATTAGAAAGCTCTTCGACGTTAGAACTGAGATGAAAGGCACAAAAACAAAATTTGCAGAATATTCTATGGAGGTATAAAATGATAATCTACTATAACAACCATATAACCCAAATCATACGATCAAAAAGAGGCTGTTTTGAAACCCAATATATTTTCTTGACATTGTGGATAAGCCATGGTATAATGCGAAAATGGAAATATTACTGATAGGCCAATTAAATGTTAAAACGTAGCCGCCCCAGGACCAATCTACCTATGAGTAGTATTTCCATCTTGGGTGCGGCTTATTTTTTAGGGCCGCCCAAATGGAAGCAACTCCGATTGTCAAAAAACCAGAACCAGACTGGTTCCTTGTTAATAGAAAGTTAATTCATGATAGCCGGTGGCTCTCAGAGCCGTTTAGCAGAGGGCAGGCGTGGGTTGACATGGTAGGTTTAGCGCAATACAAAGATGGTTTTATCAGGGTTAGGGGTATTCGTGTTGATATATTGAGGGGGCAACTTGGTTATTCGCAACTGAGCCTATCGAAGCGGTGGAAGTGGAGCCGCGGCAAAGTTCGCCGATTTCTAGAAGAGCTAGAAGAAAGGCAAGATGTGATACAACAAAACGGACACGAAACAACCATCATAACTATTGTAAATTACGATGTTTATCAATTCTCTACTGATCAGATAGTACAACTAACGGGACAACAGGCGGTACATCAAACGGACATCAAACGGACAACAAACGGTACACATACAAAGAAAGATAAGAAAGATAAGAAGAAAAAGAAGAAGAAGAGGGCAAAACCTACGGTTTTTACCCCACCCACTTTAGAGCAAGCAAAAGAATATGCTAAAAAAACAAAGCAATATGATGGACCCTTAGATGGTTATTTTGATCACTACAACGGCAACGGCTGGAAGGTCGGCCCAAATATAATGAAATCCTGGACAGCAACCTTGAGTAAGGCAATTCGGCAGGGCTGGGCCGGTGGCGAGAAAGATTCAGGGTTAAAGCCTGATCCACAAAGCCGAAAAGGTAGAAAATGCGATCTGTGTGACAACCAGGCAAGTTATATTGTTGACGGGCAAATGGCTAGATGCCCAAACCACACAATAAGAAGGATAGTAAAATGAAGTTGCTATCATTAGACCCAAGTTTAACTTGTACTGGGTGGGCGGTTTGGAATGTCTCTGATTGTTGGCGCGAAGTTGATTTAGAAGACTTTGACAATATTAAGACTTGCCCTGAAGATGCGGGTAATGATGAAGATGTGGATAATGATCGACTTTGGTATATAAGTGAAAGCATAAATAAAATAATAAAAGATTGCGATATTGAGCAGGTGGTTTATGAAAAAGACTGCCCTTATAACTATACCGGTAGAGGTAGAGGCCAAAAAAACATGGATAAATATCGCCGCGCCGTTACTTATATTTATGCCCATTGTACGATAGCTGTTGGCAGAAAAAACGTCTATGGTGTATTCGCTGACACCTGGAAGGGGTCGGAAAAGAAGCACGCGACGATTAAAAATGTTAATTTACTATATGGCCTGGACCTAAAGAAAAAAGATAACGATATAGCGGACGCCATTGCGGTAGGGCATTGGTTTATCAAACGCCAGCGGATACCGCAAAAAAGAATAAGCTACAACTTTACCGGTTAAAGGAAATAGCCAATGACTAACAAAGAGCGAAACAAACGCCGGCGCGAACAAAGCGCGCCAGCGGCAAAGGCAGTGCGCCGTGGCGCACTGATCTTGCGCGAGTCGATCATAGCCGCTGCCGAGAGCGAACGGGAAAATTATGGACCTCGGCGGGCAAAGAATATGTTGCGATATGGCGTGGCTTTTATTTACAACAAAAAGTATCCTACTCTGTCGACGGGTGTATTTAATAAATACGAGGCTGGGCTTAATAAGATGATCGAAGCTAACAACAAGCGAGGTGAATAAATGAGCGACGAACAAGAAACACAATATCCTTTTGAGGTAAACAAAAAATGCCGAGACTCGTTTGCAGCTGAGGACCGATCCAGAAGATTACTTGAAGAGATGGTACTTGCAATAGCATATGTACACCGTAATAGGGTGGACCCCTGGACCGTTGTTGCGCAGGAACACCCTCAGCTTAAAAAAGATTTCATCAAAGAAAATCGGGGGTGTTTGAATTATGATCCATATGATCAGGTTGTTTACTTAAGCAAAATAAGAAAGCGGGCGTGAGTGATGAGTAAAAACTTATGGTTATACCTGCTTATCAGTGCGATAAGTGCGGCGGCGGGAGCTACATTGAAATCGTGTATTTCTGAGACTTATGCCCACACCGGGCCCGAAGTCGTTCATCCCTGGCTCGATATATATTTCACGGGTAGTTACACAGCAACATTATGGTATAAAAACCCAAACCAACAAGGCTACACCGCAACGCCGCCAATCCAGCATCAAATTGATCCGAACAACCCGATAATAGTTCAGTATATGAAAAACGGCAATATCAGGATTCTTGAGTTTGAAGTGAAGCGGGTGAATTTTGTAACTTTTGCACAAGGACAGCCACAATGAAAATAATATTTTATAAAGGTACTAAATTCGGGGGCTGGTTCAGTCAGCTTATATGCTGGTGGACAAAAGGTCCATATTCGCATACCGAGATATGTTTTTCAAAGCAAGCAACTCTAGGATATTTAGCTACTTGCCAACAAGGGATGTTCAGGGAGTTAATGATAACGTCAAAAAACCAGCTGCCTAAAGACATAGTAATTGACCAGGACAATTTTTTTGATCTTGGAAATCGGCGGCTCTGCTTTTCTGCGTCTGAGCAAGACAAAAAAGTAAGACGAAAGATAATTGGTATTGAAGGTGAGAAGTGGGACACTATTGAGTGCGTCGCTACGCTAGACGAAGAAAGAAAGTTTATCTTTGATTGTGGCCGAATGAGAAACATGGGCTATGATTACATAGGACTCTTGGGGTTTGTGTCTCGTAAGCTGTTTTGGATCAAGCCCGCCAAAAATAAATGGTGGTGTAGCGGAACAACATGGAAGATGCTTAAGGATTGGAAATATCATAAGTGGACGATAAAAATGCCACCATCGCCCAATTCCCTATATCGTAAACTTGCAGGCCGCGAGCAGCCTTTAAGGAGATTGACGTGAAATTTAAAGAATATGTCGAAGGCTTAGTAGCCGCATTAAAAGATAATCCTGCGATCGGCGAGTATGACGCCATATATTCGCGAGACGACGAAGGCAATAGTTATCAGTTTGTGAATTATAATACATGCTTGGTGGGTGTCTATGACGGCAATAGTTTCTCAGATGCCCCGGAATACTATTGTTCCTGGTCATCGGATTCAATCGCGGGAGACAAAACCCCGAACGCCGTTTGTATTAATTGAAAAAAGGAAGATTATAGTGTTATTGAATTTCCTGTTCACTCAATCTAAGTCGTATCGGTATTGACTTGCAAGTTTTAAAGTGGTATGATTTGTTCGTACGATTTATTTGGGCCGTCACTTTTCCACCAGTGGCGGCCTTTTTTCTTGTGCTATGCATTTTGCACCTCCACCTTTTTCTTCGCCACGGAATCTATAAATTCTCTGGCTTGATCAATGGCATCGGCGGGAAATAGTCTGACTTGACCTGCTCGTCCAATTGGCTGAATGCGTAGTTTACGCAACGCATAAGCCACGGTATCCCGGTCTTTATTGAGTTGTTTGGCGATATCGCCAGACGTGAGAAACTTCATGTGCTATACTCCTATATAATATTTTATTATTCTAGGAGTAAGTATAACAGCCCCGTAAACATAGATGTGAAGTAGTGTAGACTAATGTATGCTATTGTGCGATAATGTAGATTAAACCCCTCGCTGCAAAGCGAAACACTCCGCTCATATCACTCGTTTTCCAGGGCTGCCTTTTGTGCTGGCTTTTGTGCTATTATCATTAAGCGTCCGTCCATAAATCATCATTCACGAATAATCGTGATCTGAATATCCCGATCACCACCCACACCAGCCCGCTCCGCCCGTTCCGCCCGCTTCTCCGTGTGCGTCATACAGACCGCCATGATCCGGGCAAAGACTAAAGGGTCTTTATCCTTCTTTATCATTGTTAGTTTTACGAGAAATTACTGATAGGGCTGAGCGTACTTCCCTCTCATTAAATCGCATACGTCCTGATACGGAGAGATAAGGGATTTCCCCTTGATCGGCCAATTCGCGGAGATATTTTTGCGGCAGGCCAAGCGTTGCGGCTAAGGCTTCGAGAGATAAGTATTGTGTTCTCATGCCTCTATTATTTACGATAAAAGCATGAATTCAATGTATTTTTCTGACATGCCCACATAATATCATGTGAACAGACATGAGGGGGAATGGGAAAGGTATGGAAAATGGATGGGGAAAAGATGGAAAATGGATGGGTGGTAGAATGGTCGGCTTGGTACGATAATGCCCCCAAAATGACACGGCATGATATGGCTAGCTTTTCAACAACAATTAGAGTTTATTAGGCAGAAACTTGCAAAATATGCCAAATTATGGTATAATGTCGATACCATGAAACTTGACTATGAAATAGCTTGCCTGCGCGTTATGGATGAGTTTACCAACGGGGAGGTGTATAATAAGGGTAAGCATAAGGAGGTGTTGCGTGGGTAAAGAACTGGCAATAGAATATATAAATATTGCCGAATTAAACAAATACGAAGGCAATCCACGCAAAATAGAGCCGTCTGAAATGCTGAAACTCAGACGCAGCCTAAAGGACTTCGGGTTCGTTGATCCTGTCATAGCGCGTAAAAGTGACAATCTTGTCATAGGCGGTCATCAGCGAATCGACGCGGCCAAACAGGAGGGGATTACTGAAATACCAGTGGTTTACCGCGAACTGTCAGACGATAAAGCGGCCCTTCTTAACATCGCACTCAACAAGATAAGCGGGGAGTGGGATTATAGCAAACTTGGGGACTTATTCCAGGAACTTGACACCGGCATGGAAGACCTGGAGATGTCTGGGTTTGATACGCAGGAGATTGAAGACCTGCTTAATGGTCTTGATGAAGTTGAATTTAAAGAATATGATGAATCAGTAGAGGATGAAGTCAAGAAAGTGTCTTGCCCGGAATGTGGCCATGAATTCCCAGTTTAATATCATATCATTATTTTCGGGATGTGGCGGATCATCACTCGGCTACGAAATGGCAGGCGGCAAGATTGCCCTTGCTGTAGAGCAAGATGATCATGCCGCAGAAGTCTATAAAGCAAATTTTCCAACTACGACTATATATCATGGCGATATCAAAGAACTATCGATCGATGATTGTATTAAGATGGCAGGAATTAAGGTTGGAGAATTAGATATACTCGATGGTTCGCCACCATGTCAGGGGTTCAGCCAAGCAGGAAAACGATCATTTGTGGATGCCAGGAATCAACTTTATCACGAATATGCAAGACTGCTTATAGGGTTACAACCAAAGGTTTTTGTGATGGAGAATGTTTCTGGAATGGTTAAAGGTAAGATGAAGATAATCTTTGCTGATTGCCTAAGAGAATTAAAATCTTGTGGCTATAAAGTGAAAGTAAAGTTATTAAATGCTATGTATTTCAATGTGCCACAAAGCAGGCAAAGGCTTATATTTATTGGAGTTAGAAACGATTTAGGTATTGAGCCGAGCTTTCCTATTGCTGAAAACAAGATAATCACAGCATCAGATGCAATATATCTAGTAGAAGATCAAGGAATACCTTTAACGCCAGAGGCAAATAAATATTGGCCTCTGCTGAAATATGGAGAATCTGCATCCAAGTACCACCCTAAGCGCCATTTCTTCGGAATGATTAAAGTTGACCCTTGCAAGCCATCCCCAACCCTTACTAGGTCGGCTAAGGGGTCTTCGGTTGTTCACTGGAATAAAAGAAGGGCTTTAGGTAATAAAGAAAGGGCTGCTTTATCCTCTTATCCCAGTAGTTTCAAATGGATAGGAAGTCGATCAGAAATATATGATAGAATTGGCAATTCAGTTCCCCCTAAGTTCATGGAAGCCATAGCATTACATATCAAAACGAATATATTAAATCAA
>CEPX01054515.1_pt1 | contig 14094 bp, 14 predicted proteins | sample 361361 | NCBI WGS metagenome assembly CEPX01 (sample SAMEA2619974, study PRJEB7988) | marine metagenome | biome: marine biome (ENVO:00000447); feature: mesopelagic zone (ENVO:00000213) & marine oxygen minimum zone (ENVO:01000065); material: "saline water (ENVO:00002010), including plankton... | reverse complement strand
TAATCCGGCATAATCATCAAAAGTAGGATCGGTAAGTTGTTTGAATAATTCGGGTGGATATGCTTGAATATTAAGATAATCTACAGTTGAATCGGCTCCTGATTTAGGTCCGTAAAATTTATTTAAGAACAATTCCAATTCCTGGTCTTGATTAACCATTTTTAATCCATAAGTTGATACATTGACCGTTTCGGGAATACCGAATAATTGTTGGGCTACATAAGATTTTCCACTACCAGGACCACCAGCAAGAAAAATACCCTTGAATATTCCTGGGTCTCGGACTCCTTCGTTTAGTAAATCTATTAGTTTTATCACAAGCAAACTCCGTTTAGATATAATGATTCACTAATAAATATAAGAAAGGAAAAATATTAGAAGTTATTTGCGTCCTTTCTCATACGAATAATACCCCCCCGAATCTTGATTTATATCAGGTGTATTTAAAAACATAACAATACCTCTTTTTATATCTTCAAATTCTAAATATTTTTTATATAATTTTCTATACTCACACATCCATTTATAAATATCAATATTATCTGTTAAAACCGCCCCGCCCTTCCCAATGGGAACAATCTTATCAGATTGAAATGAAATAACTTGAATAGTATCTTTAATATACATATTTTTTGTAAATCTTGAAGTAGAATCCCATATTGATGTAGGTTTCAACTGATATATTCCTTCCCACTTTCCGCCCGTAAATTTATCATGAAAGGAAACTGAACATCTGGATCTTTTAATACTGTCTATAATTAATGAATCAACTCGTGAAGGAATACTAATTTCTTCTTCAATTCCAAAATATTTTAAACTTAAAAAAATACAATCATATGGATTGCTAAACAATATTGAATATTTACAATTAGTAAATTTACAAATTTCTTTTTCAAAAATATCTGTTATTTCTTTAAAATCGTATGAATCATAATCATACTCTCTATATTCTTTTTCTTTAAATATATCACCCATCTCCGAAATAGAAAATTCTGAAAATTCTTGTTTTACCTTTTCATGTACTAAACTGAGAGCACTTTCTAAATATGCATTTGCATCTCCATATTTAAATTTAAAATACATATCTTCTGCCTTATTTACTCTCTCGATAAAAGTCTCTCTATCATCACCCTTTATTGCTCTAAATGCCGTTTGGTGGTCCTTAGGATTTGTAATATCATGATCGAATATCGAAACCGTTCCTCTCATCTGTCTAAAAAACCATTTTATTTCAGAGTCTCTTGCTATATCAAAATTTCCTCTAACTTTACTTTTATGTAAATCAGCAACCTTCTGAACTATCAATGGAATTACCTTTTCTTGTTTTACCGAATCGAGTATGTGAATTTTTCTAGTAGAATAATTATTGGAAGTGTCCCAAAAAAAATGTTTTACTTTCCTTAACAATTCAGCCTTTGGGCTATTATATTCATCGGTTGAATTAATAACATCATCAGGATTAAAATTATATCCTTCTATCATTTTTTTATATTTTTTCAATCTATATGATCCGTTTTTAATATTTTTCTATATTCTTCAGTAGAAATTACATATGGTTGGTTGTTTTCAACCCCAACATCTACTTTCTCAAACCCCAAATTAGACCACAAATATAAATCTTGATGGACTTCGTTGAGTTCTTTCAATTTCACATACCAAAAATTATTTGGATTTAACATACATAAATTTAGACAAATACCCATCGGAATATTTACTAACTCGGACATAAAATCTATGCCATATTCTCTATCCCTAATACACATTCCAAAATGATATCCACTATAAAATAGGACATCTATATTATTATCTATTAATACTTTTTGCAATTCATTCGAATCCTCAATAATAAAATCATCACCATCAACTTTAATTTGATTCATGATATCACCACTAATTCCATGAATTATTTTTGTTCCTTTTTGGCGTTCAATTTCACATACTCTATTTAAAAATACCCCAAATGATTGAGTATCATTATTCATATCAGGAAATCTTTCAATATCATATGGTGGCCAGGATTTCCAATGATCTATAATAACTAAAGCAATTTTAAAATTCTTCAATACTACCTCTCCAAATGATTAAAATCTGATTGTTTTGCTAATTCTTGTATCTGAATTGGGTCATCTTTTGGATTACCATATAACTTAATTAAATGATGTTGATTATAAATTACTTTTGGTAATAACTTATTCACATATAGTTCATGTATTTTTTCTAGTGGAATATCACAAACTCTCTTAATTTCTTCAAGTATAGCGTTTATTCGTTCGCCATTATCTTTTATTTCATCATAACTCTCATCAAAAAGTTCTGGAAAAGTTTTAAACCCATATTCTTTTAATTTTTTTAATACACCAAAATCACCAACAACTATGAAAGGATTCCAAAGAAGTGCCTTCCATGTTTTCTCTGATATGTGGACATTTCCATCATCGAATGAAAATCTTGACTCCGTTACAATACTAAAATATGTCTGTTCAACATAACTTTGATCAACAAACCAATAAGATGTTTTACACCATTGATTAACTGATTCTGTATGTAATGATTCATCTATTGGTTCTATATCCAATACCAACGGAACATTATTTGAAACATATTCATCAATTTCATTAAAATATCCATATTTCTTATCTATATTATTAAATATCGTTTTTATATTCAATGGACTTATTAAATTGCCCTTATGTGGTCCCAATAGAGAAATAAAACCTTTATCTTGTAAACCTAATTGAAATAAACTATTGACCACAATAAGTCTATGACATTTTACAATTCTATTTAAACATAAAAAATATTTTGGTCTAACCTTATCTACCAATTTTTCTTGATACTCTTTACTATATGGAAATTGATCATATCCCTTATCTTTCATATTTCTAACAATTCTCTGTGGGAAAAGTCTGAAAGGTAAATGATGTGGACATAATTGATTACTATCTACACTTAACCAAAAATATTTTACCTTACCCAGTAAAACTAATTCCATCACATCCTCTAACTCATTCAATGATGTATTACCACATATACAGCAAAGTATGTTAGGTGTCCTCACCTCATCAACCATACTAACATTAATAATCACTTCAACACCATCTATAACGATGACCGAAAAATCATCCGTAGGCAATTTATTTAATATTTCCTTTACTCTATACATAACTTCTATGAGTGAATAAATTCATAGATAATACATGAAATAATTTTAAATTTGGATTAAAATAAGCAGTCACTACTGATACCCCCGATTCATAGTGAACAAAACAATCACACATTGAAAGTAATTTAATATCCATCAACACTTCTTCACCTAATTTTCTTCTATCAAGACTTCGAGAAAATTCATCTCTTATATTTCCCATGTCAATAAATCCATCTTTAATATAATAATGTGGTATCCTCTGACAATTTTGTGAAATTACATTATCGAAATTTGATTTGATATACTCTACTGCTTCATTTGAATCTGTTGCAAGATATATTTGAATTTTTTTATCACTATTGAATTTTATAACTTCATCTAACTTATTTTTATAATATTCAAGATTAAGATTTTCTTTTGCATTTATAATTTCAGTATAATATGTTCCACCTCTAATATGAACTCCAACTTTATACGAATCCACCAAAAAATTCTTATCATAAAAATCTGCAATTCTCTTTGACATGAAAGAATTAATTTTAATATATTTTTCAATAATTTGATTGGCTAATTTTCTATGATTATCATTCATTGGTTCATCTTCACAAATAGTTTTAACCAATCCAAAATGATTTGGAATTTCAGTTAATAATCTAATCCCACTAGTTTCTTTATAATCAGGATACTTCCAAATGTTAGATTGTATTTCCATTAAATCTTTTTCAGTTATATCATCTGGCAATACTGGTTCAAAATAATATTCCCACACATTATTATCATTGGAATCATAATAATTAGATTCATCAGACCACCCCATTATTGGAATTATTTTATTTTTATCACAATATAATAAATTATCAAGTGTCTCCATAAATGAAGATGCAAATCCATATGTATTTGCCTTAATTATTAACTTATCCATTTAATATGCCTTCCAACTTACTAATAAAATTTTTCTCAGGAATTATATATTCGGAATATAATAAATGCTGATTATATTCAATCTTATTTCTTACTGACATAAAAAGTTCTTTTCTATTACTATTACTCATTTTACAAATTTTTTCAATTTCTAATACAATATGTTCAATTCTATTTTTATATGGTCTCTCTTCCATAATATCATAACTCTCATCAAATAGTTCTGGATAAGTTTCAAATCCAAGTCCTCTTAAATACTCCAATGTTCCTTTATTACCATTAATAATAAATGGATGACCAGCTGATATTGGATTATAAGTTTTTTCTGATATATGCATTGGTCTCCAATTATATAATGATTCATAACCCAATTTAGTTTCAAATACTACAGAAAACCAAGAATCATTATAAAATTTGTCAATATTACTGTTTCTCTTCAAAAATACTTGATCTTCAGTTTTATTAACCATTTTATCACGGCCCTCTAAATATTTATTTTCCCATCCCACACTAATATGACCAAAATCATATATTTTTTTCTCGTGTAATGCGTTCAAAAACTTCCCCCTCGGTTTATTTCTTTTGTTATTCATACACAAAAAAATTTTAGAAGGATTATGTGGTTTTATAATATTAAATTCATTTAATAATCGATTATTCATAGTTATATATGAAAAATCTATTCCAATTACATTTATGGGATCGTATATACCAGATGGTTTGGTTGTAAAAAAAGTATCATTATCGGAAACCATTTCAAAATTCAACCATTTTTTATAATTTTCTTCTATATTCAAATCAGCATTACAATAAATAATTTTTTGTGGATCAATATTATATTTTACAATTTTTTTATGTATATAATCGCATATAGACCTAAATGCTGACTCGGTTGAATTTACAAATAAACAAAAATCTCCATTAATTGTAACTTTACTTATTTTATCAAAATCAATATTATTTAAAGCTTCGGTCCCTCTAACTGTATATATATTCGATGGTATAATATATTTTTCAATTATATTATAAATCCTAAACAATACTGGAGAATATTCATCATATGTACCTTTACTCATTCTTGATTCAGTTCCTCATTCGACTTTAAAATCATATCCTTAATTTTATTATATTCTGTATTTGTAAACTTAAAAAAATGTTTATAGTTATAAATTAATATATCTTCCATGCTCCAATACCAATCATCCAATTCTTTTCTTGACATATTAGTAAGTCTAAGTATCTCCTTATTTACTGCCAATCGTCTTTCCTCATAAGTTTCTAATTCATCGTAAGATTCGTCTATAAAAGGATGAAAAGTTTTAAAACCCCACTCTTTCAATTTTCTTAAATTATGAACTGTACTTACTAATATAAATGGCAAATAAGTTACAAGTGATTTAAATGTCTTTTCAGTAATATGAATTTTCTGTGGACTCTCGCCATCAAATCCCAATCCCCAATTAGATTCTGTAATTATATTAAAATAACTATTAAAATGTGGTGTGATATTTAAATAATCTTGTAATCCATTATATCTCTCACCCTTATGAACTTTCAAATCATAACTATATGGTATTAACTGATTTGCCTTGTTTACAACATCATCTCCATATATTTCTCTATAATCGATTGGCCAATACTGACTCGGTGTTTCAAAGTTTTCAAAATTCAATTCATCTACTCCACTATCCTTTGGTTCAACTCCACCAAAAAAACTCGTAATCCCATTTTCTAATAAATTATTCTTAATTAAAAACATAAGTAAATCTACCCTATGATCTTTAATATTATTATTAAATGAAACAAATTTAAATTGTCTATAAAATCCGCGTGAATTATTAAATAAATCAGTTATACCCTTATCATAATTTCCATATATCCATTTATAAATATTTGTTGCAAATCTATTAAAAACTTTAAAATCGTGTTCAAGATTTAATTCTTTTTTATCTTTATTTAATAATGTCTCATTAAGTATAAATTTTATATTTTTATTTTCTATCCCAGAAGATTTGATTAATTGTTTTAATTCATCAAAATATATATCACCATTTTTATCATAATGCCAATCTGCAACATCAGGATAAAATAATATTAATGAACACCTCGAAATTTTCAAATCTGAAACTATCTTTTTGTGAGATGTCAATTTACTTGATAATATATTATTTAATGTCTTTTTTGAATCTAATGTCTCATAAAATATTATATATTTTTCTTCTGTTGGAACTTGGTAAACAAGATTAATTGCTTTCAAAAATGATGATAGTGAAATCTGGGAATTATATTTTGTTTCTGTAATATTTGGTTTTATAATATTTAAACCAAACATATATTCGTAGAAAGGATCATTTTCTGGAACATTTGGTGGAATTAACTTTTCATCATTTCCATCTGTTTGTCCAAGTACATCACTTAAAAATAATAAATTAATCATTAACTATTTCCGAAAATAATATTTTAATCATTTTTCTTAAATTAATATTCAACAATACTTTCTGATTATATTCTATGGTGTTCCTTAACCCCAAAATCTTTTTATGTAACTCAGTTTCAGGTAAATTACACACTCTTTCCACCTCACTCATAACAAATGATAATCGTTCTCGATCATCTTCAATATCATCATATTTTTCATTGAATAAATCGGGAAATGTCTTAAACCCAAAACTTCTAAAAAACTCTAAACTCTTATATGTTCCTAATAAAATAAAAGGATGAAGTATAGCAGGTTTTATAGTTTTTTCAGTAAGTCTTGTCACCCCCGTTTCCTCAGTTGAAAATGTGGTTTCAGCAATAAGACTAAAATAAGTTTTAACATAATGTTCTTTTTTTGGCATTTCATTAAAATATTGTGGATATCCAACAACCGCACTATCAATACTGACGGGTAAGTTATCAATGAAGTTTGATTTTTCAACGAACTCTTGTTTTTCTTCTTTTGATATTGGATAATCAAATATAAATTGTGAAAGTCTATTTCTTAATTCTTCTTTACTATCTCTGTCTCTATTTACAGCAGAAAATAATGCATATTTTTCTAACCCACGATTATGAAGTTCGTATAATCCTGCCAATCTATGATCATGTAATACTGCATTATAATATAAAAATTTATAAGGTCGTTTTTCTTCCATAAAAGACAAATCTAACAACCATTTTTTAAATTCTATTTCTGGTAACTTTCTTTCATAAAAACTTAAATCAGTAATGTTAATTAAATCTCGTTGTTCTGACGCAAAAGTATGTCCAAATTCTGTATTACTAAGTTGAATCCGATATGCATTATACATCAATTCATGACAAAAACCTATCAAATTTTTTTGAGATGAATTATAAGAATTACCAATTACATATATTCTGTTTTTATCATATCCTTGTTTTTCAAATTCATCACCTATCAATTCTATTTCACTACCACAATGTTCCACTCTCCTATCAATAATAATTCTCATGTTAGGATTTGAATTAAATTCTTCCAAGCTCGGAAATAATTCTTTACTATCATTTTTTAATTCCGTAGAATTGTATAAATGTTGAAAAATTATATCCCCCTTTACAAACCATAGATGATATTTTTCTTTACCAGTATTTCCACTTTTCTTAACAAACCCATAAATACTATCAACACTACCACCACCTACTGTAAAAGCATAATCTTTAAATGATTCATCATTCAAAACAAAAGATCCACCGTGTTCTTTTGTCCAAATTTTTAAATATTGCTTACTCATTTATTTTTCCAAAATATTGTTCTAAAACCTCCAAGGAAGTTTTTTTAATATCAATATCAGTTTCTAAATTTCCAATATCATATTTCCATTTTCCAAAGTTAATTTTTTTATTGTATATTTTTGATATTTCGCCCATAGTAAATTTTTTAGATGATAATAAATAATAAATTCCATTTTCATAGGATTCTATCGTATCATACACATCATCAAACAAAATAAAATCATTAACAGAATCTTCTGTCAATGTAATATCTTCACCGTTCATTAATTTGTATATTGAATTCTTTTTCATATTATCACCTACCATACAGGATGGCCTAATAATTAAATAATTTTTACTAACATCCTGTACCATAAATTCGCAAATTCTTTTCATTACAACATAGGTGTTTATATCGGGTGGACTTTGACAAGTTGAAATAAAAATAAATTTATCATGTGATATTTTTAATAAATTCTGAATTAAAACAATATTATCCTCATAGCATTTTTTATTTACGAAATCCAAGTCATCTCTATTTTGATTAAATGCACAATGTATAATCAAATCATATTTTGTATTATAATGAATTTCATTAAGTGGATTTTTTCTTGTTATGCAATCAGAATTTTCATATTTTTTTTCTAAGAAAGAACCAAGTCCACCATTAGTTCCTGTTATTAAAACTTTTCTATTCATTTAAATGAATTATACCTATAATTTAATTTATCAAGATTATTAACATACCATTCTGCTGTCTCTGCAATACCCTCTTTAATAGATACCTCAGGTTCAAATCCATATGATTTAATACGCTCAGTATTCAATAATCTTATTTTATCCCCAACTGAATTACCTTCTACTGTTAAATCTCCGTGGCCACCACCAAATGTTATAGTTGTATTGAAATATTCTGCAATTTCTACTGCCAAATCTCTTATAGTCAACCCAACACCACTTCCAAGATTTACTGGATCAGATATTTTATTTTCTACTGCAAAAATCATTCCTCGTGCAACATCTCGTGCATGGATAAAATCTCTTATAGGTGAACCATCTCCTAACACTGCTAACTCATCATTTTCATGTGCCTTTCGTATTAGTGATGGAATAACCATAGAATTTTCTAAATCAAAATTATCCCATTTACCATAGACATTTGCTGGTCTAACAATAGAAATATTATCCCAATCGTGTTGAACTTTATAACCTTCCGCCTGTAATTCTCCCATTCGTTTTGCCCAACCAGGTAGCCTGTCATTTTTAGATGGGAAAGATGACCAAACATCATTTTCATTCATTATATCTGCCGGACTATAAACTCCTACAGAACTTGTATATAAATACCAATCAACATTTGCCCTAAATGCCGCTTCCATCATATTGGTATTAAACCTTATCATTGGAATAAAATAATCTAACGGTTGAGTAGTAGACATTTTAGCAGAACCTTTTATTCCTGCCACATGAAAAACATAATCCATACCATTACATACTTGTTCACAATTTTCATAAATAGTCAAATCAACTTTATGAAATTCAACTTCATCAAAAAAGTCTATTGGTTCATCAAGTGATGCAACTCTAACTTTTGCACCCCTTTTAAGTAATAACTGAACAAGTTCTCGTCCAACCATTCCAGTTCCACCTGTTACTAATACATTTTTATTTTTTAACATTTTTACACACCTCACTTATAAAATTAATATCTTCTATTTCTAATTCTGGATAGTTTGGTAAGAAAAATCCTCGTGAATGTATTTTATCTGCAACTTCACCATGAAATTCACCAAATCTATTCACCCAAAATGGATGTAATCCAAGATTACCTGCACTAAATATACGAGTTTCTATACCATTTTCTACCAATCTATTAACAACCTCTTTTCTATGTTCTTTACTTTCTGCTAAAGCTCCGAATGAAATACTACACGGATTATCATCTCCCCAATCTTGAAATTCAAAATGTCCATCTAATTGTTTTGCATATTCAATATGATTTTCTGTCCTCATTTCTGATATCCAATCTGCCTTTTCAACTTGCATCAAACCTAAATATGATTGTAAATCAGTTGAACGTAGATTAAAACCAGGAACTAAAAAAGTAAATGGTTCATGAAAACTATCAACATTATTATCATTCATTTTCTGTTTATATAAATCTTTTGGTAAATCCTTACCCCAACCATGACTCCTCAACATTAACAACATATGATATAAATCTTCATCATCTGTATTTATCATTCCACCCTCAATAGTTGAAAATTGATGACCAAAGTAAAATGAAAATGTAGACATATCTCCAACTCTACCAACCATCGTTCCATCTTCATAACTTGAACCAAGTGCTGCACATCCATCTTCTAACAATGGAACATTATATTTTTGTGATAATCTCAATAATTCTTCTTTATAATGTGGAACACCTAAAACTTGAACAAATATTATAGCAGAAATATCTTCCGTTTTTAGAAGAAATTCTGTTTGTTCCAAATCAATACCAAATGTTTTTTTATCTGCATCAACCATAACAGGTTCTATTCCAAATTGTAACAACGGTGAAATGGTAGTAACCCAACCAACTGATGGAACAATCACTTTACCATTTAACTTACCGAGTTCTTTTAATGCATATATCATTAAAAGGTTTGCAGAAGAACCTGAATTTACAAATACAGAATACCTTGTTCCTATATATTCTGCCCATTTTTGTTCAAACTCAACTGTGAGTTCTCCTTTGGTTAATCGTGGATATTTTTTTAACCACTCAATTAACCTCTGTATTTCTACTTCTGTTATTGTTTCTTTTGCTAAAGGATATTTTATTTGTATATCCGTATGTTGAAAATTATCCATAATTATTTCACCCCAAACATAAGTCTAGTTTTTCCTTAATTTGTTTATAGTTCCCATCACACATTGTATATTCATCTCGTAACAAAACCTCTTTATTATGTAAAATAATATCCATTTGTGATAGAAACAATTTATGTCTCTCATCAGGATTCATATTAATTATTTTAGTAAGTTCTCTAATAATAATTGATAGTCTATCTCTCCACTCAAATTCATCATCATACGACTCGTCAAATAAATCAGGAAAAGTTTTAAACCCTAATTCTCTTATATAATTTAAATGACCCTGACCTGCCAAAATCATAAATGGAAGTCCATATGCAACTGGAATAAAAGTTTTTTCTGTAAACCCTAAAAAATCATTATCATGTGGTACATTCTCTCCCACAATCATAAAATAACAATTATCAAAAATTATAGGATCATTTAACCAAACATCTTGAGAGGCACGGCTCACATAACCATATTTTAAATAATCATTTTCTTCAAACTGTTTTAATATTTCTATTCTATCTATTCGATCAGACTGACCATTCAAATTAATAAAAATCTTTGATGGAGTATTTACATATCTATTTTCTGTAATTGTTTCTATATCAGGAAAATCAAACAATTTTCCAACTTTAGAATGGTTGGGCTCCATTGCAGTTATTTGTAATCCACCAGTAGCCAAGCTTGTAGTCCATTCCAACGGGGTGGCATTTATATTTCCAAAAACATTCATCTTAGAAACATCATTTTTATATAATTCACTGTATTTACTTTCAACACCACTTTCAGCAATAAAAACGAACACCCTTGACCTATCCAATCCATATTCTTGTACTCGTGAATGTAAATTAGATATAAAATGCATCATGTCGTGTGGTTCTGGATTAAGTACGACAAGTATTTTATCTTCTTTTACTGCGGTCTTAATATCTTCAACATTTTTCCAAAAGTTGGTATAAACTATTCTATCTACATATTTCCTCAATATATCTTGAACTTTATTTCGCATTATAATGATCACCCCATTCAATTAATAATGTAACTAATGAATCATATTTTGAAAGTGGTTGTCTTTCATATGCATGTTTAAACGCAGGAAAAATATCATCTGACTCATCTAAAACTACCACATCAACTCGTTTTAATAAATTTCTATATGCTTGAGTGTGGTCTTGTGTATGTTGTTCTCCCGCATCTAAAGGAACTCTACTTCCTATTGATGTTCTTATAATAACTCTTGGTTGAAATTGACCTTCTGATATAATATTAATTTTATCTAAATGATTTACCAATTGATTTGTGGCACATATTAAAAAATCAAATCTTGGATAGCAAGTAATTGGAACAAATCCTCCAAGTGCCATCCCCATAGACATTCCCATTTGAACATCTTCAAATACAGGCAACTCCACTAATTTATCTTCGGGAACAGTTTTTGTGGTATTATACATTGCATTACCACTATATTTAACTGCCTGTCCAAGAAAAATAGTATCATCTTTTTTCCCTAACCATTCCATTGAACGGATTATTTCATTTTTATATTTCAAATCCAAATGTTTCAACATTTCTGCCTCTTGAAACTTTTGCATATCTTCTTTTTGTTTTGTTAAACTATCTACCATCATATACTCCTAAAATAATACCCAGGCTCCAGATCCGTGATGTGGAAACCCTCGTTCATATTCATAAAAAATCACATCATCTGGTACTTCTTGTTTCTTACCCCAAGTTTCATCAGTAGGTGTATTAGTTGAAAGATTATTATCTTCCACTACAAACTGTAAAGGTAAATCAAAGTTTTTTGCATATTTATAACATAAATGAAATTCACCAGTTTCAAACGCCATATCTCCAACGAAACTCCACACTCTCCTTTTAGAGCCCTTTCTTTTTAATGCCATAGCAACACCGAGCGCCTGTGGAATAATTCCACCAACAATTGCAGATATAACAAAATTATGTTTTTTATTCATAACTTTCATACTATGACCTCGTTTTATTTCATTCATTAACCAATCAGGTGAAATTCCATGTAATAATGCATGATAATGGTTTCTCCATGTAGAAAAAACCCAATCATCAGGATGAACATATTGAAAAATTTCAATAAGTTGTTCTTCATTTCCTTTTGATAAATGAACTGGACCTAAAACAGAACCAGTTTCCCACTCTTCTTTTGCATCTAATTCAAACTGGTTAAGTTGTTCCTTTGTCCAATTAACTTCTTTTACTTTTTTCAAATAACTTGGTATTTTCATTTCATTTCCTCAAAATTTAAAATTAAAAAGTTCAATATCTTCTTCATACCATTTTAATATTTCTTTTTTAGTATCATTATCATAATATTTTCTATATCTATATTTTTCCTTTGGTAATAGATCTTCAAGTGGTTTACCAAATTCATTATTACCCACTTGTTCCCAACATGCAGTTCTATCTTTTCTTTCATCTTGAATTACCAAATTCTTTTCCTCGAATCCGAGATAATCACAAAAAAACTTTTTAAATTCATTATTCAAATCATCAAATTGTAAAAAATAATAACTTTCTTTAAATTCAATCAAATGGACAGTCTCCCATATATCTTTACCTACCAAATAAACTTTACAGCCACCATCTACACTTTCACCACTCATCAAATTTTTCCTGAACTCTTTTCTAAAAAGTTCCTCATCCATTTGCCATACTTTTTTATAACCCTGCCATTGGATTTGTCTCCAATTTGCCGCGAGTAAAGATATATACCTATCATATGGATTTCTAATAATAGTAGCAACTTGATAATTTAAAATCTCATCTCCCATTATTTTCTCATACTCAAAATATCTAGAATGTCTATTTGTCATGATGCCCTCATCATATTTTTCATAATTTTCATCACAAAATTTATAATCAAGAAATTCTATTTTTTCATTATTACTAAACAGCCCATAATAAGGAATTTTAAAATTATCTATAATTTTGTTTAATGTTCTTGTTCCTGTAAGTGGAATTTCAAGAAATAATATTCCTTTCTTATCAAAATCTTTATTTGGAATATTTTCTTTTTTAATAATTGGCATTACTTTACTACCTCTTTTAATAAATTTTTATCAATCTCATGAATAAATCTTCCCAAATGAGAAAAATTATATAATAATATATCCTTTATATTCCAATACATATCATCAACTTCTTCAAGTGATAAATTACCCAATCGTTTTATTTCATCACAAATCATATTCATTCTCTTTACATAATTTCTTTCATTATCATACTCTTCATTAAATATAGAAGAAAATGTTTTAAACCCCCACTTCTTTAATACTTCCAATGTTTTATATTGACCTACCACAATAAATGGTTTTAAACATGCAAATGATTTATATATTTTTTCATCGATGTAAATACCATCATTTTCAAATCTCGAATTGGTAATAACATCAATATAAGAATGAAAATATAATACTATATTTAAAAAAGTA
>CEPX01415109.1_pt1 | contig 14102 bp, 11 predicted proteins | sample 361361 | NCBI WGS metagenome assembly CEPX01 (sample SAMEA2619974, study PRJEB7988) | marine metagenome | biome: marine biome (ENVO:00000447); feature: mesopelagic zone (ENVO:00000213) & marine oxygen minimum zone (ENVO:01000065); material: "saline water (ENVO:00002010), including plankton... | reverse complement strand
CTAGAGTAAAAAATTATTTGGGGCTGTGATCTAGCTTGGAATGATACCAGGCTGGGGGTCTGGTAACCGGAGTTCAAATATTCTTAAGGGAACTGGAAATTCCTTAAAATTTGAAAGTCTCCGCGGCCCCATTTAATCTTTATAACCTCCAAAATGGCATATACGGCTACAAGGATAAATGAAAAAAAACTCTAAATATGGAACAGATGATTTAGATATATATCTTAGAGACATTAGAAATATGCCTGTATTATCCAGAGAAGAGGAAGAGAAATATGGAAGATTAGCAGCTAAAGGAAACATATATGCAAAGGAAAAACTAGCTAATTCTAATCTCAGATTTGTAGTTAAAATTGCAAAAGGATATCAAAATCTTGGTATGTCTTTAGGAGACTTAATACAGGAAGGAAATACTGGCTTAATGGAAGCGATAGAACGTTTTGATGTAGACAAAGGCCGTTTTACTACTTATTCTGTCTGGTGGATAAAGGACTATATTCTTAAAGCGCTTGATGAAAAGTTAAGAACTATAAGACTTCCAGCTCACAGGTCGCGGAAATTAGCTTATATAAAAGAAATGCAAGGTGAACTTAATCTTGAAGAAATTGCAAAAAGAGTTAAAATGTTAGAAACTGATGTAAGGCATTTACTAAGAGTTTCTCAGGCACATATTCCTTTATCCACTCCTATCGTCAATGATGATAAACCTGAAACGCTTGAAAGTAATATTAAAAGCGAAGACTATGAAACACAGCAAGAAACTGTAGAATATAATGAATTTAAGGCAGAAATAAATGAAGTTTTAGACACATTAACTGAAATAGAAGCAGGCATATTAAGATATAGGTTTGGGCTCAATGGAATAGCTCCATTGACCTTGAAAGAGGTAGGAGAAATATATAAGCTTTCGAAAGAAAGAATAAGACTAATACAAAAAAGAGCTTTAAAGAAATTAGGAGATTTTGATAATATAGAAGCTTGGATATTAGATGATTATGTTGATTAAAAAGTGAAACTTTCTTATCTTTCTTCAAGTCGAACATGTGGTCCACTTGTATCGAAAGTATAAATACATTTGGAAACTTTAGCATCGTCTCTTTTAGGTCTGATAATTTCAACATTATACTCCTTTGTAAATAATTCCCAAAAATCATCTGTATCTGCACGATTACCTCCAAGACTGGTAGGTATGTAACCATGAGGTGTATACATAGTAGTAGGAGTTCCATAATCAAATATTAATTCAATTCCGCCTGACTCTGATGGAAATGAACCTTCTACAAGTGCATCTACTAATCTTATTGGCTCACCACCACTTTGTATCCATAATTCTCTAATTCTATTTAAGACGTTAATACATTCCTTTTTACTTGGTGTTTTAATCATTTTATACCATTAAAATAGGCTTTATTTTATAAATCTTTTTGGTTTAATTTCAATCTGAAAACAATTCAACAAGCTCTTTATCGATAACATAAATACAAACTTGTCTTGCTCCTTGCTCGCTATAGCCGAACTTTTCCTGGAGATTCTTAAATAACAGTCCAACTTCATTCCTTATCCTTTTGTCATAGCTGTTAAATAAGTCTGTGCCATATTCTTTTATAGCTGTCCTGAAGCTATCATTATTTACAAATGGGTCAAGCACATTCTGTTTCAGGCTGTTATTGTACCTTTCAAGAAGCACATTGTACAATTCAGTTTCGATAATATCTTTGCCGCCTGCGATATCCTGCACAGTTTTTGTAACATATTCATTTAGTATATCATTTCTAAAATCAGCAATGTTATCTTCATCTTCAAGAAATGTATTCTCTTCAAGCAATCTATTTTCAATAGTTTCAAAAAAGGTTTCTGTAACTTCTATTTTCTCTTTAGTATAGGGGCAAACTATAGTTGTACCTATATCACAGGTCATAGCATGCAGATAATTTTGAATATCATGCGAAACCTGTTCTTCATTATAATAAAACATAGATTCTTTTACTTGCTGCAGGGCAGTGTAATCATATAGGTTTTCTAAATGAGTAAGGAAATCGTCTGGGATCTCCTTCTTAAGCTTAACATCACTGAAGAAACTCACTACATCCTCTATATCAATCAGCTCAGGCATAGTAGCAAACTTTGAATAAAATTCATTGAATATCTGCAGAGACTCTCTCCCTGAAAAGCCCTTTACTCCTTCAGTTTCACCCTCCTTTATTATATTTCTTCTGGTCTTCTGGTCCAGAGTATGCCTGTCCTCTTCGATAAGCCATATAGGAATTACACCAGTGTATATCTCCATCTTAAGGAGCATAAGATCAGGGTCGCAGAAGTCTTCATACTCGCTAGGGTCGGATATCCAATAAGATACAGCTTCCGATTCTTCTTCAAGTCTTGAGGAAACAATCACTTTGGCAAATGATTCAAGCGCGCCTGGTAGGAATTTGTCATCAATGCCTGAGCCAAATAGATTTCTGTATATATCCACCTCAGTATTATAATCTAGAATATAAGGAACATTAATTCTAACTACTCTATCTTGAAAAGATTTATCATTATCTATTACCTCTTTGTCTTCAGGGTTTAATAATGTTATAAAGAGAGACTGAATATCCTCTTCTATATGGGCGGCTACCTTATGGACTCCATCGCTGATAATTCCATGAAGATTCTTAAGGCGTTCCTTGTTTTTTGACTTAACATCCATTATTGCATAAATGCCGTTATTGGTCTTTGCCAATGTTGAATAAACATATGCAACTGCGTTGCTGTCCCTAAACAGAGTATTTATCCAGCTTTGCAGCATAGGATTTCTTATAGGTTGAGTATCTAACTCGTCTCCAGGGTTAAAAATACTAATGCCATTGCCTAACTTTCTGTTGAACTTATACCTGCGGGCATGCAGCATTCCCAATATATCTGAAGGAGACACATCATCATGGTCATATAATGTTTGGTATAATGATGTGCAGATAGCGCAAGGAGTATGTTTGAATACCCATTCATATTCTTTTTGGCTGAATAATCTTTCTAAGAAATCCTTATCCAGGATTACCTCTTCAAGAAGCTGTTTGCGGAATTCCCTTGGCACTTGCAATATTGGATGGTCATGGCTTGGGCAGGGAACATCCACAGATTTATCAGGCAGACCTATTTGAAAGTGCGAATCAAATTGTTCTGGGCCTTTGTTTTTCTGAGTCTGGTAAATCCGTTCCACAAGTTCCTCAATAGGAGCCTGCTTCATGCCGCCTAATTTCTCTATATCAACTCGCCATATGGTTTCATACATAAATCCTTCTTCAAGCTTGGTATATTCCTCAAGCCTCTGGAGTAGATTGTTTAAAAAAGTGCTTTTACCGCTTCCTGGAGGGCCTTCAAAGACTAAAATCTTCCTGTCTATTCCATGCTTAAGGGAATCAGTAAGCCTTATCAACCTGTTTGCAAAAAGCCTGTCAGCAAAGAAAGGAGTTTCAAATCCGTCAACAAACAGTTTGCTGCAGTCATATTTTATATAGCTGATTGATTCTGGGTCGCTAGAATACTCATTCGTTCCTTCAGGAACATAATGGTGAACCATGTCATAGAATAATTGGAAAGCATTTCTTAAAATCTGCTTAGGATCTTTCGCAAGATCCTGTAGGAACTGGTCAAAAGAAATATTCTTCTGTTTATCTTCCTTTTGGAGCGCTTCTCCAAGATTATTCAAGGTTGCCTTAATAGTTTTATTATGCATCTTTCTTTTCTAACTTTTTATCTTTGATTGTGTAAATAATCTCAACAGGGTTCCCTTCCCTGAGTTCATGAGTGTTAAGCTGAACCTCTTTACCCCATAAATATTCTATCCCTATCATTGTATTAGGTATAAGCTCAGGAACAAGCCGCTTTCCCTCAAAATGATGGACAAGATATAACGTGCCGTCATCTTTTGTATTCTCCTCGTCTATTGTGATATGGGGCGGATGCGCTAGTGTATCAAGAACCATTGCTTTATAATCCTCAGCTTTCCTGCTCTTAATATAGTACTCCCAAACATCATCATTAAAATTAGCTCTTCTGCCTGTCACAAATAGTTTATGTTTGTCAACAAAATCTTGGTCAACAAAAGTGTTAATAAACATAAAATCATTAAAATTCTCTCTAACATCAAATAAAAAATCCATGCCAGCTTCTGTCTTTTTATCGAAAGATTTCCTTGTTTCAATATCTCTTGTTCTCTCAAACTCATAGGACAGCTTTCCTTTATCAGCCTGTTCCTCAATAAACTGGAAAAGCCTCATGCCTACAGCATAAGCATTAAGCCCCACTCTGGGAAGAGAAGTTACTGTTGCATTGATAGCAGCATAATCAACCTCATGGCCATTTATCCTTTCATCAGCCATGAATAGCTTTTCATGCCAATAGCTTGCCCAGCCTTCGTCTATAATCTTGGATCTTCCTTGGGGAGCAAAATAGATAGCTGTATCCCTCACAACCTGCATAACAGACTTCATCCAGTTATTCTCTTCATTATTAAGAAAAGATGAATTCTCCATAAGAAATTGTATTAAATCCTTTGGCTTTTGCTTCTTTTCTTCTTTATGCTTTTCAAACAAGGCATCAAACTCAGGATACTTTGTTTTAACTTCTGAGAAGAATATAGGTTCGGCCTGCTCTTTGTTTTCTCTTAAAGCCTCATTATATTTTTCTACTTCTTTCAAGTATTCCTGCATGCTTTCTCCTTTAATCTTCTGTAGGAAAGTATCAAAATAAAAATCCAGCCTGCTTGGGACAGTATCTTTAGGCAAATACAACGATGAAAGCTCTTCATGATAGGCAACAAAATTATCAATTCCTCTTGTGAACTCAATAATGTAATCAACCCATCTTCCATGCTCTGACCTGAGCCCTGCTATCAGCCTTTTGTCAGCAAGAGCCTTGCCAACAAAATCATCGTTCCATGTTGGGCTAAAGAATGTGTTATTCTGGAAAAAGTCAATATGCCCAAGCACATGGTAAAATATCATCACATTCATCCAGTCAGGATTGTTATCATTATAAAATGAGATGGCTGGGCGGGAATTTATCACAGACTCATAAGGATTATGAGGGAATAGTTCATATTCTTTCTTCCCGCCGACTACTTGCAGGTCATGCACCCAATAGTCATAAAGAGTAGGCACCATAATCTTTGGGCGCAGTTCAAGCATGTCCTGGTTTGTAACAATATATTCTAAAGATTCATCATCAAACTTAAGGCCTGCACCTCTTGCCCTAACCTTGCACTCTTCCATGATTTTTTTTACATGCTGGTCAATTAGTTCCATTTTCAGATACCAATCTTCTTATGCCTTCAATTATTCTGTCTTCATCAGCCTGTTCAGTTATTCTATCAAGGCGAACTAAATCTTTCTTCTTAAGAATTTCTGAGTTATTTAGATACTTCCCAAAAGCAGTATCCATCATATTACTGACAACAGTGATACCCAACCTGTTAGTATAGGAAAACATATGCCTTATTTCATCAATAGTCTCTTTCCCTTCATTATCCCAATCTCCGCCGTCTCCTCCATAAAATACATAAATGTTATAGTCTTTTGCAAGATTGTCTTCATCTACAATCTTGTTAACAAGCTTGAAAGAAGAAGCAATTCTTGTGCCGCCGGCAACAGCGGAATTATAATATGTATAAAAATCTTCAACTTCCTTCGCGTCTGTATCATGGAGTATAAACCTTGACTCAACCATGTCCTTATATTGGTATACAAGCCAGCTGTATATCATTACATGCTGAGAGCATACGATATCAGTAGGCCTTCCATACATTGAGCCGGAATAATCTCGAAGGAAGAAAACAAGCGCCTGCGATTCATAATCCATTTCTTTGGAAAGAGTATGATATATATAATCTCTTGGATTAACCAAAAGGTCAGCAGGATCTATTTCTTTGTCAGGATCAATCCTTTCCAGGCTGATATTTGTCTTGAGTATCTGCTTAAGAGTTTCTTTCTTATCAAGAACCTGCCCTGATCCCCTGTTTTTGTCAGTTAAGTCATAAATAAATTTCTTTAGTGATCTTTTTTTCCCTTTTGGCTTGATATTAGGGAGCTTGAATTTTTCAGTTAAAATCTTTCCTAAATCAAAAGCGCTTGATCCAACCTCATGGTTTTCCCCTTCACCGCTTCCTGCTCCGCCAGGTCCAGGCCCGTCTTGGTCATGAATAGGAGATTCTCCTATAATCTCTCCTTCCTCTCCTTTGCCTGAACCGCCGGTTGATTCCTCTCCATCTTCCCCTTCTTCCTGGTCTTCAGAATCTTCTCTGGTATCATGATAAAATTTATCCTCGGTTGTGGTGGGCACTATAACCATTCTGTTCCCACCCTTTCCAGGCCTGATAATCCTTCCTATACGTATTTTCTTTGGAAAACCGTCACTCTCGCGCTGCTTATCGCGCTCCAGTAAATCATCAAGTGTATTTAACTTTTGATAATTAGGAGCTACTAAACCCGAATCTGGAGAACTCATATTACTTATTGCATATTCTTTGCCTAAGAATAAAGAAGTTCCTTGTCTTAACACTTCATGTGTTCCTCTGAAGCTTAACTCTTCTCTAATTAGCTTCTCATGTTCAGGGCTAATGCCTTCTCTTTTATAAGCTTCAAAGATTTTGAGAAGCTTTGAATCATCTTCCATTAACCAAAACCTCTTTAAGCTTCATTCTCATGAGTGCAGAAATACTCAATAGTCTTTTGAGCGCATGTTTTACAGTAATCTAGCTTATCAATCATAGTTTCAATTATGCGGCTATAAAGATTTCTGTTCTCTTCATTTGTTCTGTTTGCGAGCGCTCCAACCAGGCTTTTAGCTCCTGCAACATCAGACTGCAGCCTGACATCAGTTACAGCTTTCACGAGCTTATTATTATCCATGAAGTTATACTCTGGCTCAGTTGAAACTTTCTGCCCGTAGATCTTCCTTATTGTTGTTCTAAAAGACTCTTTTTGTTCCTCATTTTTGAGGCCAAGCCTTTCCTCAACGCTTTCCACATATTTCTTGTCAATCTGTATTGCTTTTAGCTCTCCTGTCTGTGGGTCGCGGTATTTCCACATATTATCAGTCCCAAGATCTTCTGCATCAATACCAATTATCATGTTAACGTAATTCATTACATCATTTCGTATAGCGCTTGGCTCATCCATATAGGCATTGAACATGGTAGTCATAACTCTCTCGCGGTACAATGTTTTTGCAGTACCCAAATCTTCAATGAATTTCCCTCTTAACTTTTGGTCAGTAACATAATCCAGAATAACCTGCTCAAATGCATTAAATACATCTTCAGCATAGATGCATTGGCCTTCCTGGGTTTCTGAACTCTCAATCAAGAACTGCATAGACCTTCCAAGGTTTCTATGACCAATGCCTCTCTGCCCAAACCTCCTTGTAATATCAGAATCCCTTTTTAGAGTGTCAATAACTTCTGTTAATGTTTTAATGCTTTTTTCTCCTGCAACCTCTCCAGCGGCAAGCTTCATCATCTCAATAGGAGTCAGCTTATCTGACTTAGGCAATCTTGTCAATACAGAAGCAACAGATAGTGCATGAATCAGATTAGGATCTCTATGCAGGCTTTCTCCTGCCATGGTTGTCTTAGGGCCGCTGCCTAAGGCATACTCAGTTAATTCATTCTGAAGCTGATAGTTAGTATTATGTCCAACATAGCAGACTCTACACCTGTCAATAATAGGAGCTTCCTGCTGTTCTTCACGGAACCTGTTAAACTCATCATTGTTGCTTGTGGCGATAATAAAAGTGTCAATAGGCCACTTAAACCCATCGATCTCAATATTCCTGTTTTGTATCACACCAAGATAAACCTGTACAAGGTCCTTTTTATTCTTAAATAATTCATCACTGAAATGGATTCCTCCCCCAGCAACTCTTGCCAAAGCGCCTATACGCAGGTCTATACGGTAAGGGTTATTAGTATCTCTTATATGTAGCAGCCTTTGGACAGATTCTTCCCCTAACAAGTCTTTAGCTGATGAGGTTATCTTATCACGTGCAGAATATTTTCCTGTTAAAGTTCCAAGTGTTTCGCTTAATTTTATTGGCTTTACTTTGATAAACTCTAATATCTTTTCAACATCTCCATCAGTAAGTTCGCGGATGTCGTTTAATATATAATCACTGCATGCGCCGAGCGGTCTATACCTTTCCGTAAGGCCTTCAATACCTTTGTCATCGAAACCTATCTCTGAAAGATGTTCAAGACTCCTATCTTTTCCTTCAAAGAGATTCATAGCCAGAATCATAGGGTCTTCAAACGTTTGTGATTCGATCTCACTGATTCCCCCATATTTGTCATTTAATTTGTCAAGGTTAGTGAACTGGAAAGTAAACCTTCTATTCTCTTCCTGTGATATAAAATTTCTATATAATGAGCAAAGATACTCAACAAAGAATGTTTTGCCGTTGCCAGGCTCTCCTACAAGAACATATGCCATTTCCTGGGAAGATCCTCCTTCAGTTGCATCCTTAATAAAAGCTACTAAGCTATTTATCTCATCATACATAGCTATTAGATGCTTCTTGCCCTGCCTGAAAGCACTATAATCATAAGTTGTTTTGCCGTTAACCTTTCTCTTTTCAAATGCATTATCATTATCAAGAATCATTCTAGAAACAGATTCAAAAACATTCTCAAACTTTCTTTTTTTTCCAAGAACTTGTTCTATGTGGTGATTTAGTGTTTGTTCAGGCTTAGTATCCATGTCTATCCCTCTTAATTGTTTTTATTAAAATATATATTTTGATTTCTCAAAAATAGTAACAATGAGTGGATATTTACTATATAAAACTGTTGTTTTCAGCCTCGCTGATTTTATGTTCCATAGAAAGTTTTAAATGCAAATAAAGAAAATGTTCTATTGAAAAATGAAACTTTTAACAGACATTCATTCACATCTTGAATTATTTAAAAAGGAATTAGATGAAATACTAGAAAATGCAAAGAAGGTTGGGTTTAAAGTAGTGATTACAGCAGGGATAAATCCTGAAACTAATAGGAAGGCATTAAAGCTTGCTAAGAAGTATGATATTGTGCAATGTTCTCTGGGAGTTTATCCAAGGTCAGCTTTAAAAAGAGAAACTAAGGATGGTGAATTTCCTCTTAACTTAGAAGAGTTTGATATTCTTAAAGAGATTGGCTTTATTAAAGCTAATAAAGATAATATAATTGCTATTGGGGAAATAGGTTTAGACTTTGTGAATGGAAAAGATGAAGGGCAAATAGAAGATTTCAAAGAGATGCTGAAGCTAGCTGAAGAATTAAAAAAACCGGTGATAGTGCATTCAAGGAAAGCAGAAGAGGAATGCATAAAAATACTTGAGAGCTTTAAGTTAAAGAAGGTTATAATGCATTGTTTCTGCGGCAAGAAGAAATTAGTTAAAAGAATACAGGAAAATGGATGGTATTTTTCCATACCTGCTATTGTTGTGAGAACGCAGCAGTTCCAGGATATTGTGAAGGAAGTTCCACTCTCTCAATTATTTACAGAATCAGATGCGCCTTACCTTTCTCCTTACAAAGATAAAAGGAATGAGCCTGCTTTTATAACAGAAACAGTAAAGAAAATAGCAGAGATAAAAAGAATGGATGAGCAGGAAGTTGTGAATAATATTTATATGAACTATCAAAGACTTTTCTAATTCATCCTTAGTTAGTAATAAATAGCATAAGATTTAAGAATGAACTTAGGTTCTTTAATGAATATGCTTAATCCAGAAATAAAAGCAACCACACCGTTGGAAGAAATATTGGAGATAACAAGTGAACATGGATGTGATTGTAAAGATACCTCTTGTTGTGCAAAATTTAGGCCTAATTTAGTTTGGGACGAAGTACAAGAAATACTTGGTTATTTAGGAATTAAATATGAAAATTTTGGAGAATTTTTTGATGAAGGAGTTATTTCTTTTAAAGAATGGTATCTACCAAAGAAATATCAAAAGTTCTGTATTTTTGCTGTAAAAGAAGAAGATAAACAAACATGGTTAGAACAGCTAAGAAAGAAGCTAGAACAACCAGAGAATGTTAAAAAGGCTAAGAAAAAAGAAAGACTCTATTGTGCTGTCCAGGAAGTAAAACCAAAGCAATGCAGAATATATCATTGCAAAATGCCAAAGGAAGTTACTTCTTGGGAAATTGAACACTTCTATGTGGACAGAGATGATCCAAGAACACTAAAAGAGTTTAGAAAAGATGTAAACAAATTTCGTTTACCAATATTAGAAGATTCTGTTCTTCAGAAATAGAAACCTTTTTTAACTTCCGCTTTCAATAAAATCTATATGAAAATCACAATAGACACAAAAGAAGACAGTAAAGATGAAATAAAGAAGATTATCCAAATGCTTTCTAACTTTCTTGAAGTAGAAAACAAAGATGTTTATGTGAATAAAAGCAATATATTCTCTGATGATAATGCTGCTGAAAGTAATACAGACAAGGAAGAGATAGAAAAGGTTGAAACTGCCTTTGGGAGCATATTCAATGATCCTGTTGAAACTAATAATGATGTAGAAAAAGAAGAAAGCCCTGCTGAAGATGCTCGGATTACATCCGGCACCAACTCCGTTGGTAATAAAGAACCTGAAGAAGAAATTAAAATAGATATTCCTGAAGTAGAAGAATACTAATTATCTCCTTAAGAACAGGAACTTAGCAGCCATAATACCAACTACTCCTACTAATGCTATGTTAGCCAATACAAGTAATGCTACATAAGCGTTTGATTTAGTAAAGGTTATTTTGGTTGTGCTGTCAACTGTGTCTTGAGTCCAAGGCTGAACATCAGGCTGTATAGTTGGAGGCATGATGTCATCTCCATCATTACCAGTTATAAGAGTAACTGAATCGTCTGATGTGTCAGTAGTTGAATCATCATCGTCACTATCACTGCATGCTTTTACTGTGATAAATTCTCTAACATGATCACTTATCTCACTTGTATCATAATATGCTCTTATATCAATAGGATATCTGCCTGCAGCTTTGTTCTCTGGCACTTCAATTGTATAATCCTTATTGAACTTGTTCTCATTATCATCATAATCTGTGTCAAGCTCTGGTGCCTCTTCATTGATATTAACACCTAATTCAGTGCTGATTATGCTTATGATAACCTCGTCTTCACTACGAGATCCTATATTAGTTGCAGTAACATCAAGCACAAAACTGTTTCCACAGCTTACTTCTTTAGGATATACACTAGACTTGCTGATTACAATCTCATGGCTTTCTTTATCTAATTCAAGATAAAGTTTTGCTTCACTAATATGAGTAATTCCATTTTCATCTTCGCCTTCAGCGGTTATAACAACATTATAAGTGCCTTCTTCAACATTTAAAGGAAGCTCGAATTCATGCTGTACTCTTTTCCATTTATCAGGCTTTAAGTCAAATTTGCTTAGAGTATCTTCGATGTCGTCTCCGTCATCAATCTCTTCAATTATAATTGTGACTTCAACATCTTCAATCTTCACATCGTCATCATCACTAAACCTGTTATCAAGCCTTATATCAAACTTAACAATTGATGAAGGCCTTGCTTTTTCGTCAATTGAATCACCATCGTTAAGATTCTTATCAGAATCTCCATCTACCCATACGTCTATATCTGAAATATCAAGCTTGCCTCTTACATCAGCGTAAAGGCCGAAAGATGTGTTATATTCATTACTTGTAAGGCTAATACTGCCTAATGAATGATCATTAGTTGTTTCATCTTCTGGAATAAGTAAGCTTACAGTTATCTGCCTGCTTTCATTAACTGATAAAGTTCCCAAAGAAGTAGGGCTCATCTGTAAATTATACCTGCTTGCTAAGGTTGAAGCAATGTTAACATTGCTCAAAGGAGCGTTACCATTGTTAATAATGTTAAAATTAATGCTTCTGTTAGTGTTCTGGTCAATATTGCCAAAAGTGACAGAAGTTGGATTGGTTGTTATGGAATAACTAGGGGCTACAACATTTACAGTAAGTGTTGAATTAGTTTGGTTACCTGTTCCCCAGTTGAATGATATGTCTCCTGTGTAACTGCCAACTGTCTGGTTTGCTGGAATGCCTGTTACAGTAAGTGTAACCTGTTTTGATTCTCCAGGTGTTAAACTTGTTGATGTTATATCAGGTGTTATGCCTGCAATAAGATTGTTGCTCCCATAAGTAAGAGCTCCTATTGTCCAATTAACGTTTGTAAGATTAACGTTACCTGTATTATTAATAGTAAAGATTGCAGTTTCAGATGAAGAAAGCCCTTTTACCCATGTGGTTGACCTGTCAGCAGCTGAAATGCTCATTATAACAGGCTCAACAGTTACAGTTAGTTGTGAAACAACAGACTTTCCACCATAGTTTGTGGTAATATTTCCTGTGTATACACCAGTTGCCTGGTTGGAAACAGTGTTAATAGTTGCATTAACAGTTGCTGAACCTTTATAGTTAATGTTGGATACACTTTCTAAGATAACGCTTCCTGAAGGAATAGTATCAGTTCCCTTTGTTAAATCAGTTTTAGTATAAGTAATGTCTGTTATATCTGTGTTACCTGTATTTGCTAAAGTAATGCTTTCTTTCTTATTATAGCCTTTTACAACGCTTGAAGTAATATCTGTAGCTGTTAAGCTTGAATTTGAGCTAACTGTAATAGGATTTAGAGTAAAACTGTCCCAATTGCCTGTTCCAGCAGTAATATTGACATTTGCTGTGTAACTAGCACCATAAGTATCAGAAGGTATTGTTATATCATAGCTTACATACTCTTTTGTGTTATTAGCTAGTGAATATGTGGTTGTGATATTATAATTAATATTAGCTGTGTGATTATGATTAGAACTTACTAGTTTAACTGTTGTAGGAAAGCTTACTGTTATTGGAGTAGTTGTATTAGTGTTTTCTATTGAAATATTACCAGAAATAACATCTCCTGGGTTTGCAGTAAAGCTTGTTGCTGATAAATGCAGGATATCAAAGTCGCCAACAGCGGCAACAAAAACTGCTAAAAATAGTACTATTAGAAAACTTCCCATTAATTTTAAGTTTTTAATCATTATTATCCCTCTACTTAATTATTATGTTACTAATTATTAGAGAGTAGTTACACTTTGTTTATAAAGATTGTTGTTTTTTGGAAGATATTTAATAGAATGGGGTAAATAAGGCATTTTAGTCAACTATTCTTATAAAACTCAACAGCTTTTACAATATCATTCCCACTGGATTCAAGGAAGCTTTTCTCTGTAAAGAAAATCTTTGAATTAGAGGAATCCCATAATAATAGGTTAGGAATCCTTCTCTTTCCATTCTTGATAACTAAATCAACAGGTAGAAATTGGGAAGAATAAAGATTATCCTTAAATAAATCCTTATTTACAGATTCAGGCTCAAGCTTCTCTGCTTTTATCTTTCTTGCAATAAGCCTACATGAGTCAAGCAGCTCTTCCCTTCCATTATAATTAATACATAGGTTAAGGAAAAAACTATCATAATCCCTTGTGCTGTCTATAATATCTTTGATAGGTTCAATAATCCTGTCAGGCAGCTCATACCATTTACCCCAGACGGATACTTTTATCTTGTTCTTATGGATGAACTCATTATTTGACAATTCTTTGAAGAAGTTGATAAGGTTGTCAATAATGTTTGGCAGGTGCTTAGTTTCTTCTCTATAAGGCATAAGATAAATTGTTATTATAGGCATATCCATGCGAACAACTGTCTTTATTATATCATATATTACCTGGAAACATTTTTGGTAAGCCTCGTCTATAGACTTGTTGTTTTTATTAGCCCAGTCAATCTTTCCATTTGTTGTAATAGCAATATGTCTTGGTAAACCATCTTTTTTTCTCTTAAGAAGCTGCATAATTTTATTTAACATTTTACTATGCTGAGAGTCGGTGCTAAAATATAAACTTTTGGGCTTAGGATACGGCACCGACTCTGGTATGCTCAGAAAAGCTATGCTTTTCTGGCACCCCAGAAATCCTCTGGATTTCTGAGGGTCCTAAAAATCTCCATGTGTTAGATTTTTATGATAATTGAGTAAGTATGTAGTAATATTTATAAAATTTTATCTTTT
>CEPX01120787.1_pt1 | contig 14124 bp, 9 predicted proteins | sample 361361 | NCBI WGS metagenome assembly CEPX01 (sample SAMEA2619974, study PRJEB7988) | marine metagenome | biome: marine biome (ENVO:00000447); feature: mesopelagic zone (ENVO:00000213) & marine oxygen minimum zone (ENVO:01000065); material: "saline water (ENVO:00002010), including plankton... | reverse complement strand
GGGCTGCTTTTCACCTTTCCCTCACGGTACTAGTTCACTATCGGTCACAATGTGTATTTAGCCTTACCAGTTAGTTCTGGCAGATTCCCCCGAGCTATTCGTGTCTCGAGGTACTCAGGAATAGGAATGAAAGAGTTCTTTTGGTTTTCGTCTACAGGACTATCACCTTCTGTGGTTACTTTTCCCAAAGTATTTGACTAACCAAAAAATTTTTTGACTCTCCCAGTAAACTGCATTCCTACCCTACAACCCCCACATATAAATACGCGGGTTTGGGCTGTTCCGTTTTCGCTCGCCGCTACTTACGAAATCGCAATTGCTTTCTCTTCCTCTGGGTACTGAGATGTTTCACTTCCCCAGGTTCGCTTCTTCCGACAAACGGAAGACATTCTGGAATAACCCAGAATAGGTTTCCCCATTCGGACACCTCCGGATCAAAGGTTGCTAGGCACCTCCCCGAAGCTTTTCGCAGCCACGCCACGTCCTTCATCGCCACATTGTACCAAGGCATCCACCATATGCTCTTTGATTGTCCTATTAGGAAAATCAAAGTCCGCTATATAAGTTTGCTTTGTTTTGTTTTGTTTTTTGCTCTTGTATCTATAGATACATAAAAATGCATCTGCTAGTTGATGTATGAATTTGTCAAAGTACTCCTTTTTTGCAAAATTTGGACTAAAAAATCCGCCAGAGGCGGTTTGTAAGACTCGCGTTCCCACAAGGCTTAAACCCGCCGTTTTTTGGAATCTGTTAGTCTTATAATTTGCATAAGATAAGTATACTTATATCTATTTTGGTGTCAAATATTGTCCGGCTCCATAGGAACCAGTGAGAAAATTAGTTCGGAATTTCCACACTATATTCGACACCCTTAACAGACCACCTCATTAAACTCCCATCAAACATAATACTATCTCGGTCTACAGGAGGTGGGACGAAACCAGCGGGATCCGTTCCTGGAATCCAGTCAGAAGTCTTCCGAACCCCGCGATTCGTCAATTGAATAGATATAGAATCAGGGTCGTCGAGTTCGACAATCCATAATGCCGTAATTCCAAATTCATTTGATTTGCCAAATATGAGGGATCTGCTGTCTGGAGAGATTGCTACTGGCGATATGGAACCTGATCTAAATCTGCTGTAATCAATCACCCGCGGAGACGAGTTGAGAGGCAAAGGAGAAACAAACATATCAAATGAAGTAAAATCATTCTCACGTCTACTCATATACACAAGCTTCGTATTATCTGGTGATATAAGAACACTAACGACTCTGGTTGCGACTCTGGTTGGTGGACCATCCGGCGCGCCTGTTGTGCCAAAATGCTGAACATTAAGATGGCCTTGTTGATCGTCTACTGAGGCTCGCCACGTGCCGTTGCTACTTGTTGCAGAAAGCTCGTTCCAGAGACGATCTGTCGCTCCATCGGACCTTACCGGAGAAAGATCTTTGGGATTGGGAGACCAAATTGTAAAATTATAGTAGGCGTATCCAATAAGCACAATAAACGCCAATATTACAATAACTATAAATATTTTTATATTCATTGTCTTCACAATAACACAAAAATATGCGGTGTAAAACCTACCTCATTCCAAATCTCAAAACACTTGACAAGAATATCAATATATGTTACATTGGCAGCAGACGGACGTTGCCAGGCCTATCGGAGCCAAACAATCCGATACCCAAGCGGTGCTGAATTGGAGCCGCAACATATTCATATAGATAAGAGCCGTCCTTATTCTAGGATATGGAGACTAGGGGGTCACATGCATAATGCGTTTCACTAACTCATTATTCGTGTGGCTTTTTTCTTTCTATCTATATATACTTGACAAATATTTTTAGTATGATACACTGCTTGTCAGAATCGCAGGGAGATCAAGATCCATCCCTGGATAGGTGCAGTGGAAGTGGTAGCGCGTAATGGTGGCCACAATGTCGGGATGCCGGCTAGAAACTCACCTAAAATTGATATGCCGGGAGGCATGAGGGGATCTTAGGGCTTCGAACGCTTGTCGTTCGAAGCCCTCCTTTCTTTATGGCTAATATAAAAACAAAGACCCCACAATGTGGGGTCTTTGTAATAATAACTTTATCTTTTCTATTTGCCTGAAATATCTCCGCGGAGTCGCTCTATAAATCTCGACGCAGCTTCTTTACCTCCTAATCCAAAGGCAAGGCCACCTGCAATAGTCAACATATAGACAAGTCCTGTAAAGAGTGTCTCTAACAAACTTGTTGCAATTCCTAAGTGTCCGAGTGCAGCGATAATTGCAAACACCCATACTGCCCACTTTGTAACTCCTCCAAGAAAGTTTGCGGAAGGAAGACTTGCAGCTTTTGCTGATCCAGATACAAACTTTGAAAGTGCATCGGATACGAGCGCCGCTATCACTAAGACTACAGATGCAACAATGACATTTGGAATATATCCCAATACGCTTTGAAGCAAGAATTCGTTTATCTGAGTAAGACCTAGGATTTCAAATGATGCAATAAGGAAGATAACAATGAAGAACCATTCAACAATCTTTCCGAAGAAAAGTCCTGTATTAAGTTGGAACCCTGCGCGGTTCACAATTTTATCAATCCCCAATTGCCCCATTGCGCGGTCTACACGAAGTGCAGATATAATTTGCGCTACAAATCGCCCTATTAGCGCTCCAATCACCCAACCAAAAATAAAGACGAGAAGAGCCACAAGAAGTTTTGGAATGAAAAATACAATTCCACCTGTTACGCTATCAAAAGCGTTTGAAAAACTATTACTTAATTGATCTACAATAGTTACTGGCATATTTTTATTTATATTTATTTAAGCTATCGACCACGCTTTTTATAAGCCTATTATAATTGTACCACTCTAAAATACCCCCAAAATGAGGGTAAATATTCATGTGGATATGTAAAAAAAGACCTAAAAATGGCTAAGATATGCCCATTTTATTGAGTACTTTTTGGTGTGGGCAATCAAGCACATCACGCACAAAGCGATCATATGCGGCAAGCCTGTAATTGAACTCTTTTGTATCGACTAATGCATAGGTAAGCTCTCTTCCTACATCTGCCTCAAGTTTTTTTATAATAGTGCCAATACGCCCTGCTTTTAGTTTATCTCCAACAATAAATATATCTGCCCTGCTATCGTCTCGTCCTAGAAAGACACCGGAGACTACCATTAGCTTCATACGGCCTACATCTTTAAAACGTTTTGAAAGATTTCCGAGTATCGATTTTTGGTCACCTGAAAGCAGTAGCGAGAGCGGATTAATAAGTGTATGTTCTACATTTAAATACCAGCCTGTAACTTTTCTATTTTCATATTTTGTAGTTTTCTGACGTATTATTTTTGAATTTTTTAAAATATTCAATTCGCGTCTCATTCGATTTGTCGGCGCCTTAACTCTCTTTGCAATTTCTTTTGTGGCAAAGACTTGCCCTGGATGAGCTATAAAAAGCTTGAGTATTTTTGCTCTGTATGGACTATCAAAAATGAGGTTTAAACTTGCTCCCATGAGAGTATTCTAGCAATGATATTTTATTTGAGCAAATATACAAAATTCCACGATTATACGTGGAATTTTGTGGTAATCAATTACTCAGAATAGTTTTCTATCTTTATTGAACGTCCAGATTCATAAAGAAAAGAGGTGGGCCGCCACCCTCATTAGAATACTGTAGTGTAGCACCAGGAAGAACTATGGCATTCTCAATAATAATCTGTGAAAGCGTTGATGATGCTGTATTTATGACTGTATTCCCACTAAAAATAATTGAGTCTGTTTCACCGAATGCAATATATCCTGTACCAATAAAATCCAAATTTCCTGCAAGAGTCACGTCGTGTCCTCCAACTTCGAGATTAAGTGACGCATCATCGATGATGAGATCATTATTAATAGAAAGATCACTTCCAAGAATATAGTCATCAGATCCGCCCGTGCCTCCTGTAAATACAACACTACCGAATGTACCGCTTGGTACATTTATTTCCTTTGAACCATCTATTGCACCTTGGAATGTAGTAGTGTTTCCATTAGCCTCAATGGGGTGTGTTGAAAGATCGAAGTCGCCATTCACAACGAGACTTGATGTACCCTCTAGCCTGATTGCTTCTGTAGAGCCTGTAGAAAGGGTCTCAAGATCATCTAGTGTTACTACACTATCTCCAGTTGCAACAATACCCCCCTCTCTACCACTACTACTATTAATCCTTCCAAACGTTGTTTTACCATTTGCTGTTAAATCATATCCATTTGTATAGATGCGTGAAATCGGTATGGTTTTCCCACTAGAACGGATTGTAAAATCATCAATTATTGTTATATCATCCTCCATTGTTGCAATAAGATTCGGATGGATCGAAGTGATTGTAAGCGTCTTATATGTACCCCCACCAACAGTAAAATCATCTGCATCTTCATTGGCCATTCCATAATTCATTCCCTTGATCCCGGTAAAATCAGACCCGTTAGGCTGGAATGGCATCTTTGAGACCCCTGGTTCAGCAAATCGTATAGCAGAATTAGGTCCGGTAAGAACTCCCCCATTTAGAACAAGTGGACCTTCTTGTACACGCAATACGCTCCCACCACTTTGCAAAAATGTAGTAGTGTGCCCCGGGTATGCAGCATGAATTTCATCATAATGCCCGTCTGCACTTATAGAAAATATACCTGTACCTGTCATTTTGACTGTTGCATGGTATACCTCATTATTTAATAAAAATCTTGGAACAGTCCCTATGGGTGCGTCGTACCACGCCATATCAAAATCTCTCGCTACAGATACGGTATAGTCTCTTGGATCAAATGTGCCGTAAGTGCCTATAAGAAGATCCCCCGCCCAAGGACCATCGGTATCTACAACCGTAAAGTCGTCTCCAATAGTAAGTACATGACTCTGACCACTACAACTCTGCGCTCCTCCCTTATGTTCTCCGAGTGTGAATTTTCCTAGTGTAATATGGCTATTGGTAGTTACATTCTCTGTGGCAGTTACATCAGTACGACAAATTACTACATCATATTGCGCACCGTTTGGTGACACACCACAGTCCCAGTTAGAAGCATCCTCCCAAGTTATGCCATCTCCAGAACCCGTCCAATTACATGGTGTTTGTGAACCGTATACAATTTGCAATGGAAATATACCGCTTATAAGCACTATAACTATGCTTACCAAAGCTATTAGAAGTATTTGCTTACTTTTTATCATTTGTCTAGTTTTCATTATCATATAAATTATTACGATATAATATGACCTTTTATCTACTAATTTTATAAATAAGTCAAGCCCTGACGACAAAGCGGATTAGCAGTCAAAATTATATACAGTAACTCCCCATACTAAGCATTTCCCACTAAGAACAAACTCCACCCGATTGGGTGGAGTTTGTAAGTAATTTATTTAAGTTCAACTGCCCCTCCTGCCTCTTCAATTACTTTCTTAAGCTCCTCGGCTTCTTCCTTCTTCATACCTTGCTTTAATGGTGCCGGAGCTCCATCAACAAGATCTTTCGCCTCCTTCAATCCAAGTCCCAATGCACCCTTTACAGCTTTAATGACTTGAACTTTTTGATCGCCGGCAGCTGTTAAAGTCGCATCGAATTCTGACTTTTCTTCAGCTTCGCCGGATGATGCGTCTGCTCCTGCTGGAGCTGCAGCAACTGCAACTGCGGCTTGAGCTGATACATTGAACTTGTCCTCTAGTATTTTTACAAGTTCGCTCAAATCAAGAACGCTCATTTTTTCGATCTCCTCGACAATCTTTGCAAATTTTGCAGGAACCCTGCCTGCCTTTTCGTCAGTCTGGGCAGGTTCTACTGTAGATTTTTCTTCTGACATATTTTTCTATTTAATAATTATTTAATCTTTGCAATTTCACTTAATGTACTCACAAACGACCCTACTGTATTTCCTAATACTGATACGAAATTCTGTGTTGGTGCATTTATTACATATACAAGTTGGCCATATAAAGCTTCGCGTGATGGAATTTGTGCAAGTGAAACCACCTGATCACATGACACGTATGAGCCCTCAATAATTCCTCCGAGAATATTTATCTGCTCTTTATGAGTCTTTGTAAATTCATAAATACTTTTTGCAGATGAGGTTAAATCATCCCCAAAAGATACAGCTAATTCACCATTTAATTCTGGGGTGCTACCTTCGATCTTTTCTTCTGAAAGTACACGCTTCATGAGTGTCTTTTTTGCAACAACGAAACTAGATCCATTCTCTCTTAGTTTCTGACGCAATTCCTGATTTTCACCAACAGAAAGCCCGTGAAAATTCACAAAAACAACAGATTCTGCGCTTTTTAGCTTTTCAGATAACCCCTTAATTATTTCTTGTTTCTTCTCTTTTGTAATTGCCATGATGTGTATAACAAAAAGCGGCTAATGCCGCCACCTGAGTCGACCTCCTCGCATTGCGAGTAGCCCTCCTGGCCTCTATAGGTCTTCTCCCCATATGCGGGGTGCCTATTGTCTACGGCATAACAAGTATACGAGATTCGTATTCTAAGTCAATATCCAGCCTAACTGCCAAGTAAGCGTATACTTATTAATACCAGAAATATAATTACTAGAAATCCCGTCGTAAATCTCCAAAATGTTTTATTGAATAAACTTGCCATCAACACTATTCTACCACATCTTCATTATTTAGAGATTCATCTAATAAGTTTTGTTGTACTAAGTGTACAATGCTTTTTTGTGCATCCATAAGTAAAACTTCGTCACGGACCTTCAACCTAGTAATTTGCTTCGGCAACTTAATTGTTTCCCCAGAAAGAATAATCGTATCTTTTGGAAATACAAATTTCCTATTGGCGCTTTTCAGTATCCAATCCGTAATATTAATATCATCAATTGATGAATTAGTAAGAGCAATAAATGATTTACCATCTTCTTCTGATATCTCACTTATAGAAATATTCGGAGAAAATACTCTAATCTTCGCATGAGAAACAGTATTTATATTGTCGTGCTCCACATTAAGTGAAACTAGATATGTGCCTGGATAACGATATATATGCTCAGCATCTATACCGCCGGCTCTACCACCATCTCCAAACGTCCAGAGCACAGAAGATAATTTCACGGGATCATTATTTTTATCGATAGCTATAGCGTAAAATGAAATTGGAGTGCCAACAGGAATTACTCTGTCTACTCCAGCAGAAATCCTAATTTGCTGAATATCATCAATTCTTGTTGGAGGCAGTGGAGATATATGGATTGATGGCTCTGTACTTGTATCCGTATTACTTGAACCGTTATCATTTCCTGTCCCACCACCTGTCCCTGAAGATCCACCTCCTGCCTGTATCGTGGTGTTTATAGCTTTTGGAGTCCCTGTTCCTGTAAGCCATCCATCATTATGAAATTGCATAGTGAGTTTATCAGTACTATCGCCTGCTATCCACCCACTTATTGCATCAACTCTGTTTATGATTGAGCCATTTGTATCAGATAGACTCAATGCTTCCCCACTATTTGAAAGTGCTCCACTATAAATTAAATCAGCTATGACTCCTGGTGCAGATGTGTCGTCTGTTCTTTCAAGAATAAAATATGATTGTCCAGAAATTGTTCCGGATAAAGTTATATCTGGAGACCCATCGTCTGCTGCAAGAGTCCAATTATCTAAAGTTACAGGAGTTGTGCCAGTATTATATAGCTCTATCCATTCGTCAGCAGATGATGTGTGCGTACCCATCCAAGCTATTTCATTTATTATGACCTGTCCATGCACCAAAACCGGAACGCTAAATACAAAAGTTATTAATAAAAAGATTCTAATAAAATGAAAGGATGCTTTATTAATAGTCATCATATTACTTATTTTATATAATAATGTTGTTATTGTATAACAACATATAATAAAATCAAGCAATCTTACATGCACTTATTAACAAGTTATTCACATACTTTTCCACAGATAGTAAGTGGTTTTTAGAGTATGAAAAAGGCCCTCCCCTCTAACACCAAGGCGTTAGAATTTATAAGGTGTCTATGATTGGTTGTAGTTGATTTTTTGATGATGGAATTTCCTTTACTGCGCGTATCAATATATTTTTTGCTTTGGTCTTATCTTCTAATACATAGAGATAAAAATCGTAAGTCTGTATATATGGGAATAGAATATTTTCACTATTATTATCAACTGCGATTAGGAAGTTCTTTTCAGCTTTCTCATTATCATGTATATAGTATCCATATAAATCGCCAAGATTTAAAAATGATATGGTGTTCTGTGGTCTGATCTTGGCATGATACCCCCATGCATCTACTACACCATCATAATCTTCTATTAATTTCCTTAATGAGCCTAATTCGAGCCATCCATCAGAGTACCCTGGATTCTCTTTTAAGATTTTTGTAAGCTCCTGCACCCTTTCTCTTGTTGCGGCTTCGACTTTAGGAAGAAGCAGCCCTTCCTTAATCACTATCGCCCTGTCAAGGTCTGGTATGGGCGGGAGATCTCCAGAAGAAATTACTGTTTCAGATCCATCGTCTGTCTCAAATTCAACGCCACCGATATTAATTAAACTATCGTCGATAGCCCCACCTGTAGTCGTTGCTATATCATTATTGGTATCAGATAAGTCTAATGATTTTGAGTTTAGATAAAAAAGTCCTCCAAAGAATGCTATTACTAAAACTACTAATATCAATATATTATTTTGTTTCATAGAGGGATTTTAGCGGAAAAAAAATATTTTGGCAATACAAAAACCCCCGCATATGCGGGGGTTTTTGCTAAGCCTCTGCCTAAGAACAAGGCAGACACAAGGTGGCTTTTTTAGTCAGTAAATTGTCTTACTGATAGGTCTTGTCCTGGGCTTGGGAATCCTGGGATTCCATAACCATTTGTCCAGTCAAGATTTGCGTTCTTAGCAGCTGTTGATTCAGCTGTTGTTGTTGAGTTTGGTGACCAAACGAACCTGTCGGTTGTAGATGCTGTAGCCTCGATTGCATTCTCATAGCTGAATGCAGATGTTGACGCTACGCGACCCATCAAGTTGCCTCCACCAAGACCTGGGTAAGCTGTATCTGATACAAGTTTAACTGTTAGAGATTCTTGATCTGTTGCGTTTACACCAGTCAAGTTCTCTAATCGTAGTCCGAATGTCTTTGATGATCCTGCAGGGATTAACCTGTCATTGTGTGTATCATCGAAGGTAATTCGTAGCCTGTCTCCAGACAGACCTGAATCAGTTGTTGTAGCTGCAGCAGTTGAGTTAACTGCACCTCCTGGTCCGTAAAGCTTCATTCCGCTTGAGAATCCAATTCCACTTGATGTGACATCGAATGTCATTGCTCTCAATAGAACGTCCCTACCACTTGGCGCGGAAACCTTGATCTTGTAGAGATCTGCTCCTGCAACAAGAGTTGTTGATGTTGTTACATCTGCAACTGTAGGTAATGTTCGGAATACTCTCAATCCGTTTGTGGTTACATCACTTGTTGTACCACTTGAGATATTAGCACCAGAATCAGCACCCTTGGCGTAGTTACCATTCACACCGTCTGTGTTCTCACCATCATATGTGACAGCAAGGAATGCACCTGGTGTTCCATTAATCGCGTCATGGCTTGAAAGGTCTCCTTTTACAGTAATGGTTACTGACTCACCCTTGGTAATTGATACCGGGCTTGTAAGTGTTGAAGTAGCATGGTCAGGACTGTTCGCATTTGCATTGAACTGTGCTGTACCAACTTGTGTACTACCATTCCATAGTGATACTTGTTCCCCAACAAGATCTGCCGGAGAGTTTGATGCTACATTTCCAAGCTCAAGAGCAATCTTCTGAAGAGTAACATCTTCAGATACAGATGCTTCGAATCGGAATGCTGCAAGTGTTACACCTGAAGTGTTAGCTTGTGCAGTACTATATAGGATTGAGCTATCACTTGTAACTGTGTAGCTACCGTTTGCTGCAGCAGTCATAACCTGACCGTTTGCTTCATTCAATGTCTCAGCGATTGTTTGGTTACTTACGATACCAGTAACACCTGTGAAGCTTGAAGCTTGTCCTGTGTCAAGTCCCCACCAGTACTTATTGCCTGCTGTTGCTCCTGTAATGATATTACATTTTGCAGACAGCGACTTTGAAGTACCCTTTGTGACTGTTAATCCAGGACTTGTGAATGTGAATGTCGTTGATGACGCTGTGTCACCTGGTGCAGGGTTAACTACCTTAGATACAGCAGTTGTACCATCGTATAGGTAACAGCTACCTAGATCATTCCTGTTTCCATTTGTGTCGAAGTAGACAGGAAGAGTAGTTATTCGTATATCTTCTCCTGAGCTATTTGCATCAAGTATATATCGTGCGAATTCGAATGAATTAGCTCCTGCAATCACAGTTTGTGCAACTGGTTGACTTGAAACAGAAACTGATAGTGCGCCAGGTTGTACAGTCTGTGTGCTCATTGTCACTACAGAGCTGAGTGCTGACAAACTAATAGTATTTCCTGTTACGTCTCCTGTTACATTTGTCCAATCAGTTGAAGGTGTTGTTGAAGCGGAAAGTGTATTTCCGTTTGCCCATCCACCTGTTGAGTTACTGATTGTACCCTTCAATCTATATCGTGAGATACCTGTTGGGTATGTAATTGAATCAGAGAATGTTGTAACACCACTTGCTGCAACGTCTTGTGGTCCTGCTATTGCAAGTCCGCTTTCGTTAAAGATAGTGATGTTGGTAATACTTGCTGCAGTTGAAGCAACTCCTAAGTGGAATACTGATGATCCAACGGTGATCGGCTCACCAAGAATATTCACTTGATATGCACCAAGTACAGTATCGGGAACATTTATTGCAATGTTATCTGCTGGTCCCAATGTTGTTGAATTAGATACTGATGAGAATGAACCAGCATTGATGGTCAATGTAATACCATCATAGAATGGTGTTCCTGTTGTGAACTGCTGTGTTCCTGCTGCCGCAGTATCTGTTGAATTAGCTGATGATGTAATTCCATATTCGAGTGTAACTCCTTCAACATGAATATCTGTTGCTTTATCGATGTCAAAGATAGCTGTTCGAGCAGGACCAGCTATAATATCACCCTTGATGGTGATATCTTTTGAAAGTCCCTTTGAAATTACAATTCCAGAACCAAATGTTGATGTATAGAATTTACCATCACTTGATACTGTTGTTGGATAAGCTACTCCATCAATTTCCGTTACTAGACCATTCAAGTCTGCGTTTCCAGCAGAACCTGTTTGATTCCACCTGATTGACTTAACTCGAATGTCTTCTGCCGAACCTGCAGTTACGCGGATTCCCGAGAAGATGTAGTCTGTCTCTCCAATTTCTTCGCTTGTTGAAGGATTTGTTAGAGACGATGTCTGGAGTGTTGCTGAACCAATTGTAAGGCTAGCATTCGCTGTGTGAGCTGCTCCTGTAATTGGGAATGATCCTGTTACAGGTGAGCTTGCTTGAACATTTACAACTGAAATCGTTGCAACTTGTCCAGCATTATTTGTCATAATGCTTGAGGAGTTTGAAGCAATGTTTCCAGCAATAGTGAATGTCATTGATGTTCCTGCTGGAACTACAACGTCATCACCGATCAACGCCTTGTGATTTGAGTTGAATGTCTTTGCAAGTCCGTGCTGTACTCCGTTTGAGTCAAGAAGGATAACTCCAGCGAAGTTATCGTCATCAGCTGGACCTGTTCTTTCGACTTCTACTTTAGTGATGGTCACAGCTTGTGATCCTGCTGTTACCGTAAAGTTTGTAAATGGAAGTCGCGCAGCATTTGCTGGCATAAGATCATTAGCTGGTTGTGATACACCTGCTGATACAGCTAGCTGATCTGTTCCTGGCACAATAACTGTTCCACCTCCTCCACCTGAAGTCGGTGTACAAATTGTGTTGTACTTAGCTTGTGATATTGGACCGAAGTAACCCGCTGGCGGGTTTACATTATTAGCTGCTTGCCATGCGGCAACTGCTGATTGTGTAATCGGACCAAAGTAACCTGTTGAACCACCTGAGAAAGTAAAGTGTCCTGTACCTGTAAGATAATCCTGTAGGGCTGTCACATCAGCTCCCGTTTTTGGACTCATGTTCAAATGCAAACTTCGTGTGAATGCATATTTATCTGCACATGATCCTCCGGTTGTTGAACCGCCACCTCCAAGCTGAGCTTGCAAGGCTGCGATTCGTACAAGCAATGCATCGATTTGCGCTTGAAGCTCTGCATTAGTCAATGCATGTGCAGGAGCTGGCATTACTGCCACACCTCCGAGCATAAACACTGCTGTTGCAAGTCCAACGAAACCTGTGATTGCTTTCGATAATTTTGAACTTCTAAATCTACTCATAAATTTTTTATTACTAATTAATGTGCGACAAACTTTAGCTAATAATTTTTTTGTTTGTCACAACAACTTAAAATTAATTTAATCATTACAATGCATAAGACAGTTGTTTTGTTCGACCACCGTTATATGCTTGATTTCCTATTTTCATTATCACCTTCTGGCATTTTGAAATCGACACAAAACGTAAGAAGTTGATGTTAATGATATCGTAATTAAGTGGAGTTTCAGTAAGATTTCTGAGTGTCAGAAAAGGTTGAGAAACGAAATTTTATTTTTGTCCGTTTCTACTATTTAGTTGTCAAGGTACGTTCACCATAAGGACGGACTTCTTTCGTCCATTCCTTACAGAACTTAGTATAATATCTTGCCTAGCACCTAGCAAAAGAAGTTGTGGATAACCAAAACCTTTTTACTGACAGCTTTTCTGGGAAAATGAGGTTAGAAAATATATTACTTTTGAACCGTCTCATAGACCCATTTTTAGGCTTGCACATAGTATAGTATGCAGATAAAAAGTCAATAATTTAAAGGATATTAATTAGGTATTTGACTAAGATAGAGAAAAGTTGTCTCTTATCAGTAAAAATAAAATTAAAATGTCCTATGTAGCCATAGATACTCCAGAATTTCTCTGTATATTTATAGACACAAATATAGTGATGATATTTCTATGGTAATAAGTAGAAAAAGTAAAAATCAATCTTAGATCACAGCCCCCTATCCTCTATAATTTTTCTTACATACTTGCATTTACTGAAAATACCGCTTAACCATGGCATAAAAATACAGGTGGAATAAATTAATTATATCTAAACAGTTACTGAGTGGGTTGGACCCTCAATACAATAAATTTATGAGATGTAAGACTAATTTAAAGATTTATATAAAATACTTACTCCAGCGTCTTTCTCCTTTTTTTCTAATTGCACCAGCGACAACAAGTTGTACGAGATCACGCTGAATAGTTTTCTCACTTACATTTTGTGACAGGACAGGAATAGAAAAAATGTCCTTTATACTCACCTCACCATTCCTTCTTATAAAGTCTGTAATTACATTCTTTCTTTCTAATGTTCCATCTTTATGAGGGCTTCTATGTCCTTTAGATATAGTTATTGTCTTTTTTGTCCTTGATAAAGGTTCTGAATGTCCTTTATAGCTTTTCTTTACACTTCCTGGGAGATCTTTCCTTTTGTCGTATGCTGGGGGGATAGACGCATTATCAAAATTGTCACTTGTTATATGATTTCCGAATTTCTCATCTATGGCGACATCCTCGGATACTTCTAGGCTCAATTGTGGTATATGCTCTTCCTTGTGTTTAATCAATAAATCTTCAAGACTACTATATTCATCGCGAAGTATGGTGATATTCATATGAGACACATAACTTCCCATATAGGTCACTTCCAGTAGCGTTATGAGTTTATAAAGATGTGTGTGTATGGTCTCAAAGACATTAGGACCAATGGGTAGTGTATTACCTATTAAGGACATCATGCTCGTAAGAAGTTCTATAGATAATCCCCTTAATCGCCATTTTAATGGATCCTTATTGTCCATAGCGTCTGTAATCCTATATAGAGCGGCGGTTAGCTTTTCTGTCTTTTTAAGAAAATAGCCAAGAGACATATTGTCTTTTATAACAGGTTTATTGTCTTTTGTTTTATCTTGTGATTTTAAAAGATTTTTTTTCTGAAGATCCATAGCTATGTCTTTTAGTGTTGTCTTTAGTATATATAGGACAATGAAAAAGGCAACACC